>Ga0160442_100455_pt1 | contig 11887 bp, 10 predicted proteins | sample HID1971M_E1MG_FD_108252 | JGI IMG/M metagenome (GOLD analysis project Ga0160442, IMG submission 108252) | Enriched millipede-associated microbial communities from UW Madison campus, WI, USA - HID1971M_E1 MG | ecosystem: Host-associated > Arthropoda: Insects > Digestive system > Unclassified ... | reverse complement strand
GACTTTTTATAATCACTTCCTAATCTTTTCCGGAAATAGTTTGCCGTGAACCGGTAAACAGCTTATAACCTGACCGATAAATTTACCGCCGACCTATTACAGGGCCTGAGAAACGGACAATCCTGGCTTTGAACTATAAAAAGGGTATACGGGCGGATGGTTCGTCCTGGGCCTTCTTTTATCGATGCAGTATGCTTTTAGGAGATGGTTCCGCAGAAATTATATCTTTTTCAGTACAGCGGCATCATCGACACTATTACTATTACTATTACTATTACTATTACTATTACTATTACTATTACTATTACTATAACTATTACTGATAAGGTGATCCATGTCTCCTCATGCTTTCCGCAGGGCCGACATCTTTACTTTATACTATATTACTATATACTACAAAAGGGGTCCAGAGAAGTCGGGGTGTTTTTCTATAGCCAGCTCCCCTCCGTACAGATACTCCGGAATAAGGCATATTATAACCTGATCCGGAACTGACAGGGAACTGATTATTATTTAAGATGGGATTTATATAGAGATTACTGAGGGTTTATAGGGGGTTTCTAGGGGTTTACCTCTACTAACCCCCTCTAAACCCCCTCTTATCCCCCTGTTATACCTCCATTATATGCGAACAAGATTCCTACTTGCTTATAATATGGTATCACCCTGCTAACAACAGCAGTTTTCTCCAGATTCAATTGGTTTAAAGAGCTGCTTTATCATTATACTGACGAACACAAATCCAATCCCTATTATTAGGTCCAATTGCTGTAAGCACCTCGCCCATCTCTTGCTTACTATAAAGCTGATTTTTCACATACTCACTATCATGGTATTGAAGACCACTATGCCTAATACACAAAAGTGAAATAAACCGATATATAACAAAGGTTTTGCATTTTTTTTATAACTTTAAAATCAACAAGAAATCAAAAAAGTTTTGATGGAAATTTTCAAAATATATCAAGTCGATGTAGCTGAAGCAAACCGCATCGCCCAAAGCGAAAATAATGTTCATCACCATGATTTCGAAGAGTTAATTATTGGTATTGAAGGAGAATTAGAACATTTTATTGATTTTAAATCCGAAACTTATGCAGCACCATTTATAAGTTTTGTTACCAAAGGAAAAACACATCGCGTAAAACCTAAGCTAAAAGCAGGAAAATGTCTATTTTGGGTATTGCGATTCAAAAGTGAATTTATTGCCGAAACGACTTTTCAACTGTACAATCATTTTCATGACCAAGCTACATTTAGGATCACTCCATCCGCTTGTTTTCAAAGGATAGTTCATATAGCTCAAATGATAGCCGACGAAATGCACGAAACACAAAGTGATTTGGGTATCGTCCGACAATTATTAAGCACCTTATTTACGATGATCGAATCCGAATATCGGAAACAGTTTCCAGAAGGCCTACCCTACTCATCGACCTCTAGTACAACATTTAAAAACTTTTTAACCATATTAGAAGAAAATTATCATCGCCCAGAATCCGTAAATTTTTATGCGGAAAAACTCTTTATGAGTGCACGTGGTCTTAATATGATCTGTCATCAAATATTACAGCAAAGTGTTTCCGAAATTATTGAAACCAGAAAATTGATAGAAGCTAAAAATTTGTTAATGAATACCGATAAAACAATTTCGGAAATTGGATTTGAATTAGGATACAGTGATAAAGCCTACTTTACAAATGTTTTTAAGCGAAAGTCGGGGCAGACGCCTACAGAATTTAGGACTGATATAAAAGCGATCATTTCCAAATAGTACAACATTATTACCAAAAAACAATACCTATCCTCCTGTTATACTTCCGATATTTGTTTTAACTATTAAAAAGCTGTCAACAACAATATATCACCAGGAGTTAATAGCATGAATCGAAAAAAATTTATAACCGCTATGGCTGTATTACCTTTAACAGGAGCTGCTTTAAAAGTAAACTCCTTCAACTTATCTAAAAATTTTGAAGCAACCGAGAAGTTTCCCGTGTTATTTTTGGGACATGGAAGTCCTATGAATGCGATCGAAGAAAATGAATTTGTGGACGGATTCCGAAATATCGGTAAGACTTTTCAAAAACCAAAAGCAATATTAGTTATTTCAGCGCACTGGGAAACGCGTGGTACATTCGTTACTGCTATGGACAATCCTCCGACAATTCATGATTTTGGCGGATTTCCTCAAGCATTATTTGATGTACAGTATCCAGCTCCCGGAAGCCCTGAACTTGCACAGGAAACAAAAAAAATCATCACAAAAACTGATGTATTATTGGATGATAAGTGGGGCCTTGACCACGGGGCATGGTCTGTTGTCAAGCATTTATACCCAGATGCTGAGGTTCCGGTTATTCAAATGAGTATCGATTATACGCAACCTGCGTCTTACCATTATGAATTAGCACAGGAATTAGCTTCCTTACGTCACAAAGGTGTATTGATAATAGGCAGTGGCAATATGGTCCACAACCTGCGTATGGTAGCCTGGGATAAATTAAATGAGGCGGGATTTGCATGGGACTGGGCTCAGGAAGCAAAAGAAAAAATGAAAAATTACATTTTAGATGGTAATCACAAAGCTTTGATCGACTTCCGGAATCAGGGAAAAGCATTTGATTTAGCTATACCCACACCAGAACATTATCTTCCCATGATCTACAGCCTGGCACTAAAAGATAGACAAGATGATTTACTGCTGTTTAACGACAACTCTATAGGAGGATCTCTTGCCATGACCTCATTCAAAATTGGCTGATAAACACGACAATTATCCGTATTGCTGCACAGTAAATAGTAATAGCACAGTTTAAGAATATAAAAATAAATCCCTTATATTCGCCATATAAGCTATATAGAAAGATGGATATATCAAAACCTACAATTTCAGTTGAATACTGTCCGAAATGTAACTGGATGTTACGCGCGGCCTATATGGCGCAAGAAATTTTAAGTACTTTTACAGAAGATATTCATGGTGTCTTACTGATTCCGAGTGAAATAGCGGGTAAATACTCCATTTCAATCGATCAGCAACCCATATTTGACCGTAAAGAAATGGGAAGGTTTCCTGAAATAAAGGAATTAAAACAATTGATAAGAGATCACATTAACCCGGATAAAGATTTAGGTCACTCTGAAAAGAAATAGTTATATTTTGCATTTTTAAGTATATTACAAAAACTATAAACGAACAGTATTGTTTTAGCTCTTAAAACAATACAAAAATTGCAAAAGTACATACATTAATACATCACGTTTTTAGAAATAAAACATATTATAATGAAAAAAATCTTCATAGGCTTATTCGTAATTACTGCTTCATTTACATCTTGCCAAAATCCAACACAAACAAAAGAAAAAACAGCACAAGACAGCAGTACAGTTGCTACTAAACAAGATACGGCATTTCACGATGAGCATAATACACAAAACTCTGTTGATTGGGCTGGAACCTACGAAGGAACTCTTCCATGTGCAGACTGTTCGGGCATTCATGTTATCTTAACCTTAAATATGGATGGAACTTTTGAAAAATCTGAACAGTATCTTGAAAAAGGTGGACCTTTTAAAGAAACTGGTACGTTCACATGGACTCCAGACGGCGGCTCGATTATTTTAAAGGAGAAAGATGGCGAAAGCAAATATAAAGTCGGTGAAGGTATGATGAAGAAATTAGATATGGAAGGTAAAGAAATTAAAGGAGAATTAGAAGAATTCTATAACTTCAAAAAGATAAAATAGATGCTGATCATCAGCGTCATATGACATAAAAAAAGCTCCTGAATAGTATTCAGGAGCTTTCTTTTTTAGACTTTAAGATCTATTTTGCATCTGGTAACAAAATAAATTCAAACATGCGGTCTTCTTTTAAATATTTATCAGCGACAGCTTTTACACTTTCTACAGACACTTTACTCAGGTCATCTAATTTTCTCAAGATTTCCGTTACATCCTCTTGATTTTGATAAGATCCTGATAGATAGCTAACCCAAAATCCATTCTCTTTAAGCTGTAGCTCTAATTGACGCTTTTGTTCAATAACAAATTTATCAATATCCTCTTTTACAGGTCCACTTTTCTTAATTTTAGAGACTTCATCTACAGCAGATTTTATCAGCACATCCACTTTATCCGGAGCCGTGCCAAAGCCGATACCAAAACTATAGCGTTGACGTGGCAACTTGCCGTAATTAGCAGAAGCGCCCACACTGTAAACCCCGCTTTCGGCTTCACGAAGACGTTCTAATAATTTAATGGTCAAGATACTTTCTAAGGCTTCCATATTGATATTTTCGCTTTCCGAATAAGTATAATCACCATAATAAGCTAATTGTACAGAAGCTTTATCCTCTTTCCCTTTATGAACAACAACACGCTTTCCTTGAGCTGGTTCTACTATACCTAAATCTTTATAAGACTCTTTACGTCCAAGATTCGGCAAGGCCGCTAAGTAATTTTCTAAATAAGGTTTAATTTCTTCTTCAGTAAAAGAACCTACGATGGTAAAGGTGAAGTCCGAAGCATCAGCAAATCGCTCTTTATAAATTTGAAAAGCTCGATCTTTGTCAATAGTTTTCACTAAATCGGCAGTCGCATTTTTTCTGCGGATATTATCCCCATAAAGCGTTTCTTTCACTTTATCGGAGAAAACATTTGACGGATCACTATCTCTATTTTCTAAACTTCCTACAGAACGGGCGATGATACTTTGGTAAACATCCTGATCCAGACGAGGTTCAGTAAAATAGCCATAAATCAATTCAAAAGCATTTTTTAAACCTTCTTTGTCCGAACTTCCATAGATTCCTTCATATCTTTCTGAAATATACGGTGTGATCCCGATATTTTTACCTGTGAGATACTTTTGTAATTCAACATTATTCAATTGACCCACACCACTCGCATCCACTAGACCCGCAGCATTACTCGCTGAATAATAATCTGCATCTGGATATAAAGAAGAACCACCTGGACTAAAAGCTGAGATACGTATTTCATCATTCTTGAAATTGGTAGGTTTCAAGATTACTTTGACACCATTGCTTAAGGTCAATTCTTTTACATTGATCTCTTTTAATTCCTTATTGGAAACAACAGATCCTTTAACAGGTTCCTTCGATAATAATGGCAATTTAGAAACCTTATCCTCATAAGCTGTTAAGTTCTGAGACTCCACTTCCTTTATCCAATTATTGACTGTTTGTTCAGCAGGTAAAGTAGCTTTATCTTTCTCCGGCCCCATGATGATGATATCACGGTTCAGATCAGTATAATATTTTGAAATCAGTGCATTAACTTCTTTCAAGGTCAATGTTGGTAATAGCTGTTTTGTTATTTTATAACTATCATCGTTACTTAATGCGGCATCATCTTTTAAGAAGTTATTCAAATAACGACCCACATAACTATCCGATTTTTTCTTGCTCTTTTCTATATAAGCAGTCTCATTACCTTTATTCATTGAAACGATGGCTCTATCCAATTCAGACTGTGTAAATCCAAATTTTTGGATGCGCTCAAATTCTGTCATCATCTTTTTAAATCCTACTTCCAATTGGTTTGGTTTAGGAACAACCATCAACGAAAACACATCTAATCCGGCAATGAAACCAGATATACTGCCTCCAGCTTGCATAAAAGGAGCATCTGCCTGTTGCATGATTTCAGAAAAACGATCGGCAACGATCGAGTTAAATGCCGAAATCAGTAACTGTTTGCGATAATCTTTTACGGTCACTGTTTTTTCCTCTTTACTTTTGATCATAATCTGAGCAACTGTATAAGGAAGTTCAGGATCTGTAATGGCAATAAATTGATTTTTATTCAATAAATCAACATTATACTTGGTACGTTCCAGCTTTTTAGCAGGAGCTTTTAAATCCGAAAATAAGGCTTTAACTCGAGCTTCCATATCTTTCACGTCGATATCACCAACAATGATGATAGACTGTAAGTCCGGTCTGTACCAGTCTTGATGAAATTTCCGGATCGTCTCCGGTTTGAAAGTTGTAATAATTTTTTCTGTTCCGATCGGTAAACGTTTAGAATAGCGAGATCCATTTAAAACAATTGGAAAATATTGATCCTGCAAACGTTGACCTACACCACGTCCGCCACGCATTTCCTGCATCACAATACCGCGTTCTTTATCAATCTCATCATCAGCAAGCAATGCATCTTGTGCCCAGTCGCGCATCACCTGTAAACCATTTTTCAACAGTTCAGGATCATCAGATGGAATGGGCAACTGATAAACCGTTTCATCAAATCCGGTATAAGCATTCAAATCGGAGCCAAAACGAACACCAGCTTTTTGTAGGTAATTGACCAACTCGTTTTTAGGAAAGTGTTTTAGACCATTAAAGTTCATGTGTTCTAAAAAGTGAGCCAAGCCTAATTGGTCATCTGTTTCTAATATAGAACCTACTTTGTTTGCTAAATACATCGTAACCCTTTTTTCTGGTTCTACATTCCGACGGATGTAGTAAGTGAAACCATTTTTAAGTTTACCTGTAAGCACCTCATTGTCAAAAGGAAGTTTTTGATTCCAACTAACGGTGTCTTGTGCTAAAATTGCTCTCGCTTCAGCACGAAGTGATGTTGCCGCAGTACTAGGGGTTGTACAATAAAGAGTTGGCAACAAAAATGTTAATGCAATTGGTTTAATAAATCTCATGTTTTTGATTTACCTTAAGTTTTTAATTTAGTTGTTTTATAAAATTAATGTTCGAAAGTACAATTAATCTATTGTATTTTTGTTATGCATGAAGGAAGAAAATAATTGGTTGCTTTTAAAACGAGAATTCGGCCGTTTTTTGAAATTTGAACGCGGTCTGTCCGATAATTCTATTGAAGCTTACCTCAATGATGTTTCCAAACTGGAAGTATACAGTGAAGAAAATAAATTGACATTGCAACAAATAACCAGTAAGGATATACAGCGCTTCCTGATCTGGATAAATGGATTCGGTATTTCTCCCTTCACGCAGTCACGCCTATTGTCAGGACTTAAAACATTTTATAATTTCCTACTCTTGGAATACGATTGGGAAAATAATCCAGTCGAATTAATTCAAGCCCCTCGAATTGCACGAAAGATACCTAGTGTGCTTAACATCCAAGAAATCGATCAACTTATCAATGCCATCGACTTATCAACTCCCGAAGGTATGCGCAACAAAACAATTCTGGAAGTGTTGTATGGATGTGGACTTCGAGTCTCGGAGCTGGTAGGTCTTAAACTATCAAATCTTTACTTAGACGTAGAATTTATCAAAGTTGAAGGAAAGGGTAATAAAGAACGTCTGATTCCAATCGGGAGCCAAGCCATTAAATACTTGAAAATTTATATCAATGAAGTCCGACCGCACATTAAAGTCAAGTCGGGGCAGGAAGATTTTGTCTTTCTAAATAAGCGTGGAGCTGCTTTATCTCGTGTTATGGTATTCATTGTCATAAAAGAGCTGGCTACAAAAATTGGTCTTCAAAAAAACATTAGCCCGCACACTTTTAGACATAGCTTTGCTTCTCATCTTGTGGAAGGTGGGGCAGATTTACGCGCCGTACAAGATATGCTGGGGCACGAAAGTATCACAACTACAGAAATCTACACCCATATCGACCGCGATTATCTACAGAGCGTGATTACCCAATATCATCCCCGTTCCTAATCGGATATTTACAACTCTAAAATCACAACCCTAATTTTTTACAGTTAACTTATTCGTTAGTTGATACCTGTACCACTTTGATTATTTGGACCAATCTCCACGGTTCAAAAAAATAAAGGGGTAATCCATTTGTACTATAAAACGGTATAAACCATGACTTTTTAAATTATATACAACATTGTTGCATTATTATTTTAATTTAATGCAACAATGTTGTATTTTTGAGGCGTAATTTAATTTAAGCATGACAAAACAGTTCAGCGTCATCTCTATATTGGCACCCGTATTCATCTCATTATGGCCTTCATACAGCCTATTTGCACAAAAAAGACAAATAAGCGGAAAGATCATTGCGCTAGAAAACACCAGTCCCATTCATGGAGCTAACCTTCACTACGAAGGCCATAAGAAAGCGATAACTTCCAACTTTTTGGGTGAATTTCAATTTAGTACTGAACAGAACTTCCCGATAAAATTAGTGACTTCACTCGTTGGCTACGAAAATGACACTACTTATGTGAAAAATGACCGTCCCGTACTGATAAGACTAAAAAAAGATGTTAAGAGACTCGCCGAGACACAGGTTTACGGTTATCAGGTTGCCGCCAAAACACAGATTGCACAACAGGTCAATGCGACAGCTTTAACTGAAAATAGAAACCGTTCGCTAGCAGAAGTTTTAAAAAACATCTCCGGAGTCCATCTCCTACAGACCGGATCTACCATCAATAAGCCCATTATTAACGGTCTTTATGGCAATCGCTTGGCGATACTTAATGATGGTATGAAACTCGAAAGTCAGCAATGGGGTAATGACCATGCTCCAGAAATTGATGTGTACGGGGCGAATGCGATAACGGTCGTAAAGGGAGCAGAAAGCTTACGTTATGGTGGTGAAGCATTAGGTGGAGCAATTCTGCTTTCCACTAAGCCCTGGAATAAAATTGATAGTCTTAGAGGGCAAGTTAGTCTAAACGGTTTCACAAATGGCAGAGGTATGCAAAGCGCATTAAACCTGGAGGGCATCACTCCCATAGCGGGACTGAAATGGTCTTTCAATGGAAACTACAGCAAAAGTGGTAATCGAAAAACTCCCGATTATTATCTGAACAATACCGGGCAGCGCATTTACAACCTAAATGCTGCAGTAAATTATCAATACAAAGACGCTAATTTTGAAGCTTCCTATAAACAATATCACAATGAAGCGGGCATTTTATCTTCTACTCATATCGGCGATATTACTTCTTTTCAGGAACGTCTAGCCTATGGGAGACCGTATCCCAGCGAACTCTTCGGATTCTCATACCAAATTGATGCTCCCCGTCAAGAGGTTAAACACGAGGTATTTCAGTTTGCTTACAGCCAGCGCTTGAGCGATGCTAAAACCTTATCCATAAAATATGCTTACCAGAATAACCACCGGCAGGAATATGATAAAAGACGTGCAGGCCGTAGCGCAATTCCAAGCATGGATATGGTTTTACGGACACATGCACTTGATGCATCTTATACTATTGAGGGCTTAAATCAAAAATTTATCACAGGCCTTCAGGGGCAGACACAAGTTAACAATAATATTGCTGGGACTTTTAATACCCCATTAATTCCTAATTACAATGCCTTTAATATCGGAGCATACGGTATATATCAATGGCAAAAAGACCGATTGGCCTACGAATTAGGAGCTCGTTATGATTTTAAGAATTTCGATGCTGCAGGGTATGACTTTTATGGTAAAGCTTATGGTGGCGACAATCAGTTTCATAACTTGTCGACCAACCTCGGTTTATCCTATACTGTCGACAACCATATGACTCTTAAATCAAACTTAGGACTTGCCTGGAGAGCTCCATCTGCACAAGAACTGTACAGCCAAAACGTACACCAAAGTACAGCACGCTATGAAAGAGGAGATGCGGCATTAAAAGCAGAGAAAGGATTAAAGTGGATCACCAGTTTAAATATCCATGAGCAGAAAAATTTCTTAAACATTGACATCTATGCTAACTACATCAATAATTACATTTACGTAAAACCGACCGAAGAATACGTACAAAATCTTTCAGGTACATTTCCGATCTGGCAGTATAGTCAAAACAATGCATTATTGGCCGGGATTGACGTACAGGGAAAATATGCCATCAGTGAACATTTAGATTACAGTGCAAACACATCATTTATCTACGCCCGTAACCTAGATGACAAAAACTATCTGCCTCTTATTCCGCCCCTATCGTATACACATGAAATCGCTTTTACAACAAAGGGAAAGACGAACTGGATGCATGACGTGAAATTTGCCTTAGGTCAAGAAATCTATGCCAAACAGTTTTTAACAACAGCAAGTATGGAGATGTCTCCCGCACCATCGGCGTATCAGCTTATCAATGGTTCCATTAGTTTAGGCTCTCTTATTGGCAACAATAAATTGCAAACTCGCCTTTTGGTAGAAAACATATTCAATAGCACGTACAAATCTTACACAGATCTATTCCGTTATTACAGTCATGGTGTAGGCCGAAATATACAGTTGACAATTAATTACACATTCTAATCATAACAAATACAGCTATCATGAAAAAAATCATTAACAGCAGCAAATTAGTACTGATCGCAGCAGTTCTCCTTTTCAACTCATGTAAAAAAGACGATCCTGTCCACGAACATGATAATGAAGAAATGAAAACCATGACTTTAAGTTTTACAGAAAAAACAACAAATGCCAAAGTCGAAGTTATCATCGATGCTACCGATACAAAACCACAGTCGTTAAACTTAAAAAAAGGCAACTATGATTTAGATATCAAATTAAAAGATTTTGATGGACATGAGGTACAACAGGAAATTTCTGACGATGCCGATGAGCATCAGTTTTTCTTCGTAGGCCCTACAAAGGAGCAGATCACCTTTACGTATTTAGATCAACAGGTAGGTTTAAAAAGCAACTGGAAAGTATTAGACAAAGCAAGTGCTATTCCAATGAAAATTGTCTTGATGCACGGTCTAAATAAAACAAAGGTTACCGCAGCAGACTGGAACAATTCAAGCTACCAAAGCATTGGTGGCGGTACTCCAGACATTTCAGTAAATGTAACTTTAAATCTTATTGACTAAAGATGAGGATGTTGGCAAGAGATTGCATTTAGCTATTTTCATTTTTCATGAAATAGTATATCTTTGCTAGCATGTCCCTGTAGTTTAATGGATAAAATTGCAGATTCCGGTTCTGTTGATATGGGTTCGACTCCCTTCGGGGACACACAAAAGCAGCGTTTAATAGTATTAAACGCTGCTTTTTTTATAATTTCTAACGCACATATTCCCCATTTCATTCCATCCAGCATCTTTAGGTAAATCCTATATTATGGTGAAACGGCCCACAGCAGCACCCTGATATTTTTTTGTGACTAAAACTAAAAAAAAACTCATCCTCAAGAAATCTAAAATCACTGCGTATAGTAAATAATAGTAAAGCAATTTGCGCAATGAACATGAATTGTCAAGCCAGTACTTTGGATATAAAAGACAATATTATTAAGTTTGACTCATCAATCAGCAGTACATCATATCAATAAAAAGAATGGTCTAGAGTAGCCCATACAATCAAAGAAAAAACATTATACCAGTATATTTTGGAAAAAATTACGTTTAGATTTGGCACCCTTCATGATATTGTTTCCCTGCAGGAACTGTTTGTCGATACTATTAAGCGCATTTGCATCCAAGATTATAGCGCAGAGCAGGTAGCGGTTTGGAGCTCCAGCAGTGAGAATATGCAACGATGGACTCAGGTGTTAACGGAGCAGTATGTATTCATAGCAGCGTTAAACAACAGTATTGTCGGCTTTTGCACCTTAGCTGAAGGTCGTTATATTGATTTATTTTTTGTTCATAAAGATTACCAAGGTCAAAAAATAGCATCCCAGCTCTACCAATATATAGAAGCAGAGGCAAGGCGACAAAACACCGATCGTTTAACGGCAGATGTAAGCAAGACGGCAAAACCATTTTTTATAAAAATGGGATTTACAACCGTAAAGGAGCAGGAAGTGATTTTAAAAAATGTACCATTTATCAATTACAAAATGGTTAAAATGATCACGCCTAATCAAAACTCCGCATGTTTCGGATTGTAAACAACGACAATCATGATGAAATTTGGGTATAAATTAAAATGAAAATGGAAACACAATCAAATCTCAACT
>Ga0160442_100451_pt1 | contig 12086 bp, 7 predicted proteins | sample HID1971M_E1MG_FD_108252 | JGI IMG/M metagenome (GOLD analysis project Ga0160442, IMG submission 108252) | Enriched millipede-associated microbial communities from UW Madison campus, WI, USA - HID1971M_E1 MG | ecosystem: Host-associated > Arthropoda: Insects > Digestive system > Unclassified ... | reverse complement strand
TGGCAGCTCAGCGTGATCCAGGCGATCCTCCACGGCGCCTCCGCCGCGGTGCACCGCGGCGAGATCACCGCGGACGAGGCCCCCGCGCTCGTCCGCAGCACGGCGCTCGCCGCCCTGACCGCCTGACACCCCTCCCGAAAGTCACCCGCACACCCCTCTTGTCGTACAGGCGTGTTCGAGTTAATTTACTCGAACAGGCATGTTCGACTTATCCGTGCTCGACTCATCGAGGGACCGTGCCATGACCGCATCAGAGAAGCCTGCTCCGGAGAGGTCCGTCCAGGACCGGACCGCCGCGCCCGACCCCCGGCGCTGGCGCATCCTCGCGCTGCTGGGCATCGCCCAGCTGATGCTCATCGTCGACGTCACCGTGGTCGCGATCGCGCTCCCGGAGATGGGCGCCGACCTGGGCCTCGACCGCTCCGGCCTCACCTGGGTGGCGAGCGTGTACGCCCTGGTCTTCGGCGGGCTCATGCTGCTCGGCGGCAAGGCCGCCGACGTCCTCGGGCCGCGCCGCGTCGTGCTCGCCGGTCTCGGCGTGTTCACCCTCGCCTCGCTCCTGGCCGGGCTGGCGGGCAGCGCCGAGCTGCTCCTGGTGGCCCGTGGCCTGCAGGGCGCGGGCGCCGCGGCGATGTCGCCCGCCGCGCTGTCCGTCATCGTGCGCACGTTCAGCGGGCCCGAGCTGTCGCGCGCCATCGGCGTGTGGTCCGCGCTCGGCGGCGCGGGCGCCGCCGTCGGCGTGCTGCTGGGCGGCGTCCTGACCTCGGGCCCCGGCTGGCCGTGGGTGTTCTGGGTGAACGTCCCCGTCGGGGCGCTGCTGCTCCTGGCCCTGTTCCGGTGGGTGCGGCCGTGGCCCGGCTCGGGCGGGCGGCTCGACGTGCTCGGTGCCGCCCTCGCCACCGGCGCGACCGCCGCCGTCGTGTACGGGCTCGTCACCGCCGGCGACGACGGCTGGCTCGGCGCACCGACCCTGGTCGCCCTCCTCCTCGGGATCGTCGGGTACGTGCTGCTCGTGCGGCACCTGCGCGCGTCCGCCGCGCCCCTGGTGGACCCGGCCATGCTCGCCCGCCGGCCGGTGCTGCGCGGGCTCGGGCTGATCTTCGTCGCCACGGCGCTGATGATCTCGGTGTTCTTCCTCGGCTCGTTCACGCTGCAGCAGCTGCACGGCTTCAGCGCGCTGGACACGGGGCTGACGTTCCTGCCGGTCGCGGTCGGCACCATCCTCGGATCGAGCGTCGCCGGCCGCGTGCTCCCCCGGCTCGGGGTGCGCGTCGTCTCCGTCGCCGGCCTGCTCGTCGCCGCCGTCGGCCTGGCCGCGGCGGCCGGGATCTTCTCGATGACGGTGCTCGTGGCCGGCATCACCGTCGCCGGGTTCGGCGTCGGCGCCGTGTTCGTCGCCGCCGCGGGGAGCCTGTTCTCCGCCACGGGGCCGCACGAGGCCGGCGTGGCCTCCGGTGCGCTCAGCACGTTCCACGAGTTCGGCGCCGCGACCGGCGTCTCGGCCGTGTCCAGCGTCGCCGCCGCGGCCCTGGTCGACCCGGGGTTCGACACGTTCGCCGCCGGGTACTGGTTCGCCGCCGCGGTCGCCCTGGTGGCCGCGCTCGCGTCGCTCGCGCCGGCCCGGGCCGGTCGCTGACGGGACTCACCACCGCCGGCCGGGCCGGGTGATATCGCGCCGTCGCGTGGCCGGTCGCGGGGCGGGAGAGAGACGCTGGGTGCAGCCGCGCCGGCCGCGCGCGGGCTCATACTGGCAGGAGCACACCCGGGCGGAGTCACGATGACGCGTGCACAGGAACCAGGGGCGCCCGACCTCGACGCCCCGGGCGCGAGCCGCCGCAGCCTCCTGTCGACGGTCTCGCCGGCGAAGCTGCGCCCGGCCGTCAGCCCCGAGTACCTCGTACCGCGGCCGCGGCTCGTCAGGCTGCTGGACGACGCGGTGCGGGCGCCGCTCACGCTCGTCGTCGCCCCCGCCGGCTCCGGCAAGACCTCGCTGGTGCGCGACTGGGCCGCGCGGAGCGCCCTCCCCCACGCTTGGCTGTCCGTCGACGAGCCCGACCGCGACCCCGCCCAGCTCTGGCGGGGGATCCTCGCCGCCCTCGAGGGGATCGCCCCGGGATGCTCCGAGCCTGCCACGCGGGCCCTGCGGCAGCAGCGGCCGCTCGACGACGCGCTCGCCGTGCTGCTCGACGACCTCGAGGCGCGACCCTACGACTCGCGCGTGCTCGTGGTCGACGACCTGGAGCTGGTCGACGACGAGCCCGTGACGGCGTCGTTGCGGACGTTCGTGCAGCGGCTCCCCGGCTGGCTCCACGTGGTGCTGGTGAGCCGCCGGGTGCCGCAGCTCCCGGTGGACCGGCTGCGGGCGCGCGGGATGCTCGGCGAGGTCCGCTTCCCCGAGCTCCGCTTCTCGGACGCGGAGGCGTCCGCGATGCTCGCCCGGCTCGCCCCCGCGATGCCGGCCGACCGCGTGGACGAGATGTCCCGCCAGGCCGAGGGCTGGGCCGCGAGCATCCAGCTCGCCGCGCTGGCCGCCAGGTCGGCCGCTGCGCGGGCCGACGACGACCAGGCCGACGACGTCCAGGCCGGCGACAACCAGGCCGGCGACGTCCAGGCCGGCGACGTCCAGGCCGAGGAGGGCCGCGACGACCGGTCGGCCCCGGGCGCCGTGCGCCGCGACGACGGCGCCCGCTACCTCGAGGACTACGTCTGGCACGAGGTGCTCCGGGGCGAGGCGTCGGACGTCGTCGCGGTGCTGACGGCCACCGCCGTCGTCGACCGCGTCGACCCGCGCCTCGCGCAGGCGCTGGCCGGCCGTGAGGACGCTCCCGACCTGCTGGCGCACGCCGAGGAGCGCGGCCTCTTCGTGGCCCGGATCGAGCCCGCGGGGTCGTACGAGCTGCACGGGCTGGTCCGCGAGGCGCTGGTCGCCCGGCTGCGCCGGCAGGACCCGGCGCGGATCGCGGAGCTCCACCGGCGCGCGGCCCGGTGGTACGAGGCGGACGGCCAGCCGGTGCACGCCCTCGAGCACCTGCTGCGCGCGCAGGAGCACCGCGACGCGCTCCGGCTCCTCGCGTCCTGCGTCACCGCGCTCTACGAGAGCAGTCGCCGGTCCACCGTCCTGCGCACGCTCGCGGCGATCCCCCCGGACGTCGCGCTGGCCGACCCGGGCGCCGCGACCGACGTCGCCTGGTGCCGGCACTACGTGGACCGGGCGGGCTTCGTGCAGACGGTCGACGGGCTCGACTCCCGGGCGCACGACCTCGACCCGAGAGCCGCCGACCCGGGAGCCGCCGACCCGGGCGCCGACGACGTGGGGACCGCGCCGTCCGTGCGGGCCCGGCTCGAGGTGCTGCGGGCGGTCGTCGCGGCGATCCGGGGCGACTGGGCCGGCGGCGCGGGGCTCGCCCGGGCCGGCCTCGCCACCATGGGTGACTCCTGGCTGCTCGACCCCGTGGTGCGGTACGGCTGGAACCTGGTCGCCCGGGAGATCGCGCTCGCCGAGCGGTGGGACGACGCCAGCGCCGAGGTGCGCAAGCTCGCGCTCACGATCGCCGCCGCACCCGAGCGGAGGCTCGCGCTCGAGGGCACGCGGGCGCTCGGCGCGGCGCTCGGCGGGCGTCCGGTCGACGCCCTGCGGCTCGTCGCGGGCACGCGGGAGGCGTCCGAGCAGACCAGCATGACCATGCTCCGCACCGAGCTCCTGACGGCCGAGGGGATCGCTCTCCGGGAGATCGGCGACCGTGCCGCCGCCCTGCCGCTGCTCGCCCGGCTCGCCGGCGAGGACTGCGACCCGCTGCCGCACTGCCGGCTCCTCGCCTGCCTGGAGCTGGCCCGGGCACACCTCGACCAGGGGGACCTGGACGCCGCGGGACCGGCCTTCGCCCAGGCGGCCGAGATCGTGGGGACGGAGGTCACCGGCCCCGGCGGGCGGAGCCTCCTGGCCCGGACGGGGTGCCTCGTCGCGCTGGCCCGGGGCGCGACGGACGAGGCGCGACGCTGGGTGGCGCAGGTCGACGACCCGTTCTGGTCACCCGTCAAGGGCGGGCTCGTGCTCGTCGCGGAGGGCGAGCCCGGGGCCGTCGCGGGCCTGGTCGTGGACGCCGAGCCCCGGAGCGCGCGGCACCGCGTGGTCCTCGACCTCCTGCTCGCCCGGACCGCCGCGAGCCCGGCGGAGGCAGAGGCGCACCTGCTGGAGGCCGTCGGCACGGCCTCGGCGCACGGCCTGGTGCAGACCGTCGCGAGCGCGGGTCCCGAGGTCGTCGAGGCGATCGAGCGGCTGGCGTGGCGCGTACCGCCGGGCTGGCTGGCGCGGTTGCGCCGCGTCCCCGCGAACGGGTCGGTGCTCTCGAGCGCGGCGCTTCGCGAGCGCACCCGCTCGCTGACCGACCGTCAGCTCGGGATCCTGCGGATGCTGCCGAGCCGGCTCACCCTGCGGGAGATCGCGGACGAGCTGTACATCTCCGTGAACACCCTCAAGTTCCACCTCAAGATCATCTACCGCGAGCTCGACTGCGGGTCGCGCGCGGAGGCCGCCGAGCTGGCACGTGCCCTCGCCAGTCCCGGGCGCGCTCAGCCGTCGAGCACCCTGCGCCGCTGAGCCTCGTACTGGTCGAGGGTGAGGACGCCCCGCTCCACCAGCTCGGCGAGCGTGCGGAGCTGGGCCGCGGGGTCGACCGCGAGCGCAGGCCGCGCGGCCGTCGCCGGCCCGCGGACCAGCAGGTCGGCGGCGCCCCGGCGCCCGGTGTCGGCGACGGGCCCGGCGTCGCGCAGGGAGGACGGCGCCATGGCCGACCCGGCCGCGCGGACGCGGACCCGCGCCAGCCGCTCGCCGCCGACGATCCGCCCCCCGGCCGCCCGGGCGGCGGCCGCCAGCGGCGCGGCCCAGCGGTCCTCGAGGAGCAGCAGGAGGGCAGCCGCGTCGGGCTCGACCGCCACCGACGCGAGGGCGACGTCGTGCGCGCTGAGCCGGACCCTGGGGTGCTCGAGCGCCGCGAGCGGCGCCAGCTGCTCGACGTCCCGCAGGGCGTGGGCGGTGGCCGACGCCTGGTCCGGCCCGCGGCGGAGCAGGACCGCGTCGACCAGCCCGAGCACCCCCGACCGGACCAGCCCGGTGACCGTCGCGACGACGCCGCTCAGGAGCTCCACCGCCGGCACGGCGATCATCACGTACTCCAGGAGGTCGTCGTCGGGCCCGCGCGCCGCGCCCGCCCCCGGCGCATCGGTCATCGGACTCCTCCTCCCCCGTGGTCGTGTCGTGCCCGGCCAGGCTGGCCCGAGTGCGGGTGGGGCGGCACCACCCCCCGACGGATGGCGCTCACCCACCCGCGCCCGGCAGATGCTCCGAGCACGACAGCAGGGGCGACGGCGCGTGCGACGGCGGGAGAGGACGACGATGGCGACGGGACCGGCGGCCGGACCCACCAGCGGCACCCGGGGGCTCGTGCTGCTCACCCTGGCTTCCGGCCAGTTCCTCATGACCCTCGACAGCTCGGTCATGAACGTGTCGATCGCGCAGGTCGCCGAGGACGTCGGGACCACGGTGACGGGCGTCCAGACCGCCATCACGCTCTATACGCTGGTGATGGCCACGATGATGATCACCGGCGGCAAGATCGGCACGATGATCGGACGCCGCCGCGCGTTCGCCCTCGGCTGCGTGATCTACGGCGCCGGCTCGCTGACGACCTCCCTCGCGCCCAACCTCGGCGTCCTGCTGCTCGGCTGGTCGGTGCTCGAGGGGCTCGGCGCGGCGCTCATCATGCCCGCCATCGTGGCGCTCGTCGCCGCGAACTTCCCGCCCGCGGGGCGCCCCCGCGCCTACGGGCTCGTCGCCTCCGCGGGGGCGATCGCGGTGGCGGCCGGCCCTCTGATCGGCGGCGCGGTCACCACCCTCTGGACGTGGCGGTACGTGTTCGCGGGCGAGGTGGTCGTGGTCCTGGCGATCCTGGTCCTCACCCGCCGCATCGCCGACTCCGCGCCGGTCGCCCGGTCGCGGATCGACCTCGTGGGGGTCGTCCTGTCAGCGCTGGGCCTGGGCGTGGCGGTGTTCGGCGTGCTCCGCTCGAGCGAGTGGGGGTGGGTCCGCGCCAAGCCTGGCGCCCCGGCGATCGCGGGCATCTCCGCGACGCTGTGGCTGATCGTCGTCGGCCTCGTCGTGATCCGCGTGTTCCTCTGGTGGCAGGGCCGGCGGACGGCACGGGGGCTGGAGCCGCTGGTCGACGTCACGCTGCTGCGCAACCCGCAGCTGGTGGGCGGCCTCGTCATGTTCCTGTTCCAGTTCCTGCTCCAGGCGGGCCTGTTCTTCACCATCCCGCTCTACCTGTCGGTGGCCCTCGGGCTCAGCGCGTTCGAGACCGGGCTGCGCCTGCTGCCCCTGTCGGTGGCGCTGCTGCTCGCGGCGGTCGCCGTCCCGAGGTTCTGGCCCGAGGCGTCGCCGCGCCGCGTCGTCACGATCGGCCTGGTCGCGCTGCTGGCCGGCATCGTGTCGCTGGTGCTCGCCCTCGACGTCGGCACCGGGCCCGAGATCGTGTCGGTCCCGCTCCTGCTCGCCGGGATCGGGGTGGGCGCGCTGTCGTCGCAGCTCGGCGCCGTGACCGTCTCCGCGGTGCCGGACCGGCTCAGCGGCGAGGTCGGCGGCCTGCAGAACACGGCGACCAACCTCGGGGCGTCCCTCGGGACGGCGCTCGCGGGGTCGGTGCTCGTCGCGGCGCTCACCGCGAGCTTCCTGGCCGGGGTCGAGGACCACCCCGCCGTGCCGGACGAGCTGGCCGCGACCGCCACGGTGCAGCTCGCCGCGGGGATCCCGTTCCTCTCCGACGCCCAGCTGCGGGAGGAGCTGGTCGACGCCGGGCTGCCGCCCGAGCAGGTCGACGCCGTCGTCGAGGAGAACACGGCCGCGCGCGTCGACGGGCTGCGCACCAGCCTGGCGGTGCTGTCCGTGCTCGCCGCGGTGGCCGTGCTGCTGACCCGCCTCCTGCCCACGCGGGCGGTCGGCGCCCGCAAGCCCTCCGGGTGACCGGGTCCGTCAGGCGCGGACCGCGAGGCGACGCCGCCGGGCCACCAGCTTCCACAGCTCCTCGACCACCACGAGGGACAGCGCGAGGCCGGCGGCGGTGCACCACTGCCCGAACGACAGCCCGGTGGTGCCGAAGATCCGCGCGAGCAGGTCGATGCCCGTCACGGCGACGATCGCGAGCAGCGCCAGGCCGTACCGGCGCAGCTGGACCGCCCCGGGCAGGGCGTCCCGGTCGAAGATCGTGCCCTCCAGGTCGCGCGAGAGCAGCGCACCGGCGAGGTGGAAGAGCGACAGCGTCGTCAGCAGCATCGTCGTCGCGACGAGGGCACCGCCCTGGCCGTCGCCGACCTGGTAGGCCACCAGGGAGCCGACGGTCATGACGAGGCCCTGCGCGCAGAGCCGGACCCACCCGGCGCGCGAGATCACCGGGGCGGAGACGGGCCGGGGCGCCCGCGACATCAGCCCCCGCGCGGGCTGGTCGAACCCCAGCGCGATCGCGAGCGGGATGTCGACGACCATGTTGAGCCACAGGATCTGCAGGGGGTTCAGCGGTACCCCGTCCGCGATGCCGAGCGTGCCCGCGCCGAGGAAGATCGCGATGTAGGCGACGAGCGTCGACATCTGGAAGCGCAGGTACTTGACCAGGTTGTCGTAGAGCGCCCGGCCGTAGGACACCGCGCTGACGATGGTGGCGAAGTTGTCGTCGGTGAGCACCATGACGGCGGCCTCCTTGGAGACCTCCGTGCCGGTGATGCCCATGGCGACGCCGATGTCGGCCGTCTTGAGCGCGGGGGCGTCGTTCACGCCGTCCCCGGTCATCGCGACCACCTCGCCCCGCTCCTGGAGGAGCCGGACCAGGCGGACCTTGTCCTCCGGCGCGACCCGGGCGACCACGCCGATCTCGTCGAGGTCGCGGAGCAGGTGCTCGTCGCTCGTCGCCGCGAACTCGCGGCCCGTGACGGCCCGGCCCTCGATGCCGAGCTCGGCGGCGATCGCGCCGGCCGTCGTGGCGTGGTCCCCGGTGATCATCCGGACCCGGATGCCGGCCCTGCGGCACTCGGCGATCGCCGCCCTCGCCTCCGGGCGGGGCGGGTCGACGATGCCGACCATCGCCAGCAGCGTGAGCCCGTCCACGAGGCGGACGAGGTCGCCGGGCGCGGTGCCCTCGAGCACCCCCGGCTCCAGGTCTCGCCGGGCGACCACCATCACGCGCTCGCCCGCGGCGGCGATCTCGTCGTTGGCGGCGAGCGCGCGCCGGCGCTCGTCGTCGATCATGGCGGTCACCGTCCCGTCGGGGCGCAGGACGGCGGTGGACCGGCCGATCAGGACGTCCGGCGCGCCCTTGACGTAGCAGCGCACGACCGCCCGCCCGTCGGCGACGACCTCGTGGAACGTCGCCATGAACTTGTACGCGGAGTCGAACGGCACCTCCGCGACCCGGGGCAGCGCCGCGCGCGTGCCCGCGACGTCGAGCCCGCCCTTCGCGCCGAGCACGATCAGCGCCCCCTCGGTGGGGTCGCCGACGAGGTCCTCGCCGTCCAGCACGGCGTCCGCGCACAGCACCATCGGCAGCAGGTAGGGGTCGAGGTCGATCCGCTGCCCCCCGACGTGCCGGATCTCGCCGGCGGTGGAGTAGCCCTCGCCGGTGACGGTGAAGCGGCCGTGGCCGGGCACGGCGAGCTGCCGCGCGGTCATCTTGTTGAGCGTCAGGGTGCCGGTCTTGTCCGAGCAGATCGCCGACGTCGAGCCGAGGGTCTCGACCGCGGGCAGCCGCTTGACGATCGCGTGCCGGCGGGCGATCTCCCGGGTGCCCATGGACAGCAGGGCCGTGACGACGGCCGGCAGCCCGGTCGGGATCGCGGCCACCGCGAGCGCGACACCGGTGACGAAGAGCGTGTCGAAAGGCTGCCCCTGGGCGAGCCCGAGCATCACGACCAGCACCAGCGCGACGGCCGCGATCGTCGCGATGATCCGCGACAGCGAGTCGAGCTGACGCTGCAGGGGCGTCCGCGCGGTCTCGGTGCTGGCCAGCATGTCCGCGATGTGCCCGATCTCGGTGCCCATCCCGGTCGCCGTCACGACGAGCTCGCCGCGCCCGCGCGTCACGGACGTGTTCATGAACACCATGCAGACGCGGTCGCCGAGCGGGACCTCCCCGCCGCCGACCGGTTCGACCGACTTCGCGACCGGCAGGCTCTCCCCGGTGAGGGCGGCCTCCTCGATCTCGAGCGTGGCCGCCACGCACAGGCGCCCGTCGGCGGGGACCCGGTCGCCGGCCTCGACGAGGACGACGTCGCCCGGCACCAGCTCGGCCGCGTCGATCTCGATCGCCTGGCCGCCCCGCCGCACCCGGCAGACCGTCCGCATCATCTGCGCCAGCGCCCGGACGCTCTCCTCCGCCTTGGCTTCCTGCCGCAGGCCGATGACGGCGTTGAAGACCGTCAGGCCCGCGAGCACGACCGTCGTGCCGGTGTCGCCGGTGACCACCTGGTTCACCCCGGCGGCGACGAGCAGCACCACCTGCATGAAGTCCTGGTACTGGCGCAGGAACGCCCGCCACCCGGGCTCGCGGGCGCGCGCCGCGAGCTCGTTGCGACCGTGCGACGCCAGCCGCGACCGTGCCTCCTCCGGCTCCAGCCCGCGGTCGGGGTCGACCCCGAGGGCACCGGCCACGTCGCCGACCTCGGCGGAGACCGGGTCGAGCGGCGGTGGTCCGGGGTCGGTGAAGGTCATGCTCGGCTCCGAGGGGCGGCGGGACACGGTGGCTGGTCGTCTGGACCGATGCTGCGGGCAGCCCGGGTGGTCGCGCGCCACCCCGCCGGGGGTGGGGCGCGACCACCCGGGCCGGTGCGAGTCTGTCGCTCGCGGCCGCACGGGCCGCCCGGCCCGTCGCAGGAGGACCACGATGACCGCGCAGCAGGTGGGACCGATCGACTACCTCGTCCTGGAGTTCCCCGGGGCGAGGCTGCAGGGCAAGGGGTTGCCCGCGCTCCTGGACCTCGTGGAGCGCGGGATCATCCGGATCCTCGACCTGCGGGTGGCGAAGGTGACGGACACCGGCGTCATCGGGGTGGCGCTCACCGACCTCGACGACGACGGCGAGCTGGACCTCGCCGTGTTCGAGGGGGCGACGTCCGGTCTGCTCGACGACGACGACCTGGCACGCGGCGCCTCCCTCGTGGAGCCCGGCAGCGCCGTCGGGATGATCGTGTACGAGAACACGTGGGCGGGACCCTTCGTCACCGCCATGCGCGAGGCCGGCGCGGAGGTCGTCTCCAGCGGCCGTATCCCGGTCGATGACGTCGTCGCGGCGCTCGATGCGCTCGAGGAGGAGTGAGATGGGACTGCTACGTGGGGTCGCCCGGACCGCGGTGGTCGCGGGCACCGCGACCGCGGTGTCGAACCGGGTGTCACGACGTCAGGCCGGCCGCTGGGCGTCGCAGGAACAGCAGTACGCGCCACCACCGCCGCAGGAGTACGCCCCGCCGCCGCCGGCGCCCGCACCCGCGGCGGCCTCCGGCTCCGACGTCATCACGCAGCTGGAGAAGCTGGGCAGTCTGCGGGACAGCGGCGTCCTCACCGACGAGGAGTTCGCCGCGCAGAAGGCCCGCATCCTCGGGTCCTGACCCGGGTCGACGGGAGACGGCGTCGGGACGAAAGGGACCACGATGAGCTCCACGGACACTCCCCGGCCGGCCGTGGCCGAGACCCGGGCGAAACCGCCGGCGAGGGCGTGGATCTCCTGGGTCGCGCTCGCCATGATGACCACCAGCTCGGTGGCCAGCCTGCGGGCCGCGCCGACCATGGCGGTCTACGGGCTCGCGTGCGTCTTCCTCTACCTGCTGCCCGCGGTCGTCTTCCTGCTGCCCACGTCGCTCGTCTCCGCGGAGCTCGCCTCCGGCTGGAAGGGCGGCGTCTACAACTGGGTCGCGCTCGGTATCTCCAAGCCGATGGGCTTCCTGGCGGTGTGGTGCCAGTTCGCGATGACGATCTTCTACTACCCGAGCCTGCTGGGCTTCGTCGCGAGCACCCTCGCCTACGTCTTCAACCCGGCCCTGGCCAGCAGCGGCGTCTGGACCGCGCTCGTCATCATCGTCGTCTACTGGAGCGGCGTCTGGGTGTCCGCCCGCGGCACCAAGGGGGTGGCCGGCCTCGCGAGCGGCGGCCTCATCATCGGCACCCTGATCCCCGGCGTCGTGCTCGTGACGCTCGGCGCCGTGTTCCTCGGCCAGGGCAACGAGTCGGCGGCGCCGATGACCGGCGACCACCTCTTCCCGGCCTGGGCCGGGCTCGCGAGCCTCGTGCTCATCGTGAACAACTTCCTGTCCTACTCCGGCATGGAGATGAACGCGGTGCACGTCTCCTCGCTGCGCCGCCCGGCCAAGGAGTACCCGAAGGCGATGTTCCTCGCCATGGGGATGGTGATGCTGATCTTCATCCTCCCGGCGCTCGCGATCAGCTGGGTGGTGCCCGCCGAGGAGCTGTCCCTCACCGCCGGAGTCATGCAGGCCTTCGACGCGGTGTTCGCGAACTTCGGCTCGCAGTGGCTGACCCCGATCGTCGGGGTCATGCTGGTCACCGCCTCGCTCGGCGGCATGCTCACCTGGCTCGCCGGCCCGTCCAAGGGCCTGCTGCTCATCTCACGGCAGGAGGGCTACCTGCCACCCTTCCTGCAACGGCTGAACAAGCACGGCGTGCAGCAGAACATCCTGGTGGTCCAGGGCGTGGTGACGACCGTGATCGGCCTGATGTACGCCCTGATCCCCGACGTCTCCAGCGCCTACTGGATCTTCTCGGTGATCACCACGCAGGTGTACCTGATCATGTACCTGCTCATGTTCGTGGCCGCCGTCGGCCTGCGCCGGCGGTTCCCCGACCACCCACGCGGCTTCCGGGCACCGCTGCTCGTGTCGCTGTGCGGCGTCGGGTTCGCGGCCTCGCTCGCGGCCCTGCTGGTGGGCTTCGTCCCGCCGTCCCAGTTCGCGGGCGGCAACACCGGCCTGTACTTCCTGATCGTGGGCGGCGGGGCGCTGGGGCTCGGTCTCCTCGTCCCGTACCTCTTCTACCGGTT
>Ga0160442_100450_pt1 | contig 12178 bp, 8 predicted proteins | sample HID1971M_E1MG_FD_108252 | JGI IMG/M metagenome (GOLD analysis project Ga0160442, IMG submission 108252) | Enriched millipede-associated microbial communities from UW Madison campus, WI, USA - HID1971M_E1 MG | ecosystem: Host-associated > Arthropoda: Insects > Digestive system > Unclassified ... | reverse complement strand
CGCGGGTCGTAGTGCACCGCCGTGAGGACCAGCGCGCAGCCCTCGCACGACGTCAGTATCGCCCGGTCGGCGGTGGCCGTGGTCGTCACGACGAGACTCGAGTCCGCCCGCGACGCGTCGCGTCGCACGGTCGCGGCGAACGACAGCGTGAGCGTCTGGCCCGAGGGGATGTCGCCCGACCACCGCAGCGTCGTGCCGTCGAGCACCGGCGTGCCCAGCGAGGAGCGGAGGGATGCCGCATCCAGCGTCGCGTCGTCGACGAGCCCCGCCAGGTCGACCGCGAGCGAGACGCCCTCGGCCGTCGCGCTGTCGGTGGAGGCCCGCACCGTGTAGGTCACGACGTCGTCGCGCACCACCTGGCTGCCGGCCGTCGGGTCGGACGTCACCGCGACCGTGAGTCCGGGCAGCTGCTCCTTCGCCTTGACCAGCGACAGGTCGTCGATCTGCACCCAGCGGTCGCCGTTCAGGTGCGTGCCGACGAAGGCCTGCACCTCGGTGCGGTCGCCGCTGTGGAAGGTGACCGAGTAGCGCGTGTACGCCCCGACCGCCTCGAAGGTCGTCTCGCCGATGGTCGCACCGCCGGCGCCGAGCTCGCGCACGCCGATCGAGCCCTGGGCGGGGGTTCCGCCGGTGACGACGAAACCGGTGAAGGTGTACGTGGTGTTCGGCTCGACCGCGACGTCCTGGTGCACGTCGATCCAGCCGGCGTTGAAGCGCATCCAGCCCTGCTTGGTGCCGCCGTACGCCCACGCGTGATTGACGTCGATGCCGCAGTTGCCGGTGCACGCCCACGGTGCGGGCATGGTTCCGTCGGTCGCGCGCTCGAAGCCCGGGTCCTCGATGAGGTTGGGGTTCACCACCGTGCCGTCGCGGTCGATCTCGGCCCGCATCAGGTAGGTGTTGTACGGCTCCCACTGCGACAGCGAGAAGTAGAGGTCGCCGTCATCGGACCACGGATGCATGTACCCGCCGTAGAGGCCGGGGTAGTCGGCGAAGCTCGCGAGCCGCTGCCGGTCGCTCCACGGCCCCTCGGGCGACGGCGCGGTGCGCAGCACGAGGTCGAGGTTCTCGTCGAGGTAGGTCATGAGCCATCCGCCGGTGTAGTCGCTGTACTGCACCGACAGCTCGGCGACGTTCGGCGGCACGATGGCGACGGCCGCCGCCTCGTCGGCGACCCACGCCGAACCGTCCCAGTACGTGAACGCGGACTTGTCGAGCAGCTGCGCCTCGGGCACGCGGGCGACGTGCGCGGCGCCGAACCGTCCGTTGGGGGTGCCGAACATGTAGACCCAGCCGTCGTGGCGCTCGAACGCGACCATCTGGAACGGGTCCTGGCCGTCCGCGGTGTTGTCCCACTGCGGGCCGTCGGTGGAGTTCCACGTCTCGCCGTTGTCGTCGGAGTACGCGATGCGGCTGTAGTTCGTGTCCCACGCGCCCGGTGCACCCCACTGGCGCACCGACATGAAGGCGAGGTACTGGCGGGAGCCTACGGCGATGCCGGCGGTCGGGATGGTCGTGATCTCCTGCCCGTTCACCTTGAGCGAGGGGATGAGCTCGCCGGCGTGACCGGGGGCGTCCTCGACCGCCGAGTCGAACGTCATGCCGTCGGCGAGGTCGGTGTCGCTGGAGCGCAGCAGCACGTTCGAGCGCCAGTCGCCGCCTCCGCCGCCGGGTCCGGTCCAGTCGCCGAAGGTGTCGCCGAACGCGGTGAGGATCTCGCCCTGGCCGTTGTCCCACATGATGCCGAGGTCGGTGCCGGTGACGCGCCACCGCGTGTCGGTGGCGCTCGTGGACTTCGGCCCGGTCATCTTGCCCACCACCGCGGCCGGGGAGTGGTCGGGCGAGGCGGCAGGGACCACCGCTTCCGCGGTCGGCGCCGCCGCCGCTCCCACCGGGACGATCGCCCCGATGGCGAGCGCACCGATCGCCGCGAGGGCGGCGGTGGTCGTTCTGAATCGTCGCATCATTGCGCCTTTCGTTTCGTCCTCCCGCGCCTGTCAGGGGAGGTCGTTCGCCGTCGCGGGACGGCGGTCGTGGGGGTCTTGGCTCGTCGGGGCGCCGTCGTCGCGCCACGCCGACCACAGTTCGGCGTAGCGCCCGTCGGCCGCGAGCAGCTCGGCGTGCGAGCCGAGCTCGATGATGCGGCCGGCGTCGACGACGGCGATGCGGTCGGCGTCGTACGCGGTGTAGAGCCGGTGGGCGATCGCGATGACGGTGCGTCCGCGCAGGGCCGCGGCGAGCGCGGCTTCGAGGTCGCGTGCGGCTCGGGGATCCATCGCCGAGGTCGCTTCGTCGAGGATGAGCGTGTGCGGGTCCGCGAGCACGACGCGGGCGAGCGCGAGCTGCTGCTCCTGTGCGCCGGCGAGGGTGTGCCCGTTCGCGCCGACGGCGGTGTGCCAGCCGTCGTCGAGTGCTTCGACCCACTCCAGCGCGCCGGTCGTCCGCAGCGCTGCGCGCACCTCGTCCTCGGTGGCGTCGCCGCGCGCGAGCAGCACGTTCTCGAGGATGCTCGTGGCGAAGATGTGGCTCTCCTGCGACACCAGCAGGATCTCGCGCCGTCGCCGGTCGAGCTCGATGGCGCCCACATCGACGCCGCCGACGAGCGCGCGGCCGGCATCGGGGACATCGATCCCCGCGAGCAGTCGCGCGAGCGTGGACTTGCCCGCGCCCGACGTGCCGACCATCGCCAAGCGCTCCCCCGGCGTCACCCGCAGCGAGACGCCGTGGATGACGTCGCGCCCGCTCCGGTAGGCGAAGCGGGCGTCGCGCAATTCCACGTCGGTGGATGCCGGCACCGCCGTCGCCGGTGTGGCCCTGTCGTGCACCTCGCTCACGCCGAGGATGCGGGCGAACGACACGAACCCCTGCTGCAGTTCGTCTGTCCAGCCGATGAGCGCCTCCAGCGGCGAGACGAGCGCTGAGGCGAACAGCGTCACGGTCACGACGGTGCCGATCGAGACGACGTCGTGCAGCGCGAGCCATCCGCCCCATGCGAGCGAGGCGAAGACGGGGATGGCGAACGCGAGGTTCGACCACGGCAGCATGACCTGGCGGAGATGGATGCGGCCGAGCGCGGCGATCCAGTGACCCGAGAGGGCGGCATCCATCGATCCCGCCCGGGACGACGCCAGGTCGAGGGCCTCGACCGTGCGCGCGCCCGAGGCCGTCTCGGTGATCGAAGCGAAGATCGGGCCGAAGCTCTCGCCCATGCGGTGGTAGACACCCACGGCGCGCTTCATGTACCAGCGCATCACGACGACGAGGATCGGCACCGCGAGAAGGTAGACCGGCGCGATGAGCGGCGCGGTCCACACCGCCGCCGCGAGGGTCAGCACGACGGTGACGCCCGCGATGAGGGACTCGGGGACTGCTCGGCGGACGGTCTCGGAGACCGAGCCGATGTCCTGCGTCGTGCGCGTGACGAGCTCGCCCGTGCCGCCCTTCTCGAGGACGCCGATCGGCAGCATGAGCGCGTCGGCCATGAAGTCGTCGCGCAGCCGGGCGAAGACCTCCTCGCCGAGCACGAGCGCCGTGCGGGTGGCCACGAGCAGCAGCACGCCCTGCAGCAAGGCGCACGCGAGCATGCCGCCGCAGTACAGGGCGACGGTCTCGCCCGTCGTGCCCGCCGTGAGCCGGTCGATGAGCAGGCCCATCAGGCGCGGCGGCGCGAGACCGGCGAGCGCGGAGGCGCCGAACAGCAGCACGATGCGCACGAAGCCGCCGCGGTGGGCGCTCCAGATGCGGCGGAGGACGCGCCGGACGTGCATCGACGAGGCCGTGGGCAGGGCTGTCGGACTCATCGCACCCCCTCGGCGCGCAGCACCGCGACGCGGTAGGCGTCGACGGACTCGAGCAGCTCGTGGTGCGACGCCGTCGCCGCCACGGCGCCGTCGACGACGAGCGCCACGCGATCCGCGACAGCAAGCACCAGCGGGCTCGTCGTGATCACCACGGTGGTGCGCCCTCGCCGATGCGCGCGGATGCCGGCGGCCATGCGCTCCTCGGTGGGGGCGTCGACGGACGAGGTGGGGTCGCGCATCACGAGCACCTGTGGCTCGGCGAGCAGCGCACGGGCTGCGCCCAGCCGCTGACGCTGCCCGCCCGAGAACTCGATGCCGCGCTCGCCGACCTCGACATCGAGGCCCTCGTCCACGGACTCGGCGATGTCGCCTGCGGCGGCCGCGTCCAGCGCGCGCAGGATGCCGGCGTCGTCGTGTCTGCGCCAGGGGTCCAGCAGCTCGCGCAACGTGCCGCTGAAGAGGAACGGCACCGGATCCGCCACCACGACGCGCCGGCGCACCTCCTCGATCGGCAGCCCGGCGAGCGCGACCCCGTCCAGCCGCACGACGTCGTCGCCGTCGGGCGACAGCCGGCCGAGACGGTCGACCAGTCCGACCGCCTCGTCCGTATCGGGGACGACGACGCCCACCAGCTCGCCGGCGTCGACGCGCAGTCCCGTCGCCTCGTCGTCGAGTCGCGCCCCGCCGTCCGCCACCGGCATGGCCGCGGCGCCGGCATCCCTCGCCCACTCCGGTTCGACGCGCAGCAGACCCGCGATCTGCTTCGCACTCACGGCGGCAGCCGCCCCCACCGTCATGACCTGGTTGACGAGCGCCACCGGCAGCAGCAGGAACCCGGCATAGCCGTAGAACGCGACGAGCGCGCCGATCTGCAGCTCGCCGTGGACGACGAGGATGCCGCCGATCCAGGTCAGCGCCGCGACGAAGGTGCCGGCGATCACGACGCCGAGCGCGGTCGCGGCCGCCATCGGCCACGTCACCCGCACTCCGGTCTCGCGCACGCGCGCCGAATGCTCGGCGTACCGCGCCAGGAACCGGCGTTCGCCGCCGATCCCCCTCAGCACCCGCAGGCCCTTCACGCTGTCGGTCGCGACGATGTTCATCGCCGACCGCGCCTCCCACGCCGCGGACTGGCGTGCGTGCAGCGATTTCACCAGCGCGAACGAGACGGCCGAGAACACCGGCACGCCGACGAGCACCAGCACGCCGAGGAGCACAGACTCGCGCAGCAGCAGCACCGCGACGGTGACGAAGGCCACGACCGCAGAGACGAGCGAACCCACGTTGATCGGCAGGTAGCACAGCGCCCACGAGTCAGAGGCCATCGTCACCACGGCGCCCGGGTGGAGCGTCCGGTCCGCAGCCACCGTCACGCGCGCCGACGTGCGCGCGATCACCTGATCGACGCGCGACGCCGCGCGCTCGAAGTTGATCGAGCCCGCACGGTCGCGCAGCCCCTGGATCAGGGAGTGCTGCAGCTGCAGCCACACGACCACGAGCAGCCAGACCAGGAAGGCCGCGGCATCCCCCGCCACCAGTCCCTGGTCGATCGCCTGCCCGATCGCCCACGGCGTGAGCGCGAGACCCAGCAGCCACACGACGTCGCACACCGTGCCCTGCAGGACCGTCGTCCACTGCAACCGGGTCAGCCAGGCGATCAGCGCGACCGGTGTCGGCGCATGCGGCGGCTCGACGTAGGGCTCAGGTACTCCGCGGAATCGCGTCACGGGCCGTCACCTCAGCGCTGCCGCGTCACTTGAGGCCCGCCATCTTGATGTTGCCGATGATCTGGCGCTGGAAGATGAGGAACAGGATGACCACGGGCGCCGCCGCGAGCACGGAGCCGGCGATCAGCAGACCGAGCTCCGTGCTGCGCTCGGAGCGGAACGTCGCGAGGTACTGCTGCACCACGAACTGCTCCGGGGACGTGATGGTCATGATGGGCCACACGTACGAGTTCCAGTACGCGAGGAACGCGGTGATCCCCATCACGACGAACGGCGGCTTCGACAGCGGCAGGAAGAGCTTGGTGAAGATGCGCATGCGGCCGCAGCCGTCGAGCATCGCAGCCTCTTCGAGGCTGGAGGGGATGCTCAGGTAGAACTGCCGGATGAAGAAGATCATCCCCGCGCTCGCGGCGCCCGGGATGACCAGGACCGCGAGGGTGTCGAGCATCTGCAGGTTCGTCACGACGATGAAGCTCGTCAGCAGGATCGTCATGCCCGGGATGAACATCGTCGTGATGACGATGACCCACAGGGTCCGCTTGAACCGGAAGTCCAGGCGTGCGAAGGCGTAGGCCGCGAGCGAGTTGACCGCGAGGGCCAGCACCGTGAACAGCACCGCGCCGAGTAAGGTCCACAGCATCGTGCGGGTGAAGGTGGGGTCCGCGAGGATCTGCGCGTAGTTCTCCCAGCGCCACACCTCGGGGAAGAACTGGAACGGGGTCTGGATGACCTCCGTCTTCGACTTGAAGCCGGCGATCACCATCCAGGCGAGCGGGAAGAGGGCGGCGACGACGAATGCGATGCCGACGATCGTCTTGCCGATGGCGTACAGCCACCAGGCGGTGTCGTGGTGCTTGCGGCGCGGGACGAGCGCCGTCGCGACGGGGGCATCCTGAACGGCGGTCACGTCAGTCCACCAGCCTCTCGGAGTTGACGAAGCGGAACACCAGCGCCGACACCGTGCCCAGCACGACGAACAGCAGCAGCGCCGCGGCGATCGAATAGCCGACGTTGATGTCGTTGCGGAAGTGGTTGAAGATGAACAGGTTCGGCAGCGTGGTCGCGTTGAGCGGCCCGCCGCCGGTCATCACGAGCGGCAGCTCGAACTGCTGGATCGCGGCCACGAAGCCGGTGATCAGCAGGTACAGGAACACGTTCTTCATCTGCGGGAGCGTGATGAAGCGGGTCTTCTCCCACCAGTTCGCGCCCTCCATGGCCGCCGCCTCGTAGTACTCGGCGGGGATGTCGACCATCGCGGCGACCATGATGAGCGACGTGAGCCCCATGCCCAGCCAGATCGCCGGGATCGCGATCGCCAGCAGCGCCCACGCCGGATCGCCGATCCATGCGATCGGGTCGATCCCGAATCCGGCCAGCATCGCGTTGAGGATGCCGCCGGAGTAGTTGTAGATCAGCACGAAGATGATCGAGGTGATGACCGACGAGATGATCGTCGGGATGTAGATGCTCACCTTCAGCACGCTGGCGAACGAGCGCGACACGCTCACCACGAGGCTGGAGAAGAAGAACGCGAGGACGAGCATCGGCGGCACCGTCATGGCGACGAACACGAAGCCGCGGCCGATCGCCTCCCAGAACAGCGGATCGCTCAGCACGTTCGTGTAGTTGCGGAACCCGACGAACTGCGGGTCCTTGTAGAAGCTCCAGTCCTGGAAGGACAGGTAGCCGGCGTACACCGCCGGCCAGATCACGAAGATCCCGAGCAGCACCACCGCGGGGAGGATGAGCAGGTACGCGATCTTCCCGTCGCGGTACCGGTAGCGGTCGTGCCGGCGCTTGTCCCGGCGGCCGCCGGGCAGCACCATCGTCTCGGTCTCGGTCATCATCGTCTGCGTCGCGGTCATTTCCTCACCTCACTGGGAGAACGAACACGGGCCGTGGGCCCGGGCACAGGTCCGGGGGCCGATGCGATCGGCCCCCGGACCCCTTCCGTCCGTCAGGACTTGGGTGCCTTGCTGGGCAGATCGTCTCGCTGGATCACCGTGTTGATGGCATCCTCCGCGGTCTTGATGGCATCGTCCGTCGAAGCGGCGCCCTTCATGACCGATTCCATCGCGGTGCCCACCGCGAGCGACACGTCCCACGGGTAGGTCGGCTCGGGGATGGCCGTCGGGGCGATGTCGTCGACGATGACGCTCGACCAGGGCGCGTCCGCGGCCTTCGGGTCGGCCGCGACGGCCTCCTGCACCGACGTGCGCACCGGAACCTTGGTGAACTGCGTGTTCACGAAGAAGGGCACGAGGTTCGCGGGGTCGCCCGCGATCGCCCACTCCAGGAACTCGCCGGCGGCTTCGGCGTTCTTCGACTTCGCGTCGACGACCCACTTGAAGTTGCCGAGCGTCGTGGCGGTGTCGCCCGCGGCGTCGTCCGCGTTCGGGAACGCGCCGATGCCGGTCTTGCTCAGCAGGTCGGCGTAGTCGGAGCCGATCTCGGACATCATCCACGAGCCCGAGACCTTGAAGGCCACCTTCTGCTCGCCGAAGTCCTTGCCCTCGACGTAGGCGGCGAGCGCCTGCTTGGGCATGTAGTCCTCGTCCCACAGCTGCTTGTAGCTCTCCATGAGCGACCGGTAGCCGTCGTTGTCGATGTCGGGCGCGCTCCAGTCGTCGGTCAGCGCGGTGTGGCCCGAGAAGTTGAACTGCTGGCCCACCGACGACCACGCGAACGTCACGGCGTCACCGGCCGGCGAGATGCAGTACTGCCCGTCCGACAGCGTCGGCTGGATCTTGGCGCACATGTCGAGCAGCTCGCTCCACGTCGTGGGGCCGGTCTCGGGGTCGAGGCCCGCGGCCTGCAGCATGTCCTTGTTCCAGAACAGCACCGCCTGCGGCTCGAGCAGGAGGGGGTACGCGTAGTACTTGCCGTCGATCTCGGAGACCGGCTTGGCTGCGTCGATGATCTCGCCCAGCGCGTCGTCCGACACGATGCCGTTGAGCTCGTGCAGCTGACCGGCGTTGACCGCGTCCTGGATCTGGCCGGGGTGGGTGTAGATGTCGGGGGCCTTGCCGGCGGCCTGCGCCGACTTCATCTTCTGGTCCCACGCGTCGGCGGGCACCTCGGTGTCGACGACCTTGATCTTGTCCTGCGACTCGTTGAACTTCTTCACGATGTCGGCGTACCAGTCATTCTCGACGGGCGTGAAGGTGCGGTGCCAGAACTGGATCGTCGTGACGCCGTCGGCGCTGGAGTCGTCGCCGCCGCCGGCGCTGCAACCCGCGAGCACCATGCCCGCGGCTGCCGCCGCTGCGACGGCGAGCAAGAGCCTGCTGTTTCTCTTGTGCATTCGTCCCTCCTCAGGAACACGACTCTTCGGTGAGTCGGAGCTGTGGCCGGGTCAGGGGAGCCCGGTCGACCCGGTCGAGCGGCAACCGTCGTCCTGCGCGGATCGCCTCTGACCTCGTCTCGGTCAGAGTAGACGAAATCGATTTCATGCGCAATGGTCCGCGAGAGCCGGATTCGAGGATCCACCCATCGCCGAACGGTCTTCTGGCGCGTGAAACCCACGGCGATCACGCCAAAACCGGCCTTCAGGCGCCGGGATGCGGCATCCATTCGTTCTGTATCGATTTCACAACGTGGCGCGCACGGCGAGTCAGTGCGTCTTCTCGAGGTCGACCGAGAACCAGAACACGTTGTACGGGCCCCACAGCGACAGCGTGAAGTAGATCCGCCTGCCACCGTCGGCGACGTACCGCGTATTCATGTACGGCGAGTACAGCCCAGGGTAATCCGCCCCCGGGACGAGGAGCACCGGATCGTTCCACGGCCCCCACGGCGTGATGCCCTCGCGGATGTACGCGTCCCCTCCGTCGGAGTACGTCATGATCCAGCGGTCGAGGTACTCCGACCACATCACCGCCAGCTCGCCGATCGTCCCGTCGACGACGAGTTCGGCGTCGTCGAGGTCGTCCGACCAGCGCGGGCCGCCATCGTCGACGCCCGCGAAGTACGTGTAGGCATCCTGGTCCTCCACGGCCTGCTCGGTCGCCGGCACCCGCATGAGCGCAACCCCTCCGAACCGCCCCGACGGGATCGCCCAGAGGTACACGTACTCCTCACCGTCGTCGACGACGCGCACCGGAGCCACCTGGATGAAGTTCGAATCCCCCGGCCAGCGGGGGGAATCCAACGGTGTCCAGGTCTCGCCGCGGTCCGTCGATCTCGCCAGTCCCGCATAGTTCGCATCCCACGCGCCGGGCTCTCCCCAGTACGACACCGACATGTACGACAGGTACAGCGTGTCGCCGATGGCGAACCCGTGCGTGGGGATCTTGGTGACCTCGCCCTGGCCGTCGTTGGCGTCGTGGTCGCCTTCGACGAGCGCCTCCGCCCAGCCGAGATCGTCGGCGGGCGCCCACGCGTCGAACGTGATGCCGTCCGAAGGATCGTCATCGGTCGTCCACGCCGACACGTTCGAGCGCCACAGCCCGCCCTGCCCGCCGTACGAGTCCGGGTCGCGCTCACCGAACGTGTCGCCGAAGAAGAAGTAGGTGCGATCGCCGAGGTTCGCCATCGAGCCGAGGTCGGTCCCCGCGACCGCCGCCGTCGCGGTGTCGTTGACCGCATCCGGTCCGGTCAGCTGCGCGATCTGCGTGAGTCCGGTCACGCCCGACAGCACGAACGGCTTGTCAGGGTCGGGGTCGACCGTGGGCGTCCCGCCCGGCGCACAGGCCGCGAGGCCCGCCACCAGAAGAGTGGATGCCGCCACCCCGGCGATCCGCCGGGTTCGGGCTCGTCTGCGGGAACGCGGCAGAGTCATGATCCTCCTCGATCGTCGGTGCCACGATACGGCGAGGAGGGTGGATTACGAAATCGATTTCACGCCACCGGGGACGAGAAGGTTCGCGGAACGGGGGCGGCTCCGGGCCGCGGCATCCCTCTCCCGCAGGGTGTCAGCCGGCGTCGCCGGTCGGATCCGGCGGCGGCTCGATCGGCGTGCGCGGACGCCACACGACCACCTCGGTGGCGCGGCGCACGCGGGTGCCGTGACGCAGCGTCACGACCGAACCGGTCGAGCCGGCCGCAAACACGCGGGCGCCGGGACGCTTCTCCAGTTCGGCGCGCACACGGTCCTCGAGGTCGCGGACGCGGCCGTGCAGCTCGTGCACGCGCGCCTCGAGCTCGAGGATGCGGGTGATGGCGGGCAGGCCGATGCCGTCGGACGACATGCGGGCGACCTCGCGGAGCTGCTCCACATGGCGCAGCGAGTAGCGGCGCGAGCCGCCCTGGGTGCGCGCGGGCACGACGAGGCCCAGCCGGTCGTACTGCCGGAGGGTCTGCGGGTGCATGCCCGACAGCTCGGCGGCGACGGCGATCGCGAAGATGGGCGCGTCGTCGTCGATGTCGTGTTCCTCAGCCATCAGCCTCACCTCCTTCTCCTGCTCCCCTGTCACGAATCGCGGGAGCTCCCGACAGATTGTGACAGGGGAACGGTGTGCGCGCGTCTAGCCCCGGGCCTTCGCCATCATCTCGGCACGCGGGTTCTCTTTGGGCTCCAGGCTCTGGAACCGCTCGAGGGCCTCGCGCGCCGCCTCGTCGAGGTGCGAGGGCACGGCCACCTGCACCTCGGCGAGGAGGTCTCCGGTGCCCTTCGCGGTCTCGACGCCGCGGCCCTTGACGCGCAGCACGCGTCCGGACGGCGTGCCCGGCGCGACCCGCAGCTTGACGGGATCGCCGCCGAGCGTCGGCACCTCGATGGTGGCGCCGAGCGCCGCCTCGGTGAAGGTCACCGGCACGGTGACGCGCAGGTTGAGCCCGTCACGCGTGAAGACCGGGTGCGGGCGCACCGTGATCTGCACGACGATGTCGCCGGACTCGCCGCCGTCGGGCGACGGACGCCCGCGGCCGCGCAGCCGGATCTTCTGCCCGTCGGCCACGCCGGCGGGGATCTTCACCTTGAACGGCTTGCCGTCCTCGCCCTGCAGCGTGATCGTCTCGCCCTTCGTCGCGGTGACGAAGTCGATCGTCGTGCGCGCGGTGACATCGGCGCCGCGGGTGGGGCCGCCGTAGCCGCGGAACCCTCCGGTCGACTGACCGAAGCGCCCCGTGCCGAAGCCGCCACCACCCTGCTGCTGGTTGAACATCGCGAAGATGTCGTCGAAGTCCTGCGCCTGCTGACGGCCGCCGCGGCCCTGGTTGAACATCGAGAAGACGTCCTCGAACCCGCCCTGGCCTCCTTGGCCTCCCGACGTGAACCGGGCACCCGAGCCCATGGCGCGGATCTGGTCGTACTCCGCGCGCTGCTCGGCGTCCGAGAGCACGGAGTAGGCCTCGCTGACCTCTTTGAACTTGGCCTCCGCGGCGGCATCGCCCTGATTGGAATCAGGGTGGTACTTGCGCGCGAGCTTGCGGTACGTCTTCTTCAGGTCCGCGTCGCTGACGTCCTTCGAGACGCCCAGCACCGAGTAGAAGTCCTTGTCGAACCAGTCCTGACTGGCCATGGGTCTCCTTCGGGGCTACTCGGCGGGAACGGCGACGACGACCTTCGCCGGACGCAGCTCCACCGAGCCGAGGCGGAATCCGGTCTCGACGACCTCGAGGATCGTCGTCTCGGTCGCGCCCGGCGTCGGCACCTGGAAGATCGCCTCGTGCTGCTGCGGGTCGAACACGTCTCCCACCGCGCCATAGGTG
>Ga0160442_100439_pt1 | contig 12688 bp, 17 predicted proteins | sample HID1971M_E1MG_FD_108252 | JGI IMG/M metagenome (GOLD analysis project Ga0160442, IMG submission 108252) | Enriched millipede-associated microbial communities from UW Madison campus, WI, USA - HID1971M_E1 MG | ecosystem: Host-associated > Arthropoda: Insects > Digestive system > Unclassified ... | reverse complement strand
TGCCATCGGTAAACACAAAGGTAATTGACTCGACCTGTCCGCGTACGCAGGACAGGGTCCAGTCACCGGACGCCGTGCCGCTCATCACGGCCCCCGCGACGTCCGGCAGGTCGATGCCGTTGGCGGTCAGGTTCTCCGGACCGACCAGCACCTTGAAGGGATAGGGGTCATTCACGGTGCCGTCCACCGGGACTCGGCCGATCAGCGCGGTCATGGCGACCGAGCCCATCAGCGTGGCGTTTTCGGGGACCGTGTAGACCGGCTTCGCGCCTTCGGTACGATCAACGGATCGCGTCAAGTCGCGCTCACCCTTGGTAACTGCACGGAGCTGTTTCTGGCTGCGATCAATCGCGTTGTCTTTCAATCCTTCCAGAGAGTTGAAAGCGGTAGGCAGGCTCAGTGCGGAGGAAGTCGTGGTTTTGCCTCTGGCGTCGGTGGACGGAGCATCCGAGGGTTCAATCCACTGCAGCGCATCATTGGTAGAGTGTCGCCCTTCGAACCGAGCGCCGTCGCCGGGCTCAAGCCCCAATCCGATCGGCATGTCCTTGCTTTTGCCAGCCAGCCCCGACAACTGTTCCTGCAATTGCGTCAGCAGGCCGCGAGCCTGACGACTGTCTTGTTCCGCTTTGAGTCGGGCCTCGTTGGCTTGGCGGCGGCCTTCGTCGACCTGCTGGGTCACACTGCCAAGCGCGGTCTGGATACGCGAATCGACACTGTTTTCCCGTTCGCGTAGGCGGTTGTTTTCCGTCTGCAGTGAGTCATTGTGTTTCTTCAAACCGAGCATGTCGCTGCGCATAGCCTTCACCTGGCCGACCAGGGTGGCGACCGTGTCGCGTGGGGTATCGCCCGCAATGCCGAGCGACTTGGCTTGCTCGGCGGATAATTGAATATTGCCCTGATCAACTGGGTGCTCTGGAGAAGGTGTGCTACTACTCGCGACCCAGCTTTTCAGGATGATCAACACCACGGCCAGCAGCGCAGCCGGTACCAGCCATTTGAGCAACGCATTAGTTTTCATCGTCAGCACCTCGCGCAACGGGCGGGAGCAGTACGGCGTGTTCGAGACCGGTACCGCGAGTGACGAGGTAGGCAATCGTAGTGTCTTCGGCACTGCCGACAGGCCCGAGGAACGCATGCTGGAAGGCCGCGGCGAACAGCTTGGCCTGAAGCCGGCGCGGATCGAGTTGCACCGTCGCTGAACCACGATTGCGCAACTTCACCGCCGTCACACAGTAATCACCGAGTCGCCAGGCGGCGATAGGTCTGCTGGACACGTTTTCGGTCGGCAGCAGGGTCGGCAGTTCGGTGCGCAGCTTTAGCGGGACGCGGCGTACACCGGGCAGGGACTCCACGGTGCGCAGCGGCGCGTACAGGCTTTGCGCGGCGTAGCGGGTCAAAGCGACCGGGATCGGTGTACGTTCTTGAACAGGGACGGTGTTAGATTCAGCCTCGGTAGCTTGCACCTGAGCATGCTTGAGAATACGCACGGGCTCCAGCGGTTGATCACCAGGCGTGGCCGCGATATCCAGGAGGATGATCTCGCCCGTCGCGACCGATTGCAGTTGCAGTCGGGTCGGGGCAATGGCTTCCGACGCGCGCAGGTACAGCGTGCCGCCAGTTGATTGCACGCGCAGCTTGCCCGTCAGGGTTGAGGGCACGCCGACGCGAACAGCCTCATCGACAAAGACCACCCGCTCCTGGTTGATCGCCAGCGGGATCGCGAGGGGTAGGCGTTCCCAGTGCATCAGCTCGACGGCCTGTGCTGCCGCTCCCCATAACATCAGTGCGACGGTGAGTCCCGGGGTAGAAATCCGCTTCATGGTTCACCTCTGGGCAGGGCGATTTTTTGCGGCGTGCCCTGATAACAGTCCAGTGCCAGCCCCCACTTATTACGCTCGGGGTCCAGGTCAAAACGCACCACGCGTAAGGGATAGCGCACCACCACCCGTTTCACCGGTTCGGCGGCGTAATACTCATCGGCATTGAGGTCGAGCTTGACCAACCAGCTGTCGCGATCGAGTTGCTTGACCCTGAGTTCCGGATCTTCGCTGTAGCCTCGGCCCAGAATTTCGTAGACGCCACGCACCCGCTGGCGCAGCTCGCCGGCGGCCTTACGGTACTCATAATCACCGTCGAGGAAGGCCTTGCAGGCGGGTGTCAGGTAGGACTGCAAGCCATAGATGGCGCGGCGATAATCCTGCTCGCCATCCGAAGGCCAGCGGTTGAGTTGGCCAAAGATGTACAGGGCAAAGGCATAGACATTCTCTGGGGGGACATCCCACCACTTACGAGTGCTGCCCGAGCGCAGATCCGGGGGGACATGTACGGTCAGATCGGTCGGTGCCGAGCGCCAGCCATACCAAAGTCCGGCACAGAGCAGGGCCAGAATCACTACCGCCAGACGCAGGCTGAAGATGTGGGCCTGTTGGGCATCGACCTTGTTCCGAAATCGGCTCATGGCTGCCACCGTGACAGGGCAGGACGCAGCCGACGTGAACGGCGGACCGTCCAGGCACCGGAGTGGAGGATCAGACTGCCGCGACCCAAGCGCCAACGGCTGGCGAGCATCCATTCGAGTTTGCGGTACAACCAGGTCTCGGGGCGAGCCCGTTTGGCCCGGCGCAGTAGCGTGCCACCGACCAATAACATCAGCGCCATGCCGGCGATCATGCCGGTCGGCGCTATGGCAATGGAAGCGGTGGCAATCGCTAGAGGAACGCCCAGCAGCAGGCCAATGACGGCGCCGGTGCCGAGTGCTACCCACATCTCATCATTGGTCAACCCTCGCAATACGGCGGGATCACGATTGAGTCGCTCTGGAAGAAAGACCAAGGTGCCGTCGGCAAGGCGTTCGATAGTGTCGTTCATGCCGACCTCACAGAATGGCGGCCGCCTTGGTCAGGAACCAGATGATGATCACCACCAGCAGGGCACCGATGCCGACCACTGCACCCAAGTCCTTCCAGGTCTTTCGTTGGTTTTGCACGTCGGCGTACACGGTCAACGAGTGCCACGCCACCCCCAAAAAAGCGAGTAGGGCGATCAGCAGACCGAGCAGGATGCCGCCGTCGTAGGCATAGTTTTTGATCGTCTCGATCAACCCGGATCCTTCGCCGCGCGAAGGGGCTTCCATGGTGGGGAGCTCGGCAAAAGCCAGGCTTGGGCCGAGCACCAGCAGCAGTCCGATCAAGCGCTGGCTCGCACGATCACGCAGATTGTTTTTCAGAGGGGTAAAGCACTTGAGCATGGCGGCGATCTCCTGGGTTAGGACAGGGTGAAGAACATCAAAACCAGCAAGGTGAGCAGCACGCGTGCGGCGCTGCCGCCGAAGGCTCCAAAGCGCACGCTGCCGCTCGCCCAACCCCGGTAAGCTGTCCACATCACCCAGGCGCACCACAGCAAGGTCAGGACGAGAACCAGGGACAGCCACAGCGTCGAACTGCTCTGCGGTGCGAAGCCGGCGGCGTTTTGGAACGCAGCGATCTGAACGTCAGTCATGCTCATGGCGAGGGCTCCGCAATCGGAGTGTCGAGGCGGTAATCACCGACCAGTTCACTGGGGTCGCGGGGTTGCGCACGGGCGGGGTACAGATAGCTCTGCACCCCTTGGCGGATGCGCTGAATGTCCTGGGTCAGTCGGGGGTAGTCGAATCGATAGCGTTCGATTGGTTCAAGGGTACGGGCTGCCTCCGCTCGCGTCGCAAGGCGTTCGAGAGTGTCGAGTTGCTGCTGGACTAGGCTGAGCTGTTCCTGTTCCTGTTCCTGTTCCTGCTCATGAGTCGCTGCGGCATAGCCACTGCCATGAGCGATGGCCAGTGAAAGGAATAACAAGCAGCGAAAGACGGTAGTCGACATGATGCTGGTCCATGTGGAGATGGCGCCAGCATCAAGTTAGGGGTTGAATTACTCAGTATAAAACGCGAGATGGGATGTATCGCTTTTTTGGAGGCGAGCGGAAGAAACTTTCCCACACATACACTAGCAATCGATTGGGCGAAAAAGAGAGCCCAGTCTAGCAATCCTTCCCCATTAGTAATGTGTTGCTCATAGGGCAATGAGTGGATTCACTTCTGCTTGAAACGCGTATGGGTGACGAAGAGTCCATCATCGCTTAGCATGGGGGCGTTCACTTCTCATTTCCCTAACCTGAAGGAAGTTTCACATGTCTCGTTTGGCTGAATTTCGCAAGCTTGAACAACAACTGGCCGAACAGCTCGCAGAGCTCGAGTCGATGAAAAGTGACTCCGGTCTGAAAAAAGAAATGGAATTTGAGAGCAAACTACGTGCGTTGCTTGGCGAGTACGGCTTCAGCTTGAAGAACATCATTGGCATCCTGGATCCAGAGGCTGGCCGTCGTACCTCGGCACCAATAGTTGCCTCCGTAAAGGCCATCCGTAAGGCTCGCGAGGTGAAGATTTATAAAAATCCAAACTCGGGTGAGGTGATCGAAACCAAGGGAGGAAATCATCGACAACTGAAAGAATGGAAAGTCGAGTTTGGCGCAGACGTTGTTGACTCGTGGCGTACTCAGTAAGATCGGTTTGATGACCAAGGTCCTGTAAGGGCCCTTTTTTATCGGTGAGAATGATAAATCCAGAGTGCAAGTCTTGACCCGGTCCTGCACCAGTTTAATTGCTGGTTAGATCCTTGAATTTCGCCCAAGTCTTGGAAGACTACATTTCATCTGATGCTCTAACCCATAATGGAAGTCGAGGACGACCTCTAGCAGTTTTATTCGCATTCGTATGGTGTGTCAGTTTTGGGTCGCAGGATAACTATCCTGGCATCGGGATATGTAAAGAATAACTGGTTTTTCCGAATCAGAGATACTTCTTGAATGTGGTTGCCGTGATTGCCGTAATGATGCCGAGCATCACAGCACAAGGGAAAAACACAGCCATGGGATTGAGCGAAAAGGGTAGGGGCAGGTAAATGACCCAGGGCACGATCAGCAGTGGTATCACGGCTCGTTTAGCTCGATGGTAGACAAAGCTACTTTCTCGCCCTGCGCCAAATTTACGTAGGTCCCGGCGCATCAGTCCATCGACAAAACCAGTGACCATGGCCAGCAGAAACAGGGGGATGGCCAGGACCAGAATGGTCAGGCGCACCACGAAGGTAAAGGTCACATACACCGCTGTCAGCATGAAATCCTCAATGGTTACGTAGAACTGGTTGATCCACTCCCAGAAGCCATTGCCATGGTTAGGCCCCCGCGCCTGCTGGGCAAAATCTGCAAAGCCGGTCTTGACCAACAACCACTGATTGAGAAAATCCAGTAACTGGATGATCGTTTGCCCAGGCTGCTGGAGGATGAGTGAAGATTTGAAGTGTTGGCTAAGCCAGCCCAGTTCATTGGTCAGCATGGCCTGGCTGTGCCGCCAGCCCTGATCGCCCCAAAAGAGCAATAGGCCTGCAAACTCGATCAGGATCGAGAACAGCAACGAGGCGATCAGTACACCAATAATGCGTAAAACCAAGCCAATCACCGAGACGATTAATCCTGGGCGCTGGATTGGTTGTGGCGGCGTGTTCTGGGTGGAAGTCGCCATCGTTCACTCCATTGTGCGTTGCAGAGTTGATGCCATCACGATCCTTCTGGATAGTTTTCTGCTGAGTCAAAAACCTGCAGCAGGGGCAGGCTACCCGACCTGATCCAGATTGAAGTTGGTAGTTGGGCCGCCACCGCTTGCGCTCCACCATTGCCCCGCCTGCGCGTTATAGGTCGCCCGCATTCGCTGGGTGAGCTCCTGCAGGTCCTTGGGCATGGCATCGTCGTTGGAGGGTTTTGGCAACGGCATGCGGACTTTCCAGAGCTGCCCACCGGCCTGGAAGGAGAACATTTGCCCCTTGGGTAAACTGACGATATGAGCCGGCTCGATCAAGGGCACGCTGGTGCTACTGACGCGGTCTTGCGAGGAGGATGTGAAGTCCGTGTTGGCCTCAGGATCGGAGGTGTCGGTGGCACCCGACACCAGGGTCTTGGTCAGCACGTTAACCTTGGGCAACTGTTGGGTGAGCAGTTCCGCAGTGGCGGTTTCGCGCACCCGCAGTATCTGCAGGGTGTTGAAGTTACCAATAACCTGGCCGGCCTTGGCTCGGTTGCCGATTCGCGCTTCGATATCGCTCAGGGTTTGGGTGTAGGCCGTCACCTGGATGCCGGCGCCACCGCCCTTGTTGATCAGCGGGATGAACTCATCGCCCATCAACTCATTGAACTCATCGGCGTGCAGGTTGATCGGCAACTTGTCACTATTGTTACCCGATTTGGGCAGACCATGGTCTATGCCATGTTTGTATATGTGGCCAGCGACCGAGACCAAATCGGCAAACATGGAGTTGCCCACAGCGGCGGCCACCTCGGCGTCGGTCAGCGCATCCAGGCCGACGTAGACGATCCCGCGTTTTCGGATGATCTGCATCCAGTCGAAGATCGGCCGTGGGTCGCCCAGATCGGTGTAGTCGGGGGCCAACAGTTGGGCTGTCTTGCCTGTGGTGAGTTTCTCCAGCAGCGGCAGTAGCGAGGCCACGATTTTGTCGAAGTAAGTACGGTCATAGCGTACCGCCGAACGCAGTCCATCCAACACTGGATCGAATACCCGTTTCACCGCCAGGTATTGCTCGATGGCCACGACACGCTTTTCGCGCCCGATCATATGTCGGGGAATGTTTTTCTCGGTGAGTTTGCCTTCAAGCTGGACGATCACTTCCCACGCCTTCGGGTCAGTTTTGGCGAAAAACTGCTGGGCGTATTCGATGAACAGTGCGTCGATGTTGACCACATGCCGTTGGATCTGCAGGTAGTCCGGGCGTCGACCCAACTCGATCAATGCGCGGGCGATGATGTTGACGAAACGCCAGGCAAACTCGCGAAAGGCCGCGGAGTTACCTTCGCCGCTGAGCTGCCCGGCGATGCGTGACGCCACTTCCGAGATACGCCCGAAGCGTCCCACCGCATTGTATCGAGCAGAGATCTCCGGCCAGCCTAGATGGAACACATAAAACTCCTTATCCCGACCGGCCCGTTTGGCTTCGACATACATCCGCTTGAGCAAGTCAGCATCGCCTTTCGGATCGAAGACGATGACCACCTCATGTTCGATGCGATGAATGTCCTGGGTGATGTACACCTCGGCGAGTCGCGTCTTGCCTACACGGGTAGTGCCGAGCACCAGGGTGTGTCCGACTCGTTCGCCCAGCGGCAGACTGACTTCCGTTTCATCGGGCTCGACCCCATGCAATAGTGGCGAGCCACCTACCGGGGGCAAAGGGCGCAACGGATTGAAGGCACTGTCCCAGGCCGTGACACGGGCCAGTATCGAGAGTGGAAACGGTGCATGCTCCAGGCGCCGTTCGAGTCCACGGGCCAGACGGTAGCTGGTCGGTTGGTCGACATAGTGGGCGACCGCCGGATCCTGGGCCTCGACCAAGCGCTGGGTGTGTAGACGGCTCCAGCGAAAGCCACGACCCATGAACAACCACTTACGGCTAACCGGAATCTGCCGACTGGTCAGTTCGTAGCGGGGCAGCCGGCGGATATTGCGTCGATAGCGCAACACCTCCCTGGCTTGGCGCAGCCGGATCAGGCCGAACAGGGCATAGGCCAGCGCTGCAACCCGACCGATCTCGGGTGACAGGGCCACAGCCCAGGGCGAGTATACGCACAACACCGCGGCAGCGATGCAGATCGCTACGGTGTACAGCTCCACCGCTGGCCGGAGCTTGGACTCCATCGCATGCTCGGCCATGACCTGGACTCACTGTACCAGTGAGGTGGCAGTGATCAAGACGGGGTAGTGCTCAATCTGCAGGCGGGTGGCGATGTCGTTACCGTTGACCGGCAGGATGGTGATGCCCGGAGCAACTGCTCGAATCCGGGCCAGGGCTTCAGTATCGACCACTTCGACGGCGAGGCCTGCCGCGCCCATTTCCTGCAGTTCAGGAGTGCGTTGACGCAGCCAAGTCAGCGACTGGGGATCGTCACCAACCAGGAAAAATGGCTGTAAGCCCGGCATGCTCAGAGCCCGTGGCGTGATCTGGCCGGGGCTCAAGTGGGAGCTACGGACGGGCAGTATCCAGGTTTCATCGGCAAACGTGGACAGGTCCGCATGCATGGCTAGATCAGACTGGATCTTGTTGTTTATTAGCGGCCTGGAAACTTGAAAATGGGGCCGGGTGAAGTCGCTAGGCTGATCCCCGGCTACGGTCAGTTCCGGCTGGGCGAAAGGTGCCAAGAGCAGGATGAAATAACAGGCAATGGTGATTCGCTTCATGGTGGTGTGCCCTGTTCAAAGGAAATCAGCAGTTGTTCGAGTCTCTGGGAAAAGCCAGCACGGTAGCGTGCTGCCGGCGCGCCTCCTGCCGGACGGTGATAGCGCCCGGCAGCCAAGACCCAATCACCGGTGGCGGCGTGATGCTCCTGCAACAGTGCGGCGGTTACGGCGAGATTTCGGTAGGGATCGAGGGCTTCGCAAGGAACGGAAAAACGTTGCCCGTGGTAACCCAGGTTGGTTTGTCCAAGACCGACATCGACCCGCTTGGCGTCATGCTGGGCGAGCGCCTGAAGCAAGGCGTGACAGGCGGCCTGGCGAGTGGCGAAGCGGTAGGGTGTTCCGGCGATGTTCAGGGTCCAAGGCCAGGGCAGCAGTCGACCACGGACGCGGATACCACTCTCCTGCAGGGCAATCGCGAACAGCACCGTAGAAGGGATGTCGGCGTCATGCGCCGCCAATTGGTAGGCAGGAGGCGGAAGTTCGTCAGCCTGGACGGCGAGCATTGTCAGCAGGAGCGCAATACCACTCAGTCGAGGCGTTGCCATTGTCCATTCACCTGTTGAAATGTGGCAGGCAATGGCCCCGGGGCACCCAGGTTGAACCAGCGACCACGGTCATGGTTCAGGGTGATCTGCCGGCGTTGGACCTTGGCCGGATCGATGTCGGCTTGCCGAGCCCAGTTACGGACGCGTTCATCCTCGCCTTGGCTGCCCACCAGGTAGATATCGAACGCCATGTCACTGCTTTGCAGACGCTGCGCTTCGGCGGTGCACGCTGGGCAGTGGTCCTCCACAAACAAGGCTTGACGCGGCATGACCGCTGAGCTGGAAGGGGACGGGGATGCCATGCCCTGGATCGGCAGCAGCCCGGGAAACAGCTTGGCCCAGGCCGCGGTGTAAGCATTTTGGTAGGCCAACTCGCGCTCAGCGCGTTTGGCTTCCAGCGTTACCTGTAATTCGGCATAGCGCTGGCGCTCTTGGTCGGTCTGGGCCTCTACTCCGAGTGCGGTCAATGGATCGAGGTTCGGGCTCCAGAAACCGCGCGGGCCGGCTTGGATCTGTTCGAAGCGCGTCCACTCCTGCTCGGTCAGCCCCCAGTTCGCCGCCTGTTCAGAGTTAGCTCGCCCCAGGGGAGCGGACTGCGAGTCCTGGAACCGTGACTGTGTCGTGACGGGGTTACCCATCGCAGCGCCCATGGCCAGTAGTGAAGCGAGACAGACAATGGTGGGTAGTAGCGCTCTGTTCATGATCGCTGCTCAAGGGAGTTGCACGGTCTGGTCTGGCTGAGCGGCCACCGCGAAGATGGCTGAGTTTGGCTCCAGCACTTTCAGGTGCCAGGCGCCGAGCTGCTCGCCGCTATGCAGCAGTTGAACATCTCTGAGCGAGCGACTGTCATGGGGTGCGACTGCCAAAAAGCGCTCACCTCCGCGGGACTCGACACCCAACACCGAGAACGGGGGTGAGAGCGGGAGGGGTTTGGGGCGAGCGGTCTTTTTCGGTTTGGTCGCAGAGGGCGTCGGCGATGGGGGGGATGGCTGGGTCCTGAGGTCCAGGAGTTGCTGCTCGACGTGCTCAAGGCGTGCGCGCAGCGCTGTCAGGTCTGCCTGGGTGGCGCGAGCTGCCAGACCATCGCGCAGTTCCTGTATCTCTTGCGCCCACTGATCCAGCATCGGGTCGAGGGTATTGGCCTGTTGCTCACCAGTATCGACCATCTGCTTCAGGTCTTTCAGCGCGTATTGCAGCTGCTCCTGGGCATCCTTGAGGGCGCTTGAATCACGTTGCAGGGTGTCCAGGGTTTGTCGGTATTGCGCGTTCGTGCCCTGTAGCTCGGCCACGCGTTGATACTGGTTATACAAACCTCCGCTCAGCCCGGCGACTGCCAGGCAAAGCAACCCAACAATGAGATTTTGAAACGTCGAGGCCTTCATGGGCGTGCCTCCGACTGATGGGGTGAGATGGGTGTAATCAGCACGACGCCAGCATCCGTTTTCTGCTGTTCGAAGCAGACTGAACGGCTGACTTCGTCGGTCGTGAGTTGCCAGGCGGGGCCAGCGAGCACTTGGAGCGCGCGGCGCAACGGGATTGGGCCGAGCCGGTAATGGGCCGCGGGCAGGGGCCGAGTAAACAGCACCCTCACCGACGCGGTAACGGGGCAGAGCGCATAGCCCGAGCGCTGCAATACGTACTGCAATGCATCCTGCACTGAAGGGTTCAGGCTGGACGGGATGCTCACGTCAATGATTTGGGCAAGAAGATCGCGTTGTTCCGTGGTGGGCTCGGTGCTAACCAGCGTGTAGCGGCCATAACGAAGCTCTACCGGATGGCTTTCTTCGGCTATGCCCTTCGAGTGCTGGGCCCGATTGGAGCCACTGTCTATCTCTGGATTGGTCGGCAAAGGGTCGGGGATTTGCGCGGTGCAGGCGCTCAACAAACCCAGCAGGCAGACAGGCGTGAAAAAACGCTCCATGGAAAAAACCTCATGTTAGATTCAGTGCAGAACCTGACATGAGGTGAAGGAACGATTCAGTGAGAAAGTTGATTCAAGGTGGGTCGTGTTAACGCTGAACACGTTGCTATTCATCGAAAATGGCGAGCCCATCCAAGACGGCAGCGTCGGGGTCGAAGATCAACAATCGCACATCCGCCAATGCCGCCAAATACAGTACGTTGACCAAGGTTTCCGGTGTGCCTGCGTCGAGTTGTTCTTGTCTCAAGCTCGACTAACGATTGCCCTCAATGTTCAACAAGTTATCGTCCGTCTTCCCAGGCTTGACTGTAGTGTCCCGTTTCGAAGCTCAAGCGATGGACCATGGCTTGTGCCTCTTCCAGGGAGTACAGATCACCGAGGTGATACGGCTCGTTGAGCATTTCGCCCATCACAGCGTAGATCACTTGGCGTACGAGCCCGCTGGACTGACAGCGTTCATCCAAATCATCCGGAATGGATTGGCCTTCGCTGATCACGGCGAAATCGTCATTGAACAGGCAGGCGAACAGTTGCAGCTCATTGTCGGGCAGATGGGCCTGTGCGTCGTGCACGGGTCGAAAGCAGGGAGGGCAGTCGTCTTCGTAGGTGATCAGTAGCAGCCGTTCGATATGAAGGTTGTCGTAACCGCGAGCAAATGGGCTTGAGGCTGTCAGCAGGGCTGCAGCTTGGTGTGTGGGGTTCATGAGGGTTCTCCAGAATTAAAATGAACAAGGCGCCCGAAGGCGCCTGTGAGGGTTAAAGCCAACCATGTTCGGCAAGGGAGAGCGGACGACCTTCACCCACGATGAAGTGATCCAATACGCGCACTTCGATCAAGGCCAAGACCTCTTTCAGCCGTGCGGTCAAGACGCGATCCGACTGGCTGGGTTCTGTACACCCCGACGGGTGGTTATGAACAAAAATGGCGGCCGCGGCGTTATGCGCTAGGGAACGCTTAACGACTTGGCGGGGGTAAACGCTGGCGCCATCAATGCTGCCGTGAAAGAGGACTTCGAACGCCAACACCCGGTGCTTGGCATCGAGAAATATCACACCGAAGACTTCATGCTCTTGTTGCACAAGATGCAGCTTTAGGTATGAAGCCACGGCGTCAGGCGACGTCAGGTTAGGGCCGCGGGCGAACAGCCGACGATCCAGAATGTGCAGTGCTTCGTCGATCACCTGGTTTTCTTGGACGATACGATTAGCCTCGACATCCGAGGTCTCAATCAGTGTGAGTTGGGTGCTCATGGTGGTACCTCCGAAGGGAACCATCAGGGGTACACGCCCGAGGGGAGTGGTGTCCCCGAGGTGGATATAGAGTTGTGGGCGTTAGCAGATGGCGCGCTGTTTACAGCCGCGTGAATCGGTGGCGTTGACCGTGTAGGGGCGAACTACAACCGTTGCAGGGCAATGGGGAAAAAGCTTTTATTCCGCAGCCAGTTACGGGATCGAAGTCGGCACTGATGGGCATTAACCGAATCAGTTCTCGATGGATGCCGGCGATACGTTTCTCAATTTCATCCGTCGTGTAATAGAGCGATAACGTGCTGTAGTCCTCGTAAGCAGTAGCAAACAGGCAGTCGTCGCAAAGCCAGAAGGATTCCATGTTGGTTCTCCTGTGCGGATTGAAGAAAAGGCGCTCTAGGGAGCGCCTTGATGAGGAACATCGTGGTTTGTTCAGGCGGACTGAACGGTACGGGTGGCATCACGGCGGGCCGTGCGGGGAGTGGGTGGAGATTCAGGTTCGACCCGAGCCTCTGTTGGGTTTGCGGGCTCCTCAGCTTCGGCATCAGCCGAAGTTGAGGATGGCTCACCGTTTGGCGCTTGCTCAGCAGGTGCTGTTACTTCCTGCCTGGCGGGCGCTTTGTATTCGAACGTGCCGTTGACCTTGATCCAGTCAATGAACAGCAAACGACCTTTCAGGCTGGCGCCCGGTTGACCTTGTTT
>Ga0160442_100435_pt1 | contig 12940 bp, 14 predicted proteins | sample HID1971M_E1MG_FD_108252 | JGI IMG/M metagenome (GOLD analysis project Ga0160442, IMG submission 108252) | Enriched millipede-associated microbial communities from UW Madison campus, WI, USA - HID1971M_E1 MG | ecosystem: Host-associated > Arthropoda: Insects > Digestive system > Unclassified ... | reverse complement strand
GTCGTGGTCGGTGCTCGAGCTCGCGTAGCCCGGGACGTACCCCCGGTGGGACTCGAACCCACACTGAAGCGATTTTAAGTCGCCTGCCTCTGCCATTGGGCTACGGGGGCGGACGCCGTCCGCGGATACGCGAATGCCGCAGGCCCATCTTCTCAGACGGGCCTGCGGCATCCGGAGTCTTACTTCGCGGCGACCTTCTCGGCCTCTGCCGCCTCGGCGGCCTTCTGCGCGGCGGTCTTGCGCGGGGCGCGGACCGGAGCCTTCTTGGCCGGAGCAGCCGGCTCGGCGGGAGCCTCGACCGGCGCAGCCGGGCGAGGACGCGCGGCGAACTCCTCGAACACGTAACGCGGGTTCTGCACCGTCGAGAGGTTCACGAGGTCGCGACCCAGCCAGAAGTTGTTCCACCAGCCCCACAGGACGCGCCACTTGCGCTCCCACGACGGCATGGCCAGGCCGTGGTAGCCACGGTGGGCGAGCCACGCGATCCAGCCCTTGAGGGCGAGGTTGCCGGACTGGAAGACGCCGACCCACAGACCCAGACCCGCGACCGCGCCGAGGTTCTTGTGGAAGTACTGGCGCGGGAGCTCGCCGCGGAGCACCGCGACCAGGTTCTTCGCGAGGAGCTTGGCCTGGCGGACCGCGTGCTGCGCGTTGGGCACGCAGTAGCCGCCGACGCCGCCGCCCGACAGGTCGGGAACGGCGGACACGTCGCCGGCCGCCCAGGCGCCCTCGACGAACTCGTCCTCGGTGCCCACGCGCAGGTCGGCGCGGGTGCGGATGCGACCGCGCTCCTCGACGGGCAGGTCGCCGCCGCGGACCACGGTCGGGTTGGCCATGACGCCGGCCGTCCAGATGATCAGGTCGCTCGGGATGACCTCGCCGGTCGAGAGCTGGATGTTGCCGTCGACGGCGCCCTGCACCTGCGTGTCGAGGTGGACCGACGCGCCGCGCTTGGCGAGGTTCTTCAGCACCCACTCGCTCGTCTTGAGCGAGACCTCGGGCATGATCCGGCCCATCGCCTCGATGAGGTGGAAGTGCGTGTCTTCGAACGTGATCTGCGGGTAGCTCTTGACCAGCGACGAGGCGAGCGAGCGGAGCTCGGCGAACACCTCGATGCCGGCGAAGCCGCCGCCGACGACGACGACGGTCAGCAGGCGGTCGCGCTCGGGACCGGCGGGCAGCGTCGACGCCTTGTCGAAGTTCGACATCAGCTTGTCGCGGATCGCGACGGCCTCTTCGATCGTCTTGAGGCCGATCGCGTTGTCGGCGATGCCCGGGATCGGGAACGTGCGCGACACGGCGCCGGCGGTGACGACGATCTGGTCGTACTCGAACTCGTACGGCTGACCCGCGATGGGCGTGATCGTCGCCGTCTTGTGCGCGTGGTCGATGCCGGTGACCTTGGCGGCCACGACGTTCGTGCGCTTCAGGTGACGGCGCAGCGCCACGACCGCGTGGCGCGCCTCGATCGACCCGGCCGCGACCTCGGGGAGGAAGGGCTGGTAGGTCATGTAGGGCAGCGGGTCGACGATCGTGACCTCTGCCTCACCCTTGCGAAGATGCTTCTCGAGCTTCCACGCGGTGTAGAAGCCTGCGTATCCGCCGCCGACGATAAGGATCTTTGGCACGGTGTTGCTCACGGTGGGGACTACTCCTGGATGTCAGCGGCTCGGCGTGCGGGACGCCAATCGGATGCGTCGGACAGCAGCGGTGACGCCGAGCGCCACCAGTATAGCGGCCGCTGTGAGCAACGTGAGCGGCAGCGTCCCGTACAGGACGGTGTCGCGGTCGGGCAGCAGCGGTGACGACGCCCGCGTGGCCGCATCCGCCTTCGGCAGCGGAGGCACCTCCGCGGACGGCGCGGATTCGGTCGGCAGCGGCGCCGTCTGCGCCCGTCGGTAGAGCCGCACCCAGTCCTTGAGGCTGCCCATCGGGTTGGCGGTCACACGCGGGACGTCCGCGGTCACGGCGGCGGCGGCATCCACGAGTCCGTAGCCGTACAGCAGCTTGTCGGCGGGGTCGACGCCGACGGCGTGCGCGGTCTTGACGATGCGGTTGATGACGTTGTCGGCGTCGAGATCGGGATGCGCGGAACGCACGAGTGCGGCGATGCCCGCGACGATCGGCGCAGCGCCGCTCGTGCCGTCCCACGACACGACGGTGCCGTCTGCCGACACCCCGACGAGCTCCTCGCTCGGAGCCGACACCCCGATCGTGATGCCCTGCGTGGAGGCGTCGACGCTCGCCGTGCCCGAGCGGTCCACGCCGCCGACGGTCAGGACGCCGGGGATCGTGGCCGGGGCGCCGACCTTCGTGGTGCCGCTCCCCCGGTTGCCGGCGGCCACGACGATGACGACGTCGTGGTCGAACGCGTACTGGAACGCCTCATCCCAGCTCTCGGGCCAGTCCGGCACGTTCGTGGTGAGCGACATGTTGATGACATCCGCGCCGTGGTCGACCGACCAGTGGATCGCGTCGACGATCTGGTCGGCGAACGAGCGCGTGGCCGACGAGCCGAAGCCCACCGAGACAGCGAGCAGCTGTGCCTCGGGGGCGACGCCGATGACGCCGGTCTCGGGCCCGGTGCCGCGTCCGGCGGCCAGCGAGGCCACCCAGCTGCCGTGGTCCGCGTCGACCGCGCCGACCGGCGTGCGGCCGTCAGGCGAACCGGCACCCGACACGTCGGTGCCGGCGGCGACGGCACCGTCGAACTCGGACGAGCCGCGGCCGATCCCGGTGTCGATGACGGCGATCTTGACGCCTGCGCCGCGCGTGGTCTGCCACGCCTTCGCGATGCCGTAGTCGTCCAGCCAGTACTGGGCCGCGCGCACCGCGTCCTGGCCGGCGGGCGGAGTGGGCTCGGGTGTCGCCGCCTGTGCCATCGCCGGTGCGCCCGCGACGAGTGTCGTCGCGACGGCGGCTGCGGCGATCGCTGCCAGGAGGCGACGGATCATCCGGCCGAACCCGGCTGGGCGCACACGCAGCGATCGGGCGACCAGGACGACAGCTGCAGCGCGCGGTCCCCGATCGGGTTCACTCCCGGCCCCGCGGCGAGCGCGTGGCCGGCGAGCGCGTGGAGGCACTTGACGCGGGTCGGCATGCCGCCCGCCGAGATGCCGGCGATCTCTTCGGGCTCGCCGTACGCGGCACGGTCGCGCAGATACGCCTCGTGAGCACGCCGGTACGCCTCGGCGACCTCTTCGTCGGCCAGCTCGTCCGAGAGCTCCCGCATCACGTGGTCGGCTTCGAGCGTGGACATCGCCGCGGTGGCCGCGGGGTGCGTCAGGTAGTAGAACGTGGGGAACGGCGAACCGTCGGGCAGCCGGGGGGACGTCGCCACGACCGTCGGGTTGCCGCACACGCAGCGCGCCGCGATGCCGATGACTCCGCGGGCGGGTCGTCCGAGCTGCTCGCGAAGCACGGCGAGGTCGGCCTCGCTGACAGGGGGGTACGGCGGAGTCGTCACGATTCCAGGCTAGCGGGGACGCCTGGGACGCGGCTGGACCGTGACCCTGCGACGGCTCACCCGCTCGGCGTGCCCGTCGGGGTCTCGCCGGTCGTCCCGGTGGGTGTCGGGCCTGTGGGCGTGTCATCGGGCACGCCGAAGGTGATCGGGGCCACCGTCTGGGCGAGCCCCGCCTCGGTCACCGAGCGGACGAGCTGCGACATCCAGTCGGTCTGCGCGGCCTCGACCTGATCGCTCACGGGCGCCTGCTCCTGCGGTGCGAGCTCGGGCGGAAGATCGTTGTCGACGAGGTACACGACCTCGCCCGGCTTGACGTAGTAGAGGCGCTCGCGGGCCTGCGTCGTGATGTACGCGGGGTCCTGCCACCGCTCGCGCTGCGCCTCGAGATCGGCGACCTCGTCGGTGCTGAGCTGCACCGCTGCTTCGAGCGCGGCGATCTGCTGGCGCTGGTCGACATACGTGCCGATCGTCGGCACCAGCACGAACGCGGCGAGGACGACGAGCCCCAGCATGATGACCATGAAGCCCGACAGACGGATGCCGCCGAGCCAGCCCCGCACGTCGACGGGGCGCCGGCCGCTCACGGGCCGCCGGCGCGAGGCATCCACGGTTCCTGCAGGCGTGCGGGACGCCCCGGAGGGACGAGAAGGGGGAGCCGTCGTCTTGGCCACGGCTCCCCCTCTCGTCAACAGTCGTGCTGCGCGTCAGCCCTTGAAACGGGGGAACGCTCCGCGACCCGCGAAGACCGCGGCGTCGCCGAGCTCTTCTTCGATGCGCAGAAGCTGATTGTATTTCGCGACGCGCTCGCTGCGAGCGGGCGCGCCGGTCTTGATCTGACCGCAGTTGACCGCGACGGCGAGGTCGGCGATCGTCGTGTCCTCGGTCTCGCCCGAACGGTGCGACAGCATCGAGCGGTAGCCGTTCTGGGTGGCGACGGCCACGGCGTCCAGCGTCTCGGTGAGCGTGCCGATCTGGTTGACCTTCACGAGGAGCGCGTTGGCGACGCCCAGGTCGATGCCGCGCTGCAGGCGCTCGGGGTTGGTGACGAACAGGTCGTCGCCGACCAGCTGCACCTTCTTGCCGAGCTTGTCGGTGAGGGCCTTCCACGCGTCCCAGTCGTCCTCGGCGAGGGCGTCCTCGATCGTGACGATCGGGTAGTTGTCGACGAGGTCCGAGAAGTAGTCGGTCAGCTTCTCGGCCGACCATGCCTGACCCTCGACCGTGTACACGCCGTCCTTGAAGAACTCGGTGGCGGCGACGTCGAGGCCCACGGCGACGTCGGTGCCGGGCGTGAAGCCCGCCTTCTCGATCGCCTTGATGAGGAAGTCCAGGCCCTCGCGGTTGCTGGGGAGGTCGGGGGCGAAGCCGCCCTCGTCGCCGAGGCCGGTGGCGTAGCCCGCGGCCTTCAGCTCGCCCTTGAGGACGTGGTAGACCTCGGTGCCCCAGCGGAGCGACTCGCGGTACGTCTCGGCGCCGATGGGCGCCAGGAAGAACTCCTGGAAGTCGATGCCGTTGTCGGCGTGCTCGCCGCCGTTGATGACGTTGAACAGCGGCACGGGCAGGACGTGCGCGTTGGGTCCGCCGAGGTAGCGGAACAGCGGCAGGTCGGCCGCGTCGGCGGCGGCCTTGGCGACCGCGAGCGAGATGCCGAGGATCGCGTTGGCGCCGGTGCGCTCCTTGTTGGCGGTGCCGTCGGTCTCGTTGAGGATCTCGTCGACGATGCGCTGCTCGCTCGCGTCGATGCCCTCGATGGCCGGGCCGAGCTCGTCGATGACGGCGTCGATCGCCTTCAGGACGCCCTTGCCGCCGTAACGGCCCTTGTCGCCGTCGCGCAGCTCGTACGCCTCGAATGCGCCCGTGGACGCGCCGGAGGGGACGGCCGCACGCTGGACGGTTCCGTCGTCGAGCAGCACCTCCACCTCGACGGTCGGGTTTCCGCGCGAGTCGAGAATCTCACGCGCGCCTACAGCCTCGATCAGTGCCACAGGGGTCTCCTTGTTCGTGGAGGATGAATCGTCGGAGCGTCGTCGGTCCGCTCCCAGCCTAGTGATCCGGCTCCGCCTCGTGACGACGGATGCCGCAGGCCGGGGCGAGCGTTCATGTGGAGGTCATACAACGAGGGCGAGGGCGATCCCGTCATAGCCCTTCGCGTCGAGGGTCTGCAGCGCGGTCGCGTCGAACCGGGGATCGCGGCCGAGCATCTCCAGCCCTCGCTGCACGCCGATGATCTGGGGGTTCTCGGTGGCCGGGTTGGCCACCTCTCCGCCGCGCACCGCGTTGTCGACCATGACGACCGTGCCGGGGCGGCCGAGCCGCGCGGCCCAGTCGAGGTAGATCGTGTTGGACTCCTTGTCGGCGTCGATGAAGACGAGGTCGAAGGGCTCGCCGTCGCCGAGCGTCGGCAGCACGTCGGCCGCGCGGCCCAGCCGGATCTCGACCTTGTCGCCTACGCCGGCGCGGTCGAGGTTGGCGCGGGCGATCTCGGCGTTGTGCGGCTCGGCCTCGATGGTGACGACGCGACCGCCTTCTGGGATGCCGCGGGCGAGCCAGATCGTCGAGTAGGCGCCGAGCGTGCCGATCTCGAGCACGCGGCGCGCGCCCGACATGCGGGCGAGCAGATGCAGCAGCTTGCCGTTGACCGGGGCGACCTCGATCGCCGGGAGCCCCGCCTCGTTCTGGTCATCGACGGCCCGCTCGAGGGTGGGATCGTGGCCGACCAGCAGTTCGGTCAGGTAGGTGTCGACGCGGCGCCAGGTGTCAGGGGTGGGGTCAGCCATGCCCCCAGCAAATCCGGCGCCGCGCCGGGCGTCAAGACCTCGCGCCCGCCCGCTGCGCGAGGGCCTCCAGCAGGGCTGCCGCGGTCTGGGCGTCGTCCACCGTGACGACGAAGCGGCGTCCGTTCCGGCGCGTCGCCTCCAGCGCCTCGCCGGCGCGCAGCACGATCCCGAAGCGACGCCCCGACGGCGCGATCCGCACGCCCCAGCCGCCGAACTCCCCCATCGGGTTCACCGTCACGCACGCGGCGGACCCGACGTCGGCGAGGGGCACGCGGAAGCGCGGGATGCCGAGCACCGACACGACGTGCAGCCCGGTGTCGTCCACACGGACGTGGAACGCGAGCGTGGTCGCGGCGAAGAACACCAGGACCACCGCGACCGCGGTGAGGATCCATGCGATCGCCGGCTCGGAGCCGGTGACCCACGCCACGACGGCTCCGACCGCGACGAGCAGCACGGCGGCCACGATCGCGACGGCGGCGCCGGTCGACATCGAGATCGTCCGGATCCAGAGCACGCGCTCGTTCGGGGCGAGCGCGAGCGGCGTCGCCGGCCGGGTGGCGGCATCCAGCGATTCCGTGCGCGGCTGCAGGAACCACGCGGCCACGCCGACCGCGGCGCCCCCGACGAGCGAAAAGGTGAGCGGGATCCATACGGTCGGCGCCTGCGACGGGTCGTCGAGGCCGACCTGCATCACGAGGGTCGCGGTGAGGGCGACGGTGACGAGCGCCGACACGGCGGCCGCGCTCGCGCCCATGAGGCGGTACGTCGGTCCGCGGTCGCCGCGACGCAGTCCCGAGAGCGACGTGAGCGCCATGAGCAGTGGCAGGCCGAGTCCGAACAGCACCGTCATGAGCGGCTGCGTCCACGCCGGGGCGAAGCCGTCCGCCTCACCCGCCGCGTTCCAGTGCACGGCGATCGTCGACGGCAGCTGCGGCAGCGCGATCAGCTGGACGAGAAGACCCACGGCGACCAGCGCGACGGGGAGCCAGATCGCCACGAGGACGAAGCGGCGGACGGCGGGATCGGGGCGGGTCATCGGTGCTCCTTCGGTTCGGCACGGCCGGCCTCTTTCACGAGGGCGGCCAGGGCTTCGGGTGAGAGCCCCGCCGCACGCGCCCGCGCGACGAGGTCCTGGATGTCGTGGTGAAGATGCTGGAGCGCCTCGGCCTGCGCGGTCACGACCGCACCGCGGCCGCGCCGGAGCTCGACCAGCCCCTCGTCGCGGAGATCCTGGTAGGCGTGCAGCACGGTGTGCACGTTGACCGCCAGCGCCGACGCGATGTCGCGGGCGGCCGGCAGGCGGTCTCCCGCCCGCAGGCGGCCGGCCGCGGCATCCGCCCGCACCGAGGCGGCGATCTGCGCGAACAGCGGCGCATCGCTCTCGGGATCGATTCTCACCAACACACACTTATTCTAGGGCAACTAGAACAATTGTGGACACACGCCAATCGACTGCACACGACCGGGGACGCTCGGCCATGCTGGGCGCATGCGCGTGACCCCCCGCCGCCTCGCCGTCGGCATGAGCCTGTGGATCCCCAACCTGTTCAGCGGCATCCGTGTCCGGCGCTTCGCCGAGGACTGGACGAGCGCCACCGTCGAGCTGCACGTCAACGTCTTCACCCGCAACTACGTCAAGACGGCGTTCGGCGGGTCCATGTCGGCCATGACCGACCCGTACTTCTTCATGCTCGTGATGCACCAGCTCGGCCGCGACCACGTGGTGTGGGACACGCGAGGCGAGATCGAGTTCGTCAAGCCCGGCCGCGGCGTGCTGACCGCGCACTTCCACGTGCCGCGCGAGAAGGCCGAGGAGCTGCGCGAGCGCGCCCGCGGCGGCGCGAAGGTGCTGGAGTGGTTCGAGACCGACATCACCGACGCGTCCGGCGACGTCGTGGCACGCGTGCGCCGCGAGGTCTACGTGCGCGAGAAGAAGCGGGTGACGGCGGCCACGGCGCCGTAGCGTCACTGCTCGCTGCGGTAGTCCGACGCGGTGAGTCCCAGTACCGTGCGGAAGTCGTTCGCGAGGTGCGCCTGGTCGGAGTAGCCGAGGTCGGCCGCGATGTCGGCGAGCGCCGCGCCGGGGTCGTCGCGCACGCGCTGTGCGGCTTCCTGCAGACGGCGGCGGCGGATCATCGCCGCCGGCGGCAGGCCCACCGTGCGGTGCGCGAGCCGCTGCAGCGTGCGCGCCGAGACCCGCAGGCGCTCGGCGGCGTCGTCGAGACGCAGGACCGTGGGGTCGGTCATGAGCAGTCCCGCCATCGCGTTCGCCAGGCGCGCCTCGGGCGTGAGCGCGCCGACGCGGGTGACGAGCCACGACTCGACGACCTGGACGGCGGCCTGCGCGTCGGGCATCGCCGCCGTCACCGCCGCCCGCAGCGCGGGCTCGTCGAGCACGACATGCCGATCGGCCAGCTCGGCGGGCGCGGCCGACAGGTGTGCCAGCGCGGCAGGCCGCAGCAGCGCTCCGACCGCCCACCCGCTCCCCCGCAGCACGCGCTCGCCGGCGCGCGTGGTCACGCCCCACAGCGTGACGCCGTCCGGCTCCACCGCGAGGTTGGCAGCCGGGTACGGCAGGAGCGCCTGGCGGGACTCGACGCCGTCGGGGAGGTCCCACTGCGGGATCCAGTACCACTCGACGAGCTCGGCGGCCGCCTCGCCCGGCGACAGCCGCGTGAAGCGCGGCAGCCGGTCGGGGTACAGCACGCCACGGGTCTGGTCGGTCACCCGGCAACGGTAGCGGCGAGCGCCGACACCGCAGACGGGCCCCGCCGACGCAGGTTGTCGTGAATCTTCAAGCCGCGGCATCCGCCGCTCCGCGAGCATCGGAGCATGACCACAGAGAACACGACCGGCGTGACCGGTACGCACACCACCGACGGCCGCCCGAACACGGCGACCACCCTCACCCCCTTCCTCGCCATCCGCGGCGCGAAGGAGGCGATCGACTTCTACCGCGACGTCTTCGGCGCCCGCGTGACCGACGTCACCGAGTTCGGCGGACTCGTGGTGCACGCGGGGCTCGACTTCGGGGTCGGCATCCTGCAGGTGGGCGAGCCCTCGCCCGACTACGGACTCGTGCCCGCCCCTGAGGGCGACGCGGACTGCTACTCCATCGGCATCTACGTCTCCGACGTCGACGCCGTGACCGCGCGCGCGGTCGCCGCGGGCGCGACGGTCCGCGAAGAGCCGTCGACGTTCGTGTCGGGCGACCGGTTCTCGAGCGTGCGCGACCCGTTCGGCGTGCGCTGGTCGATCATGACGCGCGTCGAGGACCTCTCCGAGGAGGAGAGCGCCGCCCGCGTCGCGGAGTGGGCAGCCTCGTACGCCGGCTGATCCGAGGTACGGGCGACGGTCGACGGGATCGGATCAGCCGTCGCCGTCGCCCAGCGCCGCGATCAGGGCGGGAAGCAGCGCCTCCGCCGTGCGCCGATAGCCGAGGGCGCTCGGGTGGAAGCGGTCGAGGCTGAACATCTCGTCCGGCTGCGTCACGAAGAAGGGTCCCACCGCCCGGCGCAGCGACACCGCCCGCGCATCGTGGCGGCGGGCGGCGTCGGCCTGCGCGTCGGCGAGCTGGCGAGACAGCCGTGAGCCGAGCGCCCGCAGCGGCTGCGGCACCGGGCGCAGCGCGCCGAGGTCGGGACACGTGCCCACCACGACCGCCGCGCCGCGGGCCTGCAGCCGTTCGATCGCCTCTTCGAGCTGCGCGGCGGACGCCGACACCGGGATCCGGTGCGTCACGTCGTTGCCGCCGACGACGATCACGGCGGCATCGGGCCGGTACTCCGTGGGCAGGGCGTCGATCTGCGGCGCCAGCATCGACGTCTCCGCGCCCACGACGGCGGCCGTGCGCAGCCGCACCGGGCGCCGCTCGGCACGGGCGAGCCCCTTCGCGAGCCGCGCACCCAGCGTGTCCTTGCGCCGCTCGGCGCCGAGCCCCGCGGCGATCGAGTCGCCGAGCACCACGAGCTCGAGCGGCGGACCGTCGAAGCGCCCGCCCCACACGCGATCGGCATCCAGCGCGTCCTCGCCGAGCGGCTTGCCGATGCGCCGCCGCGCGAGGTCGGCCTGGCGCGTCAGCACCGCGCGGCCGCCCAGCACGACCAGCCCGGCCCCCACCGCGACGCCCACCGCCCCGACCAGCAGCGGGCGCGGCACGACCTGACGGGAGCGAGCCATGTCGCCATGCCACCGCACCGGGATGAACGGATGCCGTCGCGCCGGTGACGCGCCGGTGGCCCGGCCGCCGGCTGGGCCCACGCGCCCAGAGGCTCCGCCCGACGCGCCAGCGGCGGGTTGAGAGGGCGTGGGGACCACCGATCCGCCGCGTCAGGACGCCGAGAGCTCCTCGACCGCGGCGGCGACGCGACGCTCCCGGGTGTCGGGACGCTTGGCCTCGGCCACCCCGCGCGCGAGCTCCTTGCGCCGGGTGAACGACAGGGCGTCGAAGGCGGCCCGCACGCCGGCCGCCTCGAGCGCCGCCGCGAGATCATCGGGCACCTCGACCTCGCGCTCCGCCGTGTCGAGCGCGACGGTGGCGTCGACCTCGTCGCCGATGTCGACGCCGAGCTGCGCGCGCACCGCCTTCGAGAGGCCGATGAGGTTCTTGCCGTCCATCACGCCCAGGCGCACGCGGGCGGTGCTCCCGCCGATCCCGACGACGACGGCCGCCCGCTTGCCGCCGCCGAGCTCATCCACCTGCGCGTCGGTGAGCTCGATCGCGGTCGCGGGCCCGAACGGCACCAGCACGGTGTGGATCTGCAGCGTCATGCGCCCATCCTGGCCGAACCCGCCGGTCCCGCGCGAGGGCCGTTCGTGTCGACGCGCTATGGTTCGGCCCGTGACCACCCCCTCGTTGCAGCGCCGGCTGGGCCTCGGCGACGCCGTGTTCATCGGCCTCGGGTCGATGGTCGGCGCGGGCGTCTTCGCGGTGTGGGCACCGGCCGCGGATGCCGCCGGCACCGGTCTGCTCGTCGGCCTCGCGATCGCCGCCGTCGTGGCGTTCGGCAATGCGACCTCGTCGGCGCAGCTCGCCGCGGCGCATCCGACCTCTGGCGGCACCTACGCCTACGGCCGCGCGGAGCTCGGTCCGTGGTGGGGCTTCATCGCCGGCTGGGGCTTCGTGATCGGCAAGACCGCGAGCTGCGCCGCCATGGCGCTCACCTTCGCGGCCTATGCCGCCCCGTCCGGCTGGGAGCGCCCCGTCGCGATCGCCGCGGTCGTCGTGCTGACCGCCGTCAACTGGTTCGGCGTGACCCGCACCGCGGGCGCCGCGCGCGTCATCGTCGTGATCACGCTGGGGGCCCTTGCGGCCGCGGTGACGGCCGCGTTCTCGGGCGGCGCCGTCCCCGGGTGGTTCACGTCCGACGCGGTGTGGGCGGGCGGCGGATACGGCATCCTGCAGTCCGCGGGGCTGCTGTTCTTCGCCTTCGCCGGGTACGCGCGCATCGCCACGATGGGCGAGGAGGTGCGGGACCCGCGCCGTGTCATCCCGAGGGCCATCATCATCGCGTTCGTCATCGCGCTGGCAGTGTACGCCGTCGTCGCGGTGGCCGTGCTCGCGGCCCTCGGACCCGGCGGGGTGGCGGCATCCACCGAGCCCGTGGCCGACGCGGCCGCTCGCTCGGGGTGGGCGTGGATCGGGGTCGTCGTGCGCGTCGGGGCGGCCGCGGGGTCGCTCGGCGCGCTGCTCGCACTCATCGCCGGTGTGAGCCGAACGGCCTTCGCGATGTCGCGCGAGCGCGATCTGCCCGCCTTCCTCGACCGTGTGCACCCGCGCTGGCACGTGCCGCACCGCGCCGAGCTCACCGCAGGCGCGGTCGTCGTCGTGCTCGTCGCCCTCGTCGACCTGCGCGGCGCGATCGGGTTCTCGTCGTTCGGCGTGCTGCTGTACTACTTCGTCGCCAACGTCGCGGCCTTCCGGCAGCGCGGCCGGGCGCGCCGCTACCCCGCCGTGCTGCAGATCGTCGGAGCGATCGGATGCCTCGTCCTGGCCGTCACGCTGCCGTGGCCGTCGGTCGTGGCGGGCGTGGTGGTGGTCGCGGCCGGCGTCGCGTACCGCGCGATCCGGCTCAGCCGAGCGGCTTGACCTCGAGCGCCTCGGCCGTCGTCCCGGCGCCCACCGTCGCGAACGCCGTGTAGCCGTCCGCGGCGGCGCGCTCCAGCAGCGCCTTGAGGTTCTTGGTGCGGTGCTCCAGCCGCACCCGCGACCCCTGGCGGACCAGCGCGGCCTTGAGCGCGAGCAGCTCCGCCTCGGGCACGTCGCGGTCGTGGACCAGCACGATCGCGTCGGCGGCGGCATCCCCCCGCTCCGCGACCAGGTCGACGATGCGCTCGAAGCCGATCGAGAAGCCGACGGCCGGCACGTCCTGGCCGAGGAACCGCCCGATCATGCCGTCGTACCGGCCGCCGCCGCCCAGCGAGTAGTCGACGGACGGGTGGGCGAGCTCGAAGATCGTGCCGGTGGAGTAGCCCATGCCACGCACCAGGAACGGGTCGAACACGAGCGGGATGTCGCCGAGCGGGCTGTCGGTGCCGCGCGCGGCTGCGACCGCCCCGCCGATGCCGACGAGGTGCGCGACGATGTCGTCGGGCGCCCCCTCGGGCAGCGCCTTGCGGATCTGGCGCTCGCCGTACGGGTTGTACTCCATCGTCACCGCTCGGTGCAGGAACGCGTCGAACGCCGCGACGGCCG
>Ga0160442_100427_pt1 | contig 13707 bp, 10 predicted proteins | sample HID1971M_E1MG_FD_108252 | JGI IMG/M metagenome (GOLD analysis project Ga0160442, IMG submission 108252) | Enriched millipede-associated microbial communities from UW Madison campus, WI, USA - HID1971M_E1 MG | ecosystem: Host-associated > Arthropoda: Insects > Digestive system > Unclassified ... | reverse complement strand
GCCGTCACCAGGATCCGTGCCGTCACCAGGATCCGTGCCGTCACCAGGATCCGTGCCGTCACCAGGATCCGTGCCGTCACCAGGATCCGTGCCGTCACCAGGATCCGTGCCGTCACCAGGATCGGTGGCGGTCGTGCCGTCCTCCAGGACGTCATCGACCAGACCGTCCTCGGCGAGGACGTCGTCGGTCACCGCACCGAGGTCGCCCTCGAGCAGGTCGTTCGCCGTGTCGTTGACGTCCTCGACGACGTGCTCGACGAGCTCGTCGGTGATGCCGTCCTGCGGCTCGTCGGCACCGATGATGTCGTCAACCGTGCCGTCCTCGCCGGCGATCCCGTCGACGGTGTCCTCGACCAGGTCACCCGTGCCGAGCAGGTCGTCCACCGCACCGGTGGAGTCCACGACGTCGTTCAGCACGGGATCGAGGCCCTGGTCCTCGAGCACGTCGTCGACCAGGCCGTCCTCCGCGGTCACGTCGTCGACCACGCCCGGCAGGTCACCGGCCGTCACCGAGTCCACCGTCGAGTCGACGTCGTCCACCACGGCCTCCACGAGACCGTCCGTGACGCCGTCCTGCGGCTCGTCGGCGCCGACGACGTCGTCCACCACGCCGTCCTCACCGAGCAGCCCGTCGACGGTGTCCTCGACCAGGTCACCCGTGCCGAGCACGTCGTCCACCGCGCCGGTGGACCCCACGACGTCGTTCAGCACCGGGTCCAGACCCTGGTCCTCCAGGACGTCGTCCACCAGACCGTCCTCGGCGGTCACGTCGTCCGTCACTCCCGCGAGGTCACCGGCGAGCAGGTCGTCCGCGGCGTCGTCGACGTCCGCGACCACGTGCTCGACCAGCTCGTCGGTCACACCGCCCTCGGGTTCGTCGGCGCCCAGGGCGTCGTCCAGCACGCCCTCCTCACCAGCGATCCCGTCGACCGTGTCCTGCACCGCCGAGCCCGTGCCCAGCAGGTCGTCCACCGCACCGGTGGACCCCACGACGTCGGTCAGCACCGGGTCCAGACCCTGGTCCTCCAGCACGTCGTCGACCAGACCGTCCTCGGCGGTCACGTCGTCGACCACGCCCGGCAGGTCGCCGGCCGTCACCGAGTCCACCGTCGAGTCGACGTCGTCCACGACGGCCTCCACGAGACCGTCCGTGACACCGTCCTGCGGCTCGTCCGGGCCGACGACGTCGTCCACCACGCCGTCCTCACCGAGCACGCCGTCCACGGTGTCCTGCACCGTCGAGCCCGTGCCCAGCAGGTCGTCGACCGTGCCCGCGGTGTCGGACACCGCCACGACCAGGTCGTCCACCGCACGGTCCACGCTCGGCAGCGCACCGGTCAGGTCGCCCAGCCCGCCCGGACCGTCCGAGCCGGGCAGGTCACCGAGGTCGGTGCCCGTCGCACTGTCCTCCAGCGCGTCGTCCAGCACCCCGTCGTCGGCGACGACGGAGTCCACGACCCCGTCCAGGTCACCGGCGGTCAGACCACCCAGCGTCACGTCGACGTCGTCGAGCAGGTGCCCCACGACCTCGTCCGTCACACCGGCCTCGGGCTCGTCGGCTCCCAGGACGTCATCCACGACGCCGTCCTCACCGACCAGCCCGTCGACCGTGCCCTGCACCACCGGCCCGGTACCCAGCGCGGCGTCCAGCGATCCCGCCGCGTCCGAGACCCCGGCCAGCACTTCTTCGACCGTGACGTCCAGGTCCGGCAGCGCACCGGTGACGTCAGCCAGATCGCCGGCGTCCCCCAGACCGGTACCCGGCAGACCGATCACCGAGTCGCCCTCGAGCGCGTCGTCCACAAGCCCGTCGTCGGCGACCACGGAGTTCACGACCCCGTCCAGGTCACCGGCGGTGACGCCGTCGAGCGTGCTGTCGACGTCGTCGAGCGCGTGCTCCACGACCTCGTCCGTCACGCCCTGCTCGGGCTCGTCCGCGCCGAGGACGTCGTCCGCGACGCCGTCCTCACCGGCCACCGCGCCGAGGGCGCCGTCGGCCACCCCGTCCACGGTGTCCTGCACCGCAGTGCCGGTGCCGAGGACGTCGTCCACCGCACCGGTCGCCGTGTCGGCGGTCTCGCCGACCTGCTCGAGCGCCGCGTCCAGGCCCCGGTCCTCGAGCGCGTCGTCCACGACACCGCCGTCGGCGGTGACGTCGTCCACGACGCCCTCGACGTCGCCGGCGGCGAGGTGTCCCGTCGCCTGCTCGACGTCGTCGACCACGTGCTCGGTGACCTGGTCCGTCACGCCGGACTCCGGAGCGTCGGCGCCGAGGACGTCGTCCACGACACCTCCGTCACCGGTGACCCCGTCGACGGTGTCCCGGAGATCCGCACCGGTGCCGAGGGCCTCGTCGGCGGCTCCCGCCACGTCCGACACGGTGTCCGACGCACGGTCCACGGTCTCGTCGACCGCGGCCCCGGCGCCACGCTCCGCGGGCTGCGGCGTGCCGCCGTCGCCCTGGTCGTCACCGCCGCCGGGTTCGCCTCCGCCGGAGGCGTCCGAGCCGTCAGAAGCATCGCCACCGTCGTCGCTTCCGGCGCCGTCGTCCTGCGCGGCAGGCCGGTCCTCGATCGCGTCGTCGACCACTCCGTCCTCGCCGGCGACGTCCTCGACGACGCCCTGGACGTCACCGGACTGGACGTCGTCCGCCGTCCGGTGCACGTCCTCGGCGACGGCGTCCACGAGGTCGTCGGTCGTCGTGTCGGACTCCTCGTCCGGCCCGGCGACGTCGTCGACCGCGCCGCCGTCGCCGGCGACGGCGTCGACCACGGCCTCGACGCCCTCCGTGTCGACCTCGGGGAGGTCCACGGGCGTGTCGAGCTCCGCGTCGTTCGTCTCCTCGGAGACCTCGCTCAGGTGGAGGTCGACCGAGGTGTCCGCACCGACGGTGGCGTCGACGACGTCATCGTCCGCGGCTTGGGCCGTCACGGCCCCGGCGACCACGAGGCCGCCTGCGACGAGCGCTACCTTCAGCGCGCGTCGGACATGGGTATGCATGATCCGCTCCTGACTGACGTGGTGCGCGGGTGGCGGACGCCGCCCGCGGTCGCGGTCGCGCACGAGGGCGCGACGCGGCCACGTCAGGCAGGAGAGACGGGGATGTCGTAGGCGACCGCGGGAAGGCGGTCGAGCCGGTCGCCCGCGGGGGCGATCCACGCCCGCGGAGCCAGGTGCGTGCGGCCCGCGAGGTCGGCGGCGGCGTCGCCGCCCGACGGCACGCGGGTGGTCGAGGGGGAGCTCGACGACGCCGGGCTCGCGGCGGGTGCCGACGGCGTGCCGGGTGCGGCCTCTCGGTCCGACGCCGCGGCACGCAGCTCCTCGTAGGCCGCGGCGTCGTCGAGCACGGGAGTCGTCTGCGCGAGCAGCGCGGAGACGGGCACGCCGGAGCCGACGATCGGCGCGGACCCGTCGGCCAGCTCGGCGGCCGGGGCGGCGTCGGGCGCAGGCCCGTCGGTCACCGCCGGCTCGGTGGACTCCGCCGCCGGAGCCACGGTCCCGTCGGCCGGGCCGGGCAGGTCGAGGACGGGTTCGAGCACCGGCTCCAGCACGGGACCGGCGGCCGGGGCCACCGCGTCCACGACCGGCTCGACGACGGGCTGCAGCGCCCCGCCGACCGGCTCGACCACGGGCGCGAGCGCGTCGACCACCGGGGCCGCGACGTCGAGGACCGGGTCGACCACCGGAGCGAGGGCGTCCGTCACCGGCGTGACCAGCCCGACGACCGGGTCGAGCACCGGGTCCAGGGTCGTCACGACCGGCGCCACGACCGCGCCCACGCCGTCCGTGACCGGGGCGAGCGGGCGCGTCACCTCGTGGACCACCCGGCCCACCGGCTCCAGCACGGGCGACAGCGCGTCCGTCACGGGGGCCAGCGTCTCCGCGGTCGCACCCGTCACGGGCTCGAGCGCCCCGCCGACCGGCGTCGTGACCTCCTCGACCACGCCGGCCACCGGGTCCACCACCGGCGACAGCGGGGTGAGGATCCCCTCGACCAGCGCGCCGACCGGATCGGTCACCGCACGGACCGGAGTCGTGACCGCCTCGACGGTGCGAGCCACCGGCTCCAGCATCGTCTCCCGCACCGCGGGCTCCTCGGCAGGAGCATCGGCAGGAGCGTCCGCCGCCACGTCCACAGGTGCGGGCGAGGTGCCCGGCAGGTCGGACGGCGCCTCCGACAGCTCGGACGAGGCGTCCTCGCCGGGGGCGGGTCGCTCGGGCTGCCCCTCCGGTTCCGGGACCAGTTCCTCGGCCGGTTCCTCGACGGCCGGCTCCGCCTCGCCGGTCAGCTCGCGGGCCACCCGCTCGGCCGTCTCCTCGGCGGGCGCGACGACCTCGTCGTGCACGGCCTCATGCAGCCGCTCGGCCTTCTCACGGACGGGGGCGACGGCCTCGTCGACCGCGTCGCGCACGACGTCGGCACGGGGCTCGGCGGACCGCTCGACGTCGACAGCCGGGGCCTCGTCCGCCTCAGGCTCGACGGCGTCCGGCTCTGCCACGTCCGGCTCGGCGTCGGGCGTCTCGACCGCGGGCTTCGCGGGAGCGGCGTCCTCGGCCGGTGCCTGCGCCGCGGGCTCGATATCGGCGGGCTCGCTCTGAGCCGGCTCGCTGTCGGCGCGCTCGCTCTGAGCCGGCTCGGGCGCCGCCTTCTCCTGACGAGATTCGCTGTCGTCGGCGTGATCGGTGAGTGACCGGACGACGGACGTCAACGGACCCTCGCGGCCGCCGTCGTCGGCGGCGGCGGTCCCGGCGAGGGTGACGCTCAGCGCGGCGGCCCCGGCGAGCCCGACGGCGGTCCCGGTCACGCGCGCGAGCCAGCGCCGGCGGCGTCCTGCCGCCGGAGCACGGTCCACGCTGCGTGTCACTCGGCCCCCTTCGATGCCACGCGAGGCCATGGGTTGCTCGTCCATGACCCAGCTCACACTGTGACGCCCGAGCAACGGTCACGCAACAACAGCGGGTGAGATTTCACCCGCGGGTCAGGCCACCGACGTCCCGAACAGCAGGCCGAGCGCGTAGGTGACGGCCGCGGCGCCGAACCCGATGGCGAGCTGGCGCAGCGCGCGCGTCCACGGCGACGTGCCGGACAGCAGCCCGGTGATCGCGCCCGTGATCAGCAGCGACACACCCACGAGCGCGGCGGCCACGGCGATCGCCGGGAAGCCGGTGAGCCCCAGCAGGTAGGGCAGCACGGGGATGATCGCGCCGGACGCGAAGAAGCAGAAGCTCGAGATCGCCGCCCCCCAGGCGGTGCCGTGGGTCTCGAGGTCCGCCGGCTCGTCGACGGTCGGCGCGCTGTCGTCGAGGTCGGACGCCACCGCCCCCGTCGCGGCCAGGCCGGCCAGCACGCGGTCGGCCCGGCCCTGCGCGTCGTCGGACGACATGCCGCGGGCGCGGTAGACGAGCGCGAGCTCGTTGGCGTCGACGTCGAGGTGCGGCAGCACGGTGGCGCTCTTCGGGTCGGGGGTCGACGCCTCGAGCAGCTCGCGCTGCGAGCGCACGGACACGAACTCGCCGGCGCCCATGGACAGCGCCCCGGCGAGCAGGCCGGCGACGCCGGTGAGGAGGACGGTCTGCGACGAGACGCCGGAGGCGCCGATGCCGAGCACCAGGGCGAGGTTGGAGACCAGGCCGTCGTTGGCCCCGAAGACGGCGGCACGGAAGGTGCCGGACATCCGGTTGCGCCCGCGGGTGGCGAGCGCGCGCACCACCTCCTCGTGGATCTGCTCGTCGGCCGCCATCGTGGCGGTCGCGTGCTCGTCGGCCTCGTACGACGAGCGGGCCTCGGCGCGCTGCGCGAGCGCGAGCACGAAGACGCCGCCGAAGCGGCGGGCGAGGAGGCCGAGCATGCGGGTGCGCAGGTCGCCGCGCAGCGGCCGGCCGACGTCGTCTCCCAGGAGGTCGAGCCAGTGCTGCTCGTGCCGCTTCTCGGCGTCGGCGAGCGCGAGCAGGATGGCGCGCTCCTCGCCGGCGCGACGGCGGGCGAGGTCACGGTAGGTGGCGGCCTCGGCGCGCTCGTCGGCCAGGTAGCGGCGCCACTTGCGGATGTCGGCCGGGCGGTGCGCGGGGCGGTCGTGCTCGGGCATGCCGTTCCCGGGCATGGCGGTGCCGTCGGTCATGCCGCCATGATCACCGCTGGGAACCGCCCGTGGGTTCCGGCCGGAGCCGCGACCTGTTCCGGGGCCGCGCGCCCGAGTTTTCGGACGTCCGCACCCGGACCGACGCGTGATCGTCGGGCGGCGGCGTGGACGCGGCCCCGAGTGTCACCGGCTCGGGGCACAATGGGGGCGGCAACCAGGGGCTCGGACACTGGGAGACTCCGGCGTGATCATTGTCAGCACTGACGGCTCGTGCCTCCGCAACCCCGGGGGCGCGATCGGCTGGGCGTGGATCGCCCACGAGGGCGGCCGCTTCGACTCGGGCGGCGCCGCGTCCGGCACCAACCAGGTCGCGGAGCTCACCGCGCTCCTGCGCGCGATCGAGGCGCATCCCGGGGCAGAGCCGCTCCTCATCGAGTCGGACTCGCAGTACGCGATCCGGTGCGCGTCCGAGTGGATCCACGGCTGGAAGCGGAAGGGCTGGCGCACCGCGTCCGGCGGCCCCGTGAAGAACCTCGAGCTGATCCGCACCATCGACGCCGCGATCACCGGCCGCGAGGGTCCGGTGCGGTTCCGGTGGGTGCGCGGCCACGTGGGCAACCCGTTCAACGAGCGCGCCGACCAGCTCGCCGGCCTCGCCGCGCAGGACTGGGCGGCCGGCCGCGGCGGCGTCGACGAGCTCCTGCTCACGGAGGACGCCGGCACGGGCGCGTCGTCGCGCGACGACGGCGCGGAGCGCCCCGCCGGGCGGCCCGCGCGCGACACCGGCTTCCCCGAGGCCACGCCCGTCGGCGCGCGCAGCGACACCGGCTGGGAGCTCGGAACCCTCTTTGACTAGCACGACCCCTGGGACCAGTGGCGCCTCGACCGGCACGGACGTGGCGGCCCACCCTGCTGCCGCCGACGTCACGGTCGAGCACACCTCCGACCGGCCGCTCGACCTCGGGCTGACGCTCGCGCCGTTGCGGCACGGCGCCTACGACCCGACGTTCCGCCGCACCCCCGACGGCGCGCTGTGGCGCACCACGCTGGCGCGCACCGGCCCTGTCACGCAGCGGTTCGTCGCGACGGGCGCGCGGTCCGCGGTCGTGCAGCACTGGGGGCCGGGCGCACGGGAGGCGGCCGACGCCGTGCCCGAGCTGCTGGGCGAGGGCGACGACGCCGCCGGCTTCGCCCCGCCGCCACAGGCGCGCGACGTCGCGCGGCGCACGCCGGGGCTGCGGATGTGCCGCAGCGGACGGGTGCTGGAGGCCCTGGTGCCGGCCGTCCTCGAGCAGAAGGTGCAGGTCGTGACCGCGCACCGGGCGTGGCGATGGCTCGTGGCGCGGCACGGCTCGCACGCCCCGGGCCCTGCACCCGACGGCCTGAAGGTGGTGCCGTCCGCGCGCGGCTGGGCCGCCGTCCCGACGTGGGACTGGCACCGCGCGGGCGTCGACCCCCGTCGTGCGGCGACGGCGGTGCGATGCGCGCAGGTCGCGGCGCGGCTCGAGGACGCGGCCGGCATGCCCGCCGACGAGGCGCGTGCCCGGCTCGAGAAGGTGCCCGGCATCGGGGTGTGGACGTCCGCCGAGGTGGCGCAGCGCGCGTTCGGCGACGCGGACGCCGTGTCGGTGGGCGACTTCCACCTCGCGGGCGCGGTCGGCTGGGCGCTCACCGGCCGGCGCACCGACGACGAGGGGATGCTGCGCCTCCTCGCGCCGTACTCGCCCCACCGGCACAGGGTGGTGCGGCTGCTGTTCCTCGACCGCAGGCCGCAGGCCCCGCGCCGGGGCCCACGGCACTCGATCGCGGACTACCGCGCGATGTGACCCGCCGGGAGGGTCATTCCGGCAGGCTGCACACGCCGTCCACGCAGACCGCGCCGTCGTCGCCCAGCAGCTGCAGCGGGCGTTCGTCCGCGCCGTGGTGGGGTGCCGCCGCCTCGGCCGCGCTGACGGTCATCAGCGTGGTGCGGCGCGGGTTGGCGATCGAGCGGTACGAGCTCTCGGTGGCGTCGTTCATGTTTCTCCTCCAACGGAACCGCGGCCGCGGTACGACCGGGCGTGGTGGGCCCGAGACCGCGGCGCCCGCGACGGTGCGGGCTGGCCTCGATTCTCGGTGATACCGCGTCTCACAGCCAGGCCTGCCGGTGTGAGATGCGCCTCGTGGGGCCCTGTCAGGCGGGGCCGCCCTCGGCGAGCACCTGGTCGAGCACCTGGACGAAGACGTCCGGGTCCTGTGCGCCGGACACGCCGTAGCGGCCGCCGAGCACGAAGAACGGGACGCCGTTTATGCCGTACGACCGGGCGCGGGCGATGTCGTCCGCGACGGCTTCGGCGTAGGTCCCGGCGTCGAGCGCGGCGACGACGGCCTCGCGCTCCAGCCCGACCTCGGCGGCCAGGTCGGCGAGGTCCTCGACGTGGCCCACGTGCTCGCCCTCGGTGAAGTACGCCCGCAGCAGGCGCTCCTTCATCTCGTCCTGCTTGCCGAAGGCCTTGGCGAGGTGCAGCAGCTCGTGCGCCTTGAGGGTCTTCGTGTGCTTCACCTGGTCCATCCGGTAGGTGAGGCCCTCGGCCGCCGCGAGCGCGGTCACCTGGTCCTGCATCTGCTGGGCGGTCTCCAGGGGGATGCCCTTGTGATCGGCGAGGAATTCCGTGGCAGTGCCCTCGAAGTCGACCGGGGTGTCAGGCGAGAGCTCGAACGAGTGGTACTCGACCTCCACCTCGGGGGCGGCGCCGTCGCGCTCCGCCATCCGCTGCAGCGCGGACTCGAAGCGGCGCTTGCCGATATAGCACCAGGGGCACGCGACGTCCGACCAGACGTCGACCTTGAGGGGAGCGTTCTCGATGGCGGTCACGTACGCACGAACGCCCCGCCGCGGGAGGCGATTCCCGCGGCGGGGCGTGTCGTGCGTCGCACGCCGCTCACATGCCGCTCAGTTGAGGGGCGCCGCCTCGTCCGCCTTGGTCGACAGCTGCGCGCCGGCGATGCCCGCGATGAGCTGGTGGATGTCCACGCCCGTGAGCTGCTTGACCACGCCCTGTCCCTCGCCGAGCACGGACGCGACCGTCTTGGTCACCGCGGACGCGCCGTCGGTGGAGACGACGGTCATGCCCTGGATCGAGCCGATCGGCTCGGCCGCGGCGCGGACGATCTCAGGCAGGCGCTCGATGAGCTCCTGCACGAGCGCGGCCTCGCCGTACTTCTTCAGCGCCTCGGCCTTGGCGTCCGTGGCGACGGCGTCGGCGCGACCCTCGGCCTCGACGGCGAACGCCTTCGCCTCGCCCTCGGCCTTGATGCCCGCGGCGAGAGCGATCTGCCTGTCGCGCTCGGCCTCACCGGCGCGGCGCACCGCGGCGGCCGACGCCTCGGCGTCCTGGATCGCGGCCGTCTTGTTCGCCTCGGCGATGGTGGTGCGCTTGAACGCGTCGGCCTCGGTGGCGGCGTTCGCCGCGTCCCGACGGGCCGTGGCCTCCTGGACCTCGGCGTACGCCTTGGCCTCGGCCGGCTTGCGGATCTCGATGTCCAGGCGCTCCTGCGTCACGCGGGCCTGCTCGGCCAGCGCCTCGCGCTCCTGCTGCGCCACCAGGCGGTCCTGCTCGGCCCGGGCGAGCTGGCCGGCGGCGTCCGCCTCGGCGTTCGCCCGGTCGGTGTCCGCCTTGATGACCGCCTTCTTGAGGTCGAGCGCCTTCTGCCGCTCGGCGATCTGCTCGGCCGCCTCGATGACGGCGAACTCGGAGACCCGGCGGGCCTCCGCCTCGGAGACCTCCGCGACCTGCAGGGCGCGGGCGCCCTCCGCGCGACCGAGGTTCGACAGGTAGTCCGACCCCGGCGTCGAGATGTCGGAGATGTTGAGCAGGTCCACCTGCAGGCCCTGCTCGGCGAGGTCGGTCTTGGTGGACTCGACGACGCGGTCCGACAGCCCCTTGCGGTCGGAGATGATCTGCTCGATCGTCATGTCGCCCACGATGGAGCGCAGCGAGCCCTCGAGGGACTCCTTGATGATCTCGGTGAGCATCTCCTGCTGGGACAGGAAGCGCTGGGCCGCGCGGCGCACGCCCTCGTCGTCGCCCCGCACCTTGAAGTTGATCGACGCCTTGATCGCGATCTTGATGCGGTTCTTGTCGACGCCCTCGACGGTGATGCCGATCTGCCGCTGCTCGAGCGAGATCGCGAAGCCCTGCTGCAGGATCGGCCAGACGAAGGTGCGGCCGCCGATGACGACACGCTGGCTCTGGGCGGCGGACTCCTTCTTGCCGGCACCGCGGCCGACGATGACGAGGGCCTGGTTCGGCGGGACCCGGCGGATGCGCTGGGCGACGAAGATGCCCACCGCGAGGAACGCCACCACGAGGGCGAGCACCGCGATCGTGGTGATGAAGCTGCTGTCTGACGAGTCGAACATGGTGCGCGCCGGAGCGCGTCTCCTTCCGGTCGAGGGGAGGTCAGCTGGTGTGCGGGCCGACCCGCACGGTGGACCCGGAGTGCTCGAGCACCACCACGCGCGACCCTGCGGCGATGGGCTCGTCGGAGCGGGCCAGGCGGCGCTCGAGCTCGCTCGGGACGTCGAGGGAGACCTCGCCCGAGGTCGCCGTCACGTCCGCCGTCGCCGTGCCGTGCGCGCCCACGAGCGAGACGACGACGCCGTCGTCGCTCGACGCCAGCCGCCGGACCAGCGCCTGCGCCAGGACGACGGCCAGGAGGCCGACGACGGCGGAGGCCACGTACGCGATCCACGGGGCGAGGTCGTTCGCGACGACGATCGTGCCCACGGCGCCGAAGACGACCGCGCCGACGCCGAGCGACGTGCCCGACAGCGCCCCGTCGCCGAGGTCGACCAGGTCGCCGACGAGGAGCGACACGAGCAGCAGGACCATCCCTGCGGCGCCGATGAGAACGAAGACGAGCACGCGCGGCCTCCCCGAGGGGCTAGTGATGAAGATGTGACGGTCCTGTGACGGCGACGACACCCTAGCGAACTCTGGACGGTTCCTGGGCGCCCCGTCCACAGCACCCTCCACCACGCCGTCCGAGCGCCGCCCGCGCGCCGTCCGCGTGCCGTCGCCGCGGGTCTGCGTGATGCTCGGAGCATGCCTCTCGTGCCGAGCAAGGACCCCCAGCTCGTGCTCCTGCGCCACGGCGAGACGGAGTGGAGCGTGAGCGGCCAGCACACCGGCCGCACCGACATCGCGCTCACCCCGGCCGGTGAGGAGCAGGCCCGGACCGCGGGACGGGCCGTGGGCGGCATCGCGTTCTCCGCCGTCTACTCGTCGCCGCTCGAGCGCGCCCGCCGCACGGCCGCGCTGACCGGCCACCCGGACGCCGTCGTCGACCCGGATCTCGCCGAGTGGGACTACGGGCCCGTCGACGGGCGCACCAGCGCCGACGTCGGCGCCCTCCTCGGCCATCCGTTCCAGATCTTCGACGACGGCGTGCGCGTCCTGCCGCCCGACCCGGAGCACGGCGGCGGGCGCCCCGGGGAGCTGTTGGAGGACGTGGCGGCCCGCGCCCGCCGCTTCGTGGAGCGCGCCGACGCGACCCTGCAGGACGGCGGGAACGTGCTCGCCGTGGCGCACGGCCACCTGCTGCGCGTGCTCGCGACCGCCTGGCTCGGCATCGACCCCCGGTTCGGGTCCCGGCTCGAGCTCGGCACGGCCGCGATCTGCCAGCTGGGGTACGGCCACGACCTGCGCACCATCGAGGGCTGGAACCTTCCGCCGCACGTCTGAGCAGCATCAACGGCGCAGACAGGGCCGTCGCGCCCCGCCCGGCGTCTGGCACGATGTGCGGCATGTCGCTGAACCAGGACGACCTCATCGACGGCGAGCGCGTGGTCATGGACCTGCACGAGCACGCGAAGGCCGTGATCTGGCCGTTCCTGCTCCTGCTCGTGGTCCTCGTCGCCGCCGCGTTCTCGTTCGTCGTCCCGATGGACGACCTGGTCCGCTGGATCGTGCTCGGCCTGCTGCTCGTGGTCGCGGTCGTGTGGGTGCTCGTGCCGTGGCTCCGGTGGCGCACCACCTCGTGGACCGTCACCACCAAGCGCATCGCCATGCGCTCCGGGATCGTCACCCGCGTGGGCCGCGACATCCCGCTCTACCGCATCAACGACGTCGCGCTCGAGAAGGACCTGCTGGACCGGCTGCTCGGCTGCGGCACCCTGCAGGTCTCCGACGCCACCGAGAAGGCCGGCATGGTGCTGCGCGACGTCCCGCGCGTCGAGCGGGTGCAGGTGCAGCTGCAGGAGCTGCTGCACGGTGCCGACGACGGCTCGGACGACGGCGAGTGGCCGCCGACCGAGCCGCCGCGCGGGCGTCGTCGCTGATCGTCACCTGCCGCGCGGCAGCGGCAGCGGCTCCATCCACTGGTCGTCGGCCGTGAGGTCGATCCCGAACTCGGACGCGAACCGCATCGTCGTGTCCACGAGCACGCCGTCGACCGACTCGTCGAGCCGGTAGACGCGCGCGCCCCGCAGACGGTTGCGCTCCGCGCCGCCCAGCCCGTACGTGCCGAAGCCGGTGTTGCCGGCGTAGCCCAGCAGCACGCCGTAGTAGCTGCCCGAGTACGTGTTGACGTGGTCGTGGCCGCAGAAGATGCCCTTCACGTCACCACGGTGCCGGACCGCCGAGAACAGCCCGGAGTTGAACGGGCCGGGGCACTCCTCCTCGTTGCGCTCCCCCACGATCCGGTGGCGCGCGACGCCGCGCTCGTGGTCCGCGGCGGTGCGGCCGTCGACCGACCCGAACCACATGAACCGGTACTCCCACAGCGGGATGTGGATGAACATCAGCGACGGGATCGCGCGGCGGTACCGCTCCTCCAGCTCGACGGAGGTGCGGTAGTACCAGTCCACCTGGTCCATCCGCACCCAGTCCCACGTCGGGTAGCCCGTGAAGTCCTGCCCGTCGATGGTCCCCGGCGCGTACCGGCCCGAGTCGAGCAGCCACACGTTGAAGGCCGGCCGCCCGTTCGTGCCGTCGATCAGCAGGTGCGAGTTGCCCTGACCGGTCACGCCCTTCGCCGTCGGGCCGTTCACGTTGTGGCGGTACGACCGGTAGAACGCGAGCATCTGCGCCTCGTCCACCCCGCTGCTCGGTGTCGAGTCCTCGTCGTGGTTGCCGAACGTGATCGCCCAGGGGATCTGCCGCTCCTCCATCGGCTGGGCGACGTTGTTCATCGCCTGCCGCATCTCCAGGGGCGTGTCGCAGCCACCGGTGATGTTGTCGCCGTTGAGGATCACCAGGTCGGGCTGCTCGTCGTCCAGCACCGCACGCATGAGCTCCAGCGTGCGGCGGTCGATCTTCTCGTCGTCCTGCGTGTCGTTGAACTGCACGATCGTGTACGTGCCGTCCTTGCGGAAGCGCAGCCGCGGGCTGCGCCCCGCACCGGAGGCCGTTCCCTGCGACGCCGCGGCCGACGGCGCCGCAGCGACGGCGGCTCCTGCCGCGCCCAGCCCGCTGAGGGTCATGAACGTGCGGCGGCCCAGCCCGCTCCGCTCGACGTCGCTCTGGTCGGCGGTGCTCAGGTCGGCGGTGCTCAGGTCGGCGGTGCTCAGGTCGGCGGTGCTCAGGTCGGCGGTGCTCAGGTCGGCGGTGCTCAGGTCGGCGGTGCTCCGCACGTCGGCGTGCTC
>Ga0160442_100425_pt1 | contig 13868 bp, 8 predicted proteins | sample HID1971M_E1MG_FD_108252 | JGI IMG/M metagenome (GOLD analysis project Ga0160442, IMG submission 108252) | Enriched millipede-associated microbial communities from UW Madison campus, WI, USA - HID1971M_E1 MG | ecosystem: Host-associated > Arthropoda: Insects > Digestive system > Unclassified ... | reverse complement strand
TCGCATGATTAACAAGGATGACCCGTTCCGCAAAGCGTACCCGACCGAATTCCCGTACTTCACCGACATGGGGATGGACACCAACATCACCAAGATCGATAAAGTCGACGACAAAACCGTCAAGTTCACCCTGAAAGACGTCGATGCCGCGTTCATCCAGAACATGGCCATGAGCTTCGCCTCGATCCAGTCCGCCGAGTACGCCGCCCAGCTGCTCAAAGAAGGCAAGGCCGCTGACATCAACCAGAAGCCGGTCGGCACTGGTCCGTTCGTGTTCAAGAGCTACCAGAAAGACTCCAACATCCGCTACACCGGGAACAAGGACTACTGGAAGCCGGACGACGTCAAGATCGACAACCTGATCTTCGCCATCACCACCGACCCGTCGGTACGCATCCAGAAGCTGAAGAAAAACGAGTGCCAGGTCACCCTGTTCCCTCGTCCAGCCGACCTGAAAGCGCTGCGCGAAGACAAGACCCTGAAGCTGCCTGACCAGGCTGGTTTCAACCTGGGTTACATCGCCTACAACGTGATGGACAAGGTCAAGGGCAGCAACGAGCCAAACCCGTTGGCCCAACTGAAAGTGCGTCAGGCACTGGACATGGCCGTCAACAAGCAACAGATCATCGACTCCGTGTACCAGGGCGCCGGCCAACTGGCCGTCAACGCCATGCCGCCGACCCAGTGGTCCTACGACACCACCATCAAGGATGCGCCGTACAACCCTGAGAAAGCCAAGGAGCTGCTCAAGGAAGCCGGTGTGAAAGAAGGCACTGAAATCGTTCTGTGGGCGATGCCGGTCCAGCGTCCATACAACCCGAACGCCAAGCTGATGGCAGAAATGCTGCAGTCCGACTGGGCGAAGGTCGGCCTCAAGGTCAAGATCCAGAGCTACGAGTGGGGCGAGTACATCAAGCGCTCCAAAGGTGGCGAGAACCAGGCGATGCTGATTGGCTGGAGCGGTGACAATGGTGATCCCGACAACTGGCTGAACGTGCTGTTCGGCTGCGACTCGCTGGAAGGCAACAACTTCTCCAAGTGGTGCGACAAGAAGTTCGACGACATCGTCAAACAAGCCAAGCGTACTTCAGACCAGGGCAAGCGCACCGAACTGTACAAACAGGCGCAACACGTCCTCAAAGATGCTGTTCCAATGACACCTATCGCTCACTCGACGGTGTTCCAACCCATGCGCGCCAATGTGCAGGACTTCAAGATCAGCCCGTTTGGCTTGAACTCCTTCTACGGCGTCAGCGTCAGCAAATAAGGTTCTGTAACGGCGACGTTTCTTGACGTCGCCGTTACGTTATCGACCGAGAAAGCAGGAATCCGCCCACCTCCAAATCGTCTGCTGCCTACAGCAGAGCATTAGGACGCGTCGCCTTTTCCTACGAGTCTTTAGGACTCTTCGTATTTACTGCCGGACCCACGGTTCATACCGTCGGGATTCGACCAGTTCATGCGTGGGTCATCGGTTTTGCTGCACGTCATGGATTGAGACCGATGAGGCCTCCCTTTACCCGGAGTTCTCATTGTCAAACACTGAACAAGAGAGAGCGTCATGCGCCATACCTTGGTTTTATCCGCATTGCTGGGCGCGGGCCTGTTGGCCGCCACGTCCATGAGCCAGGCTGCCTCCAATAGCCTGGTGTTCTGTTCCGAAGGCAGCCCCGCCGGCTTCGACACCGCGCAATACACCACCGCGACCGATAACGACGCCGCCGAACCGCTGTACAACCGCCTGGCCGAGTTCGAAAAAGGCTCGACCAATGTCGTACCGGGCCTGGCCACGAGTTGGGATATTTCCGAGGACGGCCTCAAGTACACTTTTCACCTGCGTCCCGGGGTGAAATTTCACACGACCAAGTACTTCACGCCGACCCGCGACTTCAACGCTGACGACGTGCTGTTCACCTTCAATCGCATGCTCGATCCGCAGCAACCGTTCCGTAAGGCCTATCCGACCGAATTCCCCTATTTCAACGGGATGAGCCTGAACAAGAATATCGCCAAGGTCGAAAAGACCGGGCCGCTGACCGTGGTCATGACGCTCAACAGCGTGGATGCCGCGTTCATCCAGAACATCGCCATGAGCTTCGCCGCGATTCTCTCCGCCGAGTACGCCGACAAGCTGCTCGCGGAAGGCAAGCCGAGCGACATCAACCAGAAGCCGATCGGCACCGGGCCGTTCGTGTTCAAGAGCTACCAGAAAGACTCGAACATCCGTTACACCGGCAACAAGCAATACTGGGCCCCTGACCGGGTCAAGCTCGACAATCTGATTTTCGCCATCAACACCGACGCCTCGGTGCGCGTGCAGAAGCTCAAGGCCAACGAGTGCCAGGTCACCCTGCACCCGCGCCCCGCCGACGTGACCGCGCTGAAAAACGACCCCGCGCTGCAGTTGATCGAAAAGCCCGGCTTCAACCTGGGTTACATCGCCTACAACGTACGGCACAAGCCCTTCGACCAGCTCGAAGTGCGCCAGGCGCTGGACATGGCGGTGAACAAGCAAAGCATTCTCAACGCCGTTTACCAGGGTGCGGGGCAACTGGCGGTCAACGCCATGCCGCCGACCCAATGGTCCTACGACGACAGCATCAAGGACGCCGCCTACAACCCGGAAAAAGCCAAGGAACTGCTCAAGGCTGCCGGCGTCAAGGAAGGCACCGAAATCACCCTGTGGGCCATGCCCGTACAGCGCCCCTACAACCCCAACGCCAAGTTGATGGCCGAAATGCTCCAGGCTGACTGGGCGAAGATCGGCCTCAAGGTCAAGATCGTCAGCTACGAATGGGGCGAGTACATCAAGCGCACCAAGAATGGCGAGCACGATATCAGCCTGATCGGCTGGACCGGCGACAACGGTGACCCGGACAACTGGCTCGGCACGCTGTACAGCTGCGACGCCATTGGCGGCAACAACTACTCCATGTGGTGTGATCCGGCTTACGACAAGCTGATCAAGCAGGCCAAGGTCGTGACCGACCGCGACCAGCGCACCGTGCTCTACAAACAGGCGCAGCAGTACCTCAAGCAGCAGGTACCGATCACGCCGGTCGCCCACTCGACGGTCAACCAGCCGTTGAGCGCCAAAGTCGAAGGGTTCAAGGTCAGCCCCTTCGGTCGCAACGTGTTCTCGGGTGTCGGCATCGAAAAATAAAACCGTGTAGCTGAAAACGCTGGGGGCGCATTGCGCCTCCACGCAAGCGTATTGCCGTCATTCGCCATTCTGGTCCACAGCAAACGTTTGCGATGTGTGCAAGTGTTCCAAAGCAAATAGCCGGATCACCAAAAAAGACCGGCATTAATAATAGAAAGTAAGGAGCTTCACCCATGAAACTGAGCAGCACTGCGATACTGGCCCTGGCCATCAGCAGCGTAACCGCCACGGCATACGCTGAAACCCAAAGCCAGGCGTATACCCCGGTTACCCTGAATGAAAAAAGCGCCCAGAGCGAAGCCACCGGTTTCCTCGAAGGCCAGTCGATCAGCGGCACGACCCGTAACTGGTACGCCAACGAACAACTGAAACGTGGGGCCAAATTTTCCTACAAGAAAGACGGCGTTTCGACCCCGACTGACCGCCGTATCAACTGGGTTCAAGGCACGATCGTCAAGTACAACTCGGGCTTCACCGAAGGTGCCCTCGGTTTCAGCACTGAAGTCGCGGCCTACAACGCCATCGCCCTGGACCAGGACCGCAAGGACCTGGCGTCCAACAACGGTGGCGCACCGGGCACTCGCCCAGGCGCGGGCAACAACCGTACCCTGACCGAAGAAGGCGGCGACGCCGTTGGCCAGTGGAGCAAGCTGGGCCTGGCCAACGTCAAGGCGCGTATTTCCAACACCACCCTGACTGCCGGTCGCCAGAACTTCAGCAGCCCGATGGTCGACGTCATCGGTAACCGTGCGCTGCCTTCGAGCTTCCAGGGTGTGGCGATCCACAGTGAAGAGCTGAACAACCTGCAATTCGACCTGGCCACCTTCGATCGCAACTCTCCGCGTACCGAAGAAAGCCAGCGCAAGTTCCGCACCGAATACGCCAACGGCATCGTTGAAACCGATCACGTCTACACCGGCGGCATCACCTACACCCCGTTCGCCAGCCTGACCACCAGCCTCTGGGCCACCCAGGCCGAAGACATCTGGAACCAGTACTACTTCGGCGCCACCCACGTACTGGGTGACAGCCAGGTCCTGAGCCTGACCACCGGCCTGAACTACTACAAGACCCAGGAAGAAGGCAAAGCACTGATCGGCGACATCGACAACGACACCTACTCCCTGTCATTCGGCCTGACTCATCAGGCGCACACCCTGACCTTCTCGTACCAGGAAGTGAACGGTAACGAGTACTTCGACTACCTGCACGAAACCAACGGCATCTACCTGGCCAACTCCCTGCTGTCGGACTTCAACGGCCCGAACGAGAAGTCCTTCCAGATCGCCTACGGCCTGAACATGGCCGAGTACGGCGTACCCGGCCTGAAGTTCAACATCTACCAGGCACGTGGCTGGGGCATCGACGGTACCCACTACACCGGCAACAAGGGCGTGGCGGACAAGGGCTACGACGGTATCCAGTCGCAAGACGGCGAACACCACTACGAATACGGCATCGGTGCAACCTACGCCGTGCAGAGCGGTCCGTTCAAGGCCACCACTATCCGTGGCACCTACACCGCTCACCGCGCCAGTGAAAACCAGGCTGATGGCAGCATCAACGAGTTCCGTCTGGTGACCACGGTTCCGTTCAACATCCTGTAAATGCACCCGCCGGATGGCTGATTCAGCGACGAATCAGCCGTCCGACTATTGTCCTTAAACCGATTGCAGAGGGTTCTTGATGAAAATGCTTCCCCTACGCGCGGCCATCGCGGCCGCCTTGCTGAGTGTCGCGGTGGGTGTATCGGCCAAGCCGCTGGTGGTCTGTACCGAAAACAGCCCCGAAGGCTTCGACATGGTCCAGTACACGACTGCAGTCACAGCCGATGCGGCGGCCGAAACCATCTTCAATCGCCTGGCGGACTTCAAACCAGGGACCACCGAGGTGATTCCGGCCCTGGCCGAATCCTGGGACATCAGTGAAGACGGCCTGACCTACACCTTCCACTTGCGCAAAGGCGTCAAGTTCCACACCACCGACTACTTCAAGCCGACCCGCGACATGAATGCCGACGACGTGGTCTGGAGCTTCCAGCGCCAGCTGGACCCGAACCATCCGTGGCACAAGCTCTCGAGCGTCGGTTTCCCGTACTTTGAAAGCATGGGCTTCAAAGAGCTGCTCAAGAGCGTCGAGAAGGTCGACGACAACACGGTCAAGTTCACCCTGACCCGCCGCGAAGCGCCGTTCCTGGCCGACATCGCCATGGCGTTCTCCTCGATCTACCCGGCCGAGTACGCCGACCAGCTGCTCAAGGCCAACAAGACCGGCGACCTCAACAGCAAGCCGATCGGCACCGGGCCGTTCGTCTTCCAGCGCTACAACAAGGACGCCCAGGTTCGCTTCAAGGCCAACCCGGACTACTTCCGTGGCAAGCCGCCGGCCGATTCGCTGATCCTGGCCATCGCCACCGACAACAATGTGCGCCTGCAGAAGCTCAAGGCCAACGAATGCCAGGTCGCGCTGTATCCGAAGCCGGATGACATCCCGAGCATCAAGAAAGACTCGAACCTGAAGGTCGAGGAAATGAACGCGATGACCGTCGCCTACATCGCCATCAACACCACGCACAAGTACTTGAGCGATGCGCGCGTGCGCAAGGCCATCGACATCGCGTTCGACAAGGAAGCCGCGGTCAACGCGCTGTTCGGCAAGGGCAATGCCACCGTGGCGGTCAACCCGTACCCGGACACCCTGCTGGGCTACAACCACACGCTGAAAAACCCGACCCGCGACCTGGACAAGGCCCGCGCCCTGCTCAAGGAAGCCGGCGTACCGGAAGGCACCACCTTCACCCTGTTCACCCGCAACGGTGGCGGCGCAACCAACCCGAACCCGATGCTTGCCGCGCAGATGATGCAGGCCGACCTGGCCAAGGTCGGGATCAAGATCGACATCCGCGTAATGGAATGGGGCGAGATGCTCAAGCGCGCGAAAAACGGCGAGCACGACATGGTTTCCGCCGGATGGGCGGGCGATAACGGCGACCCGGATAACTTCCTGACGCCTATGCTCAGTTGCGAGGCCGCGAAGAACGGCGAAAACTACGCTCGCTGGTGCAATGAAAAATTCCAGGCCCTGCTTGACCAGGCCCGTGAAAAAACCGACCCGGCCGAGCGTGCAGCGCTGTACGAACAGGCTCAGGTTATCTTTAACCAGGACCAGCCATGGATCAGCCTCGCACACACTAGAATGTTTACCGCAATGCGCAACAACGTAGAGGGCTACCAGATTAGCCCGCTCACCACCAATAACTTCGCCACCACCCAGGTGAAGTAGATAAGAAACTCCCGGCATTGCCGCACCCTGGCATGCCGGGCACGCCTAACCGGCTGATGAGGTACACCTTACGATGTTTAGTTTTATTGCCCGCCGACTGGGGTTACTGATCCCCACGTTCTTCGGCATCACCTTGCTGACATTCGCGTTGATTCGCATGATCCCTGGCGACCCCGTGGAAGTCATGATGGGCGAACGCAGAGTCGACCCGGAAATGCACGCTCAGGCAATGGAACGCCTAGGTCTGAACAAACCCCTGTATGCCCAGTACCTGGATTACATCGGCAAACTGGCCCACGGCGATCTCGGGGAATCCCTGCGTACCCGTGAAAGCGTCTGGAACGAGTTCACCTCCCTCTTCCCTGCGACCCTGGAACTGTCCATGGCCGCCCTGCTGTTCGCCGGCATCCTGGGCCTGCTGGCCGGGGTGATCGCGGCCCTCAAGCGAGGGTCCCTGTTCGACCATGGGGTGATGGGCATCTCCCTGGCGGGCTACTCGATGCCGATCTTCTGGTGGGGCCTGATCCTGATCATGTTCTTCTCGGTGTCCCTGGGCTGGACCCCGGTGTCCGGGCGGATCGACCTGCTCTATGACATCGAGCCGCGCACCGGCTTCATGCTGATCGATACGCTGCTGGCCGATGACGTCGGCGCGTTCTTCGATGCCCTGCATCACCTGATCCTGCCGGCCATCGTGCTGGGCACCATCCCGCTGGCGGTGATCGCGCGCATGACCCGTTCGTCGATGCTCGAAGTGCTGCGTGAAGACTACATCCGTACCGCCCGCGCCAAAGGCCTGTCGCCGTCGCGCGTGGTGTTCGTGCACGGCCTGCGCAACGCGCTGATTCCGGTGCTGACCGTGGTCGGCCTGCAAGTCGGCACCCTGCTGGCCGGTGCGGTCCTGACCGAGACCATCTTCTCCTGGCCGGGCATCGGCAAATGGCTGATCGAAGCCATTGGCGCCCGTGACTACCCCGTCGTACAAAACGGCATCCTGTTAATCGCCTGCCTGGTGATTCTGGTCAACTTCGTAGTGGACATCCTCTACGGCTTTGCCAACCCACGCATCCGTCATCAGCGCTGAGGTCAATACCATGAGCACTCCAACATCCTCAGTAGCCACCGCCGCTTCCGCCGTGGATCAAAGCCTGCTGTACCCGTCTCCGTACAAGGAATTCTGGCAAGCGTTTTCCAGGAACAAAGGTGCCGTTGCCGGCCTGATGTTCATGCTGCTGGTGATTTTCTGCGCCATCTTCGCCCCGTGGGTTGCCCCCCATGACCCGAGCGAGCAGTACCGCGACTTCCTGCTCACCCCGCCAGCCTGGCTGGAAGGCGGGCAGATCCAGTTCCTGCTGGGTACCGATGAACTGGGTCGCGACCTGCTGTCGCGCCTGATCCAGGGTTCGCGCCTGTCGCTGCTGATCGGCTTGTCGTCGGTGGTGATGTCGCTGATACCGGGGATCCTGCTGGGCCTGCTCGCCGGTTTCTTCCCGAAAGCCGTCGGCCCGACCATCATGCGCCTGATGGACATCATGCTGGCCCTGCCGTCCCTGCTGCTGGCCGTGGCGATCGTCGCCATCCTCGGCCCTGGCCTGATCAACACCGTGATCGCCATCGCCGTGGTGTCCCTGCCGTCCTACGTGCGCCTGACCCGCGCCGCGGTGATGGGTGAACTGAACCGCGACTACGTGACCGCCGCGCGCCTGGCCGGTGCCGGCCTGCCACGCCTGATGTTCGTCACCGTGCTGCCCAACTGCATGGCGCCGCTGATCGTCCAGGCCACCCTGAGCTTCTCCTCGGCGATTCTCGATGCCGCCGCACTGGGCTTCCTCGGCCTTGGCGTTCAGCCGCCAACCCCTGAGTGGGGCACCATGCTGGCCTCGGCTCGCGACTACATCGAACGCGCCTGGTGGGTAGTCAGCCTGCCTGGTTTGACCATTTTGCTCAGCGTGCTGGCAATCAACTTGATGGGTGACGGCCTGCGCGACGCGCTGGACCCGAAACTCAAGAACGCCGCCTGAGGAGATTCCAATGTCACTGTTAGAAATCAAGAATCTCAACGTTCGCTTCGGCGACAAGAACGCCACGCCCGTGGTCGATGGCCTCGACCTGAAAGTGGACAAGGGCGAAGTGCTGGCCATCGTTGGTGAGTCGGGTTCGGGTAAATCCGTGACCATGATGGCGCTGATGGGCCTGATCGAGCATCCTGGCATCGTCACCGCCGACTCGCTCAGCTTCGACGGCAAGGACATGCTCAAGCTCAGCAACCGTCAGCGTCGGCAGATCGTCGGCAAGGACCTGTCGATGGTCTTCCAGGACCCGATGACCGCGCTGAACCCGAGCTACACCGTCGGTTTCCAGATCGAAGAAGTGCTGCGCCTGCACTTGAAAATGTCCGGCAAGGCCGCGCGCAAGCGCGCCATCGAGCTGCTGGAAAAAGTTGAAATCCCGGGCGCGGCCAGCCGCATGGACGCCTACCCGCACCAACTGTCCGGTGGCATGAGCCAGCGCGTCGCGATCGCCATGGCGATTGCCGGCGAGCCGAAACTGCTGATCGCCGACGAACCGACCACCGCGCTGGACGTAACGATCCAGGCACAGATCATGGACCTGCTGCTGGCGTTGCAGAAAGAGCAGAACATGGGCCTGGTGCTGATCACCCACGACCTCGCGGTCGTGGCCGAAACCGCCCAGCGCGTGTGCGTGATGTACGCCGGCCAAGCCGTCGAAGTCGGCCAGGTGCCGCAGCTGTTCGACATCCCGGCGCACCCGTACAGCGAAGCGCTGCTCAAGGCGATTCCGGAACACAGCCTGGGCGCCTCGCGCCTGTCGACCCTGCCGGGCATCGTTCCCGGTCGCTACGACCGTCCGCAGGGCTGCCTGCTGTCGCCGCGCTGCCCGTACGTGCAGGACAACTGCCGTGTGCAGCGTCCGGCCCTTGACCCGAAAAGCAACAGCCTCGCCCGCTGCTTCTACCCGCTGAACCAGGAGGTGGCGTAATGGCCGTCGTACTTACCGCCCGCGACCTGACCCGTCACTACGAAGTGTCCCGTGGCCTGTTCAAGGGTCACGCTACCGTACGCGCCCTCAACGGGGTGTCGTTCGAACTGGAAGCCGGCAAGACCCTCGCCGTGGTGGGTGAGTCGGGCTGTGGCAAGTCCACCCTGGCCCGTGCCCTGACCCTGATCGAGGAGCCGTCCTCCGGCTCCCTGAAAATCGCCGGCCAGGAAGTCGCCGGTGCCGACAAGGCCCAGCGCAAGCAACTGCGCAAAGACGTGCAGATGGTGTTCCAGAGCCCATACGCCTCGTTGAACCCACGGCAGAAAATCGGTGATCAGCTGGCAGAACCCTTGCTGATCAACACCAACCTGTCGGCCACCGAACGTCGCGAAAAAGTCCAGGCGATGATGAAGCAGGTGGGCTTGCGTCCCGAGCACTACCAGCGCTATCCGCACATGTTCTCCGGCGGTCAGCGTCAGCGGATCGCCCTGGCCCGCGCCATGATGCTTCAACCGAAAGTGCTGGTGGCGGACGAACCGACCTCGGCGCTGGACGTGTCGATCCAGGCGCAGGTGCTCAACCTGTTCATGGACCTGCAGCAAGAGTTCAACACCGCCTACGTGTTCATCTCCCACAACCTGGCGGTGGTGCGTCACGTCGCCGACCACGTGATGGTGATGTACCTCGGCCGCCCGGTGGAAATGGGTCCCAAGGAAGACATCTACACCCGTCCCCTGCACCCGTACACCCAGGCGCTGTTGTCGGCCACGCCGACCATCCACCCGGACCCGGACAAACCGAAAATCAAGATCGTCGGCGAGTTGCCCAACCCGCTGAACCCGCCCGCCGGCTGCGCTTTCCACAAGCGCTGCCCTTACGCCACCGAGCGTTGCAGCACTGAAGAGCCGGCCTTGCGCCTGCTCGACAGTCGCCAGGTGGCTTGCCATTACGCCGAGCAATTCCTCGACGGCGCGGCGTAAATAAAGCCTCGGTCACTGAGGCGCTTTAATCAGGCAAACCCCTTCTCTTTCGATTGCCATCAATCGAGGGAGGAGGGGTTTTTCTTTTGTTCGCAGAAACGCACTGTCATTTCTGACAGTTACGCACGCCCAGCCGTTTTGTTTGAATCCCGTCGGAGAGTCACGCGACACAAGGCGTAGACCCGGAAACATTCGAACGACAGGGACAGGTGCAAGCATCATGGAAATTCAAACAACAATCGAAAACGCTGGTCAGCTAGACCCGGGATTTGGTGATTTTGGCCAGATCCGCCCCGACTTTCTGGCCGGTTCGGTCAGGGCCGTTGTGTTATCGGCTGAAGGTGCCCTGACCTACGCTACCCAGCCGGGAAAGGGTTTCACTCTGTACCGCACCGATTTTGACGGTATCAAGGACACGAACTTTGGTCATGACGGCAACACCGGTGAGTGGCAGTTTGTCAGCGGTAAACAGGCAACGCCGGTGCGCTTGCTACTGCAGGACGATCGCAAGATCCTGGTGATCGGCGAGACCCGGGAACCCGACGGTATCCGGCGGGCAGCACTGAGACGCTTTAATGCCAACGGCAGCCCTGACCTGGTCTTCGGCAGTGTCGTTGTTCCTGTGGCACAGCATGATTATTCCCAAGTGGAGTTGATCGACGGTTGTCTGCAGGGTGATGGAAAAGTGCTTGTGTCGTTCACCTATTACATCAGTGAATCCCAAGGGTCACTGCTGGTGCGCCTGCACAGTAATGGTGAACTCGATACCGGTTTCGGCACTAGGGGTTTTATCGAGATCGAAAACGGGGATGACTTCATCCGTGTTAACAGCGTTGTGATTCAAGGCGGAAAAATAGTTGTTGGCGGGACCACCTTATCCGGTCAGCTCTTTCTTGCACGTTATGATCTGCAAGGGAAGATCGATAGCCAATTTGGTGTCGATGGGTTTGCTTTCTTCGCAATAACGGATGGCTCACTCAGAATGCGTCAACTCATCGCACAGGCTGATGGCAAGCTGGTGTGTGCTGGCGGTCTGCTGGATACCATCGGCATGGTGATGAGATTTACCGCAGACGGTCTCCCCGACAAGGAGTGGAATGGCGGGCGTCCGGTATTGACCGACACCGGTCCTGAAACATTCTGGAGATCCTTGGCCCAGCAGCCGGATGGCAAGATTGTCGTGGTCGGTCACAATCGGGCACTGCATATCATCGCTGGCAGGTTGTTGCCCAATGGAGAGCATGACACCCGCTTCGGCAGGTCCGGGTCCGGGTGGGTTTCCTTTGGTCCTTCAGGAGGGTTGGCGTGGGATGTGAAGGTCCAGAGCGCTGCTCGAATTATCGTTGGCGCCGAGGCGTTCATCGACTTCGGTCATCACGGGCCAGTGGTCTATGGACTGCAAACCTGAGCCCAGAACTCCTGTAGGAGCGAGCTTGCTCGCGATGCACTCAAATACGCCGCGTTCTTCCTGAAAGCACGTGTCATCGTTGACGTCCATCGCGAGCAAGCTCGCTCCTACAGGGGGGTTGTTTTGTCTGCCATTTACGTCTGGCTATCGCCTTCGTCCGAATCGTCGGAGTCCGGTTCATCGGTGGTCGAATCATCATCGTTGTCGGCACCACCCTGCCCCTTGTCGCCCGGTTCCGATTCGGACTTGGCGATCATCAGCTCACCGTGGATCCCCTGCCCGCTCGACGCCTGGGTTTCATGATCCTCGCACTCGGCCCAGACCGCCGAACTGCCGAGGGCCAGCATCACCAACACCTTCAACAGCAACACAACGCGTAGCAACCTGTTCATAGCCGAGTCCATCCTTTCGTAGAGTGCCTGTCTGGCGCTGATTAAATCTAGTCGCGATCAGCCTCGTTCTCCATAATAGGACGCTAACGCTTAAGGGAAATTGCCCGTAATTGGCAGACTGGTTTTGAATAATAGTTATGCCGAAAAGATCAAAAGATCGCAGCCTTCGGCAGCTCCTACACGGATCAATGTAGGAGCTGCCGGAGGCTGCGATCTTTTGATTGTAAAAAAGGCGAAGCCAGAAAGCTTCGCCTTTGCTGTAGGCTTAGTGATGCTCGCGCGTCGCGCGGAATTTCACGTCCGGCCAGCGCTCTTCCATCAGGGCCAGGTTGACCCGGGTAGGCGCGAGGTAGGTCAGGTGACCGCCGCCGTCCAGTGCCAGGTTTTCCACGGCCTTGTTGGAAAATTCCTCAAGCTTCTTCTTGTCGCTGCATTCGATCCAGCGCGCGGAATAAACGGTGATTGGCTCGTAGGAGCACTCGACCTTGTATTCCTCCTTCAGGCGGCTGGCGACCACGTCGAACTGCAGCACACCGACGGCGCCGAGGATGATGTCGTTGCTGCGTTCCGGGAAGAACACCTGGGTCGCGCCTTCTTCGGCCAGCTGTTGCAGGCCTTGGCGCAGTTGCTTGGATTTCAGCGGGTCCTTCAGGCGTACGCGGCGGAACAGTTCCGGCGCGAAGTGCGGGATGCCGGTGAAACCCAGGACTTCGCCTTCGCTGAAGGTGTCGCCGATCTGGATGGTGCCGTGGTTGTGCAGGCCGATGATGTCCCCGGCAAACGCTTCTTCCAGTTGCTCACGCTCGGAGGAGAAGAAGGTCAGCGCGTCGCCGATGCGCACGTCCTTGCCGGTGCGCACGTGGCGCATCTTCATGCCTTTTTCGTACTTGCCGGAGCAGATGCGCATGAAGGCGATACGGTCGCGGTGTTTCGGGTCCATGTTCGCCTGGATCTTGAAGATGAAGCCCGAGAACTTCTCTTCCACCGGCTCCACGGTGCGCTCGTTGGCAACCCGTGCCAGTGGGCGTGGCGCCCAGTCAACGACGGCGTCGAGTACGTGGTCGACACCGAAGTTGCCCAGTGCGGTACCGAAGAACACCGGGGTCAGCTGGCCATCGAGGAATTCCTGCTGGTTGAACTCGTGGCAGGCACCCTGCACCAGCTCCAGCTGCTCGATGAAACGCTCGTACTCGTCACCCAGGTGGGCGCGGGCTTCATCGGAGTCGAGCTTCTCGATGATCTTGGTTTCGGTACGTTCGTGGCCGTGACCGGCGGTGTAGACGATGATGTAGTCGTCGGCGAGGTGATACACGCCTTTAAAATCACGGTAGCAGCCGATCGGCCAGGTGATCGGCGCGGCCTTGATCTTGAGGACCGCTTCGATTTCGTCGAGCAGTTCGATCGGGTCGCGGATGTCACGGTCGAGTTTGTTGATGAAGCTGACGATCGGCGTGTCGCGCAGACGGCAGACGTCCATCAGGGCGATGGTCCGTGGCTCAACGCCCTTACCGCCGTCGAGGACCATCAAGGCCGAGTCCACTGCCGTCAGGGTGCGGTAGGTATCTTCGGAGAAGTCTTCGTGGCCCGGGGTGTCGAGCAGGTTGATCATGTGCTCGCGATACGGGAACTGCATGACCGACGTG
>Ga0160442_100424_pt1 | contig 14167 bp, 17 predicted proteins | sample HID1971M_E1MG_FD_108252 | JGI IMG/M metagenome (GOLD analysis project Ga0160442, IMG submission 108252) | Enriched millipede-associated microbial communities from UW Madison campus, WI, USA - HID1971M_E1 MG | ecosystem: Host-associated > Arthropoda: Insects > Digestive system > Unclassified ... | reverse complement strand
TGTGTACAAGAATGATCCCCATGAACTCCACCGCGCTGCCCGAGGCCGATCTGGAGGCATCCGTCTGCTTCGCGCTCTACACCTCCATGCAGGCGACGCTGCAGCTCTACCGCGACCTGCTCGCACCGTGGGGCCTGACCTTCCAGCAGGCGCTCGTGCTCGCGGTGCTGTGGGAGCGCGGCGACGTGTCACCGAGCGAGCTCGCCACAGCTCTGCAGCTCGACTCCAGCAGCATCTCCGGACTGCTGAACCGCATGGAAGCCGCCGGGCTCGTGCGCCGCGAACCCTCGCTGACGGATCGGCGAGCCGTGCGCATCACGCCCACCGAACGCAGCCTCGAGATCCGGTCCGAGCTCGCCCCCGTCGGGCAGTGCATCGTCGAGGCGCTCGATCTGGACCGCGACGACGCGGTCAAGATCGTCGGCTCCCTTCACGCCCTTCGTGACCGCATCACCGGGTACGACACCGCGGCCGCGCTGGCCGCACACCGCTGATCGCCACCGCCGATCCCCACACGCTGATCCCCCACCCAAGGAGTGAGCATGGCCCTGCAGGACATCCCCGTCACCACCATCCGCGGCGAACAGACCACGTTCGGCGACCTCGCCGACGGACGCGTCACCCTCGTGGTGAACGTCGCCTCGCGATGTGGGCTCGCCCCGCAGTACGAGCAGCTCGAGGAGCTGCAGCGTGCTTACGGCGAGCGCGGGTTCACCGTCATCGGGTTCCCGAGCAACCAGTTCCTGCAGGAGCTGTCGACCGAAGAGGCCGTGGCGGAGTACTGCTCGACGACGTGGGGCGTGACGTTCCCGATGTCGGAGAAGGTGCGCGTGAACGGACGGCACGCCCACCCGCTCTACAAGGAGCTGACCGGCAACGCCGACGTCGCGGGCAAGGCCGGGCGCATCACCTGGAACTTCGAGAAGTTCGTCATCAGCCCCACCGGCGAGGTCAAGCGGTTCGCGCCCAAGGTGCTGCCCACCGACCCCGAGGTCGTCGCATCCATCGAGGAATGGCTTCCCACCGCCTGAACCATCGCAGGATGCCGAGAAGCGTGACCGCGCCGACTGAAGGGCCGACCGGCGCGACGCCTCACTCGGGTTCGGGAACGAGCCGCAGACCGCCCGCGCTGTTGGCGGATGCCGCAAGCAGTTCCAGCCACTTCCTGTTGATGGCGATGTCCGCGTCGCCGTCGAAACTGAAGTAGAGCGAGGAGCTCTTCGAGATCCACACCGTCCCGTGCAGACCGGGAACGGGGAGCGCATCGTCGCCATCGACATCCGGCTCGTTCTCCCAGGTGAAGCTGAAGCTCTCGTTCCTGCGCAGCTTCGTCACGATCACGGTGCGCAGGTGCGCCAGTGCGCGGTCTTCGATGCGGATCGCAGGCGCTACTCCGTAGATCAGGTGTCCCATCGGTCTCCCCGTTCGTCGAGCGTCGTCGCCGAACAAGCTCAGATTCCGTAGTCCGTGTAGAACGTGTCGTCGGATTCCTCGTCAGGCGGCTCGGCCACGGCCGTCTGGCTGCCGAGAAGCCGAGTCGTCCGCGCGCGCAGGTCCTCGACGAGCGCCGCGTCGTGCGGATCGGGCACGCCGGGGTCGACCTCGGTCGCCACGAGTTGGCTGGCCGGACCGACGAGCACCTGCGACACGCCTGGCCGACCGTGCTCGTCAACGGTCGGAATCTCCACTGCAGCCGCCCGGCCGGTCTCAGCGAGCGCCTGCGCGTAGGCCACGAGTGCCTGCGCGATCTCGGTGCCGGTGAGAAGCTGCTCGCCCGCGTAGCTGATCCGCTCCATTCCTCTGGTCTACCTGGCGACTCTTCCGTTGTGACGGGGGTTTTCTGCCCGAGGACCGTGTGCTACGGGGGCCGCCTCGCGGGCTCACGGCTGGAGCGCGATCACCACGACGAGCGCCGCGACCAGCACGTCGAGCACGGCGCAGAACTCCGCAAAACTCCGGTCCACGACCCGATGCGCGCGATGGTGGTACACGTCCCACGCGGCGTGGCCGAGCAGTGCCGTCGCGACGAGCAGTCCGCCCACGACGGGACTCAGCTGCACGGCGGCGTAGGCGACGGCACCGAAAGCCAGCATCGCTGCGGCCTGGAGGGGAAACGCCCACCAGGGCCGGGTGCGCCGGATGATCAGTCCCGTCAGCAGCAGCGCGATGGCCAAGGCGAACAGCCACGGCACCGCGTCCAGGCCGGCGAACTTGTCGAGGGTGATGAGCAGGAAGGCGACCGCAAAGGCGATCCACGCGGCGGCACGCCGGCCGATCGCCGCGGCGGCCAGGTAGACCACACCCGAGGCGATGACCACCGGCGCGACGTCGCGGGCGTCGCTGAGGCCATAGGCGGTCCCGGCGGCGACGATCACGCCGAGCGCGGCCGGCCAGGTGCGGCGCCACCCCCTGCCGCGGCGCTCCCCCGCATGCGCGGCCGCACGACGCTTGCTGCTCAGGGAGGTGGGGATCGTCATCTTCCCCTCGCTTTCTTGAACACGTCAGTACGAGATACTAAACCGTACATGGGTATTCACGTTATGGGAACCACCTGCTTCAATAAGCTGAACTGCAGTGTCTGACCTGAGAGGTGTGCCGATGCCGGAGGCGCCGACCGCGAGCAGCGGATCGTCACAGGTGGCGGCATCCACCCGCCCCAAGCGCGCGGATGCGCGACGCAACATCGAGACGATCATCGAGACCGCCACGCGGCTGCTGGCCGTGGACCCCGACACGAGCCTGAACGAGATCGCCCGGGAGGCGGGCGTCGGACGCATCACGCTGTACGGCCACTTCGATTCGCGCGCGGCGCTGCTGCGTGAGGTCGCGGGCCGAGCCATCGCCCACAGCGAGGACGAGCTGGCGACGGTCGACCTCGACGGAGACCCCCGCGACGCCCTCGGCCGGCTGCTGGAGACCTCGTGGCGACTCACGCATCGCTACGGCGCGCTGGTGATCGCGGCCTCACAGGCGTTGCCGCCCGAGCAGCTGCGCCGCGCGCACGACGAGCCGGCCGCCCGGGTTCGCGCCGTGGTCGAGCGCGGTCGGGCTGAGCGAGAGTTCCGTGACGACGTCCCGATCGAGTGGCAGCTCAGCGTGATCCAGGCGATCCTGCACGGCGCCTCGGCGGCGGTCTACCGCGGTGAGATCACCGCGGCGGATGCGCCCGGGCTGGTCCGCGACACGGTGATCGCGGCTCTGGCCCGCTGAGCCGGGAGGACCGGGCGTTCACCACAGCTCATGCCGGTCGAGCAGCCGCACCACCGTTCCGATCGACCGCGACGTCGCCGGGCCGCCGGTCACCTGCTCGACGACGGGCGTGGCGTTGCTCTCGCGCTCCCTTTCGTTGACCGACACCACCCAGCCAGGACCGGTCCCGATCAGGCGGCACCGTCGATGCGCCGCCGCGCGCACCACGTCGTCGTCGTCGACGTCGATCAGCTCGGCGCCGTGCAACGTCAGCTCCCTCCGCGACACGTCGGGTGCCGCGCCATAGGTGGCCGCCATCGCCCCCACCTCGGGCACCGACATGACGAAGCCGTGCCTCGGGAAGCCGAGCGAGTCCAGCATCGCCAGGGCATCCGCGACCACCGCGTCCGGCTCCGCCGCCTCGAAGATCACGGTCCCGTTGCTCTGGAACGTCACCGCGTCACGGCACCCCGCCGCGGCGAAGGCATCCCGGATCATCGCCGTGGACGGATGCCCGCGCTGGCCCTGATTGACGTTCCTGAGGAAGGCGACGTACCGCACGCTTGCACGATAGCCCGGTCGACCGACACGACCTGCGCGACTCAGTCGCCGGGCCTCACCAACGGCAGGAACACCTCATCCACGATCTCGACGATCGCCTCGTCCGACAGCGGCGCCGCGTTCATCAGCAGGTCATGCCGGTACAGGTCCACCGCCACCGTCCGCACCCGACGCGTCAGCTTTGCCGGATCGGCCTCGCCTCGCTCGACCGCCCGCGCCAGAATCACATCCAAGGACCCCCCGGCCCGGGCCCCCAGCGCCCGCTCCCGCACATCGGCGAACGTCCGACCTGAGTCGGCGTAGTACGCGCCCATGAAGACGCTCATCAGCGGTGCGAGCGCCGCGCGCGCCAGGTTCGAGTTCCGAAGCGACTCGATCATGTCGCCACGCAGACTCCCGGTATCGGGGGGATCCATGCGGTCACGATTCAGTCCGTACGTGAGAGTCGCGTCCAGCAATGAATCGCGGTCGGGCCACCGGCGGTAGATCACCGAGCGGCTCGTCCCGGCCTTCTCGGCAACCGCGTCGATCGTGAACGCGTTGTACCCGCCGTCGATCAGCTGCGCCCAGCCGGCGGCGAGGATCGCGTCTTCGAGCTCCTGTCCGCGACGTCGCTTTGCCGGCTGCTCAAGATCCATTTGTGTATCTTATCCGCTCGGCGTACACTCTGTGGCAGAGATACACACCTGTATCTTATTTTGAGGAGCGCACATGTCCACCACCACTGCACCGGCCGTGCCGCGCAGCGCCGTCGTCTCGGCGCTCGTGCTCGTCGCCGGCGGCCTCGCCGTCATCTTCGACAGCACGATCATGAGCATCGCGCTGGCGACGCTCGCGACCGATCTCGACGTCCCCGTCAGCACGATCCAGTGGGTGACGACGGCCTATCTGCTCGCTCTCGGCGTCGCCATCCCGATCGTCGGGTGGGCGCAGGCGCGGCTCGGCGGCAAGCGGCTCTGGATGATCGCGCTCACGATCTTCCTCGTCGCCTCGATCGCCTGCAGCCTCGCGTGGGATGCCACGAGCCTCATCGCGTTCCGCGTCGTGCAGGGCTTCGGCGGCGGACTCATGATGCCGCTCATGGCCACGCTCGCCATCCAGCAGGTGCCCGCCGGCGCAAGCCTCGGTCGCCTCATGGCGATGGTCAGCCTGCCCGCCGCCCTCGGCCCCATCATCGGCCCGGTGCTCGGCGGACTCATCCTCAACTGGCTCGACTGGCACTGGATCTTCTGGATCAACGTCCCCCTCTGCCTCATCGGGCTCGCACTCGCGTGGCGCTTCCTCCCCGCCGACCCGCCCCGCGGCCGCCCCGTGCTCGACTGGGTCGGGCTCGTGCTCGTCTCGCCCGCGCTCGTCGGCATCCTCTACGGCCTCTCGAACGTCAGCCAGGACGGCGGGTTCACGCGCACGGATGTGTGGATGCCGGTGGCCGCCGGACTCGTCCTCATGGCGGCGTTCGTCTTCACCCAGATCCGCCGACCGAAGGCCGCCCTGATCGACGTCGGACTGCTGCGCCGGCGACCGGTGGCGGCATCCAGCGCGGTCCTCTTCCTCTCGGGAGCCTCGCTCTACGGATCGATGCTGCTGCTGCCGCTCTACTTCCAGATCGTGCGCGGCACCGACGTGCTGACGGCCGCACTGCTGCTCATCCCCCAGGGTGTCGGCGCACTGCTCAGCCGTACGCTCGCCGGCCGCCTCACCGACTCGCTCGGCGCGCGCACGGTCGCCATCGCCGGGTTCATCGTCATGGGTCTCGCCACGATCCCCTTCGCACTGTCGGACGCCACCACGAACGAGATCTGGCTCGTCATCACGCTGCTCGTGCGCGGCTTCGGCATGGGCGCCGTCATGATCCCGGTCATGTCTGTCGGTTTCGTCGGCCTCGAGCGCGACGAGGTGCCGCACGCGAGCATCATCACGCGCCTCGCGCAGCAGATCGGCGGCGCGTTCGGCACGGCGATCCTCGCGGTGATCCTCGAGGCGACCACGAGCGGTGCGACCGGCATCGCCGACGTCGCGACCGGGTTCGACGTCGCGTTCTGGTGGGCCATCGGGTTCACCGTCGTGGCCGTCGGCGTGTGCTTCGCCCTGCCCGCGCCCGTCAAGCAGCCGGTGGTGGCGGCATCCGCGAATGCTTAGTACTACTCACTAAATGCTAAGGTGTACTAAGCATTTAGGAGGTCGGCATGCCACAGGGCGTCGAAGAGGTCGGCGACGAGCTGCGCCGTGCGGTCACGCGACTGTACAGCCGGTTCCGGTCCGAGCGGCATGAGGGGGAGGTTCCGGATGCCGCCCTGCTCGTGCTGCTCGTGCTCGACAAGCGGGATCGCCTGAGCCTGACCGAGCTCGCCGACGAGGCGAAGGTGACGTTGGGTTCGATGAGCCAGACGGTGCGGCGCCTGGAGGACCTCGAGTACGTGACGAAGACCCGCGCCACCGACGACCGCCGCAAGATGCTGTTCTCGCTCACCGACGCCGGCCGGGTCGCCGTCACGTCGTCTCGACGGCACCGGCGCGACTGGCTCAACGGCCGGCTCGCCGAGCTCACCCCCGCCGAGCGCGCCGACGTCGCCCGCGTCGCTCCTCTGCTGCTCCGGCTCGCCGATTCCTGAAAGCCCGGTCATGGCCGCCGACGGACACGTGCTCGCATCGGGCGTTCTGGCCGGCACGCGCACGGCGTGACGGCATCCACCTCCCCTGCGTAGCGCCCGCGCCGCCGCGGGGGCCGTAGACGCCGGCGCCGCACGGGACTACTGTCGCGGTGTCGTCGACGTCCCACGGGAAGAGGCGGTGCCGCCATGTCGAGCAACAACGCCGTGCGCTCGCTGCCGACGCCGCGCCGCGTGCAGGGCACCTATTACACGCTGATGCTCGGCAACACGGTCGCCGCCTCGTTCATCTGGGGCATCAACACGCTGTTCCTGCTCGACGCGGGCCTGACGAACCTCGAGGCGTTCTCGGCGAACGCCTTCTTCACCGCCGGCATGCTGATCTTCGAGATCCCGACCGGCGTCGTCGCCGACACCGTCGGGCGGCGCGCGTCGTACCTGCTCGGCACCGTCACGCTCGCGACGACGACGGTCCTGTATTGGATGCTGTGGGTCTGGCACTCCCCGTTCTGGGCGTGGGCGGTGGTCTCGGTGCTGCTCGGGCTGGGGTTCACCTTCTTCTCGGGCGCCGTCGACGCGTGGCTCGTCGACGCCCTCAAGGCGACCGGGTACGAGGGGAGCCTGGAGACCGTGTTCGGTCGGGCGCAGATCGTCGGCGGGATCGCGATGCTGTCGGGCTCGGTGCTGGGCGGGATCGTCGCACAGGCGACGAACCTGGGCGTGCCGTTCCTGATCCGAGGCGGCATCCTCGTGCTCATGGTGGTCGTCGCCGCCCTGCTGATGCACGACCTCGGCTTCCAGCCCGACCGCAGCGAGCGCCCGCTGCGCGCCACCCGGACGGTGCTGCGCAACTCCGTCCGGTACGGCCTCGGCGACCCGCCCGTGCGCTGGCTCATGCTCACGAGCCCCTTCACCGCCGGAGTCGGCATCTACGTGTTCTACGCGCTGCAGCCGTACCTGCTCGAGCTGTGGGGCGACGAGGAGGCGTACACGATCGCCGGGCTCGCCGCCGCCCTGCTCTCGGGCGCCTCCATCGTCGGCGGCGCGCTCGCGCCCAGGGTGCGGGCGCTGGTCCGCCGACGCACGTCGGTGATCCTGCTCGCCACCGTGGCGAGCGCGCTCGTGCTCATCGGGCTCGGGTTCGTGCAGAACTTCTGGTTCGCCGTCGTGCTGGTGGCCCTGTGGGGCATCGCGTCGGCGCTCGACGACCCCGTGCACCGCGCCTACCTCAACGACATGATCCCGTCGAAGCAGCGCGCGACCGTGCTGTCGTTCGACTCGCTGATGGGCTCCGCCGGCGGTGTCGTGTTCCAGCCCGCGCTCGGACGCGCCGCGGATGTCGGCGGCTACGGCACGTCGATGATCTGGAGCGGGGTGATCTCGGCGGTGGCCGTGCCGTTCGTGCTGCTGAGCCGGGCGCGGCAGGCGCCGGCCGACACTGCGCGGCAGGTCACCGGCGAGGAGGAGCCTGAGCCTGGGTAGAGGACGGCCGGACCGAGGCGTGACGGCATCCACTCTCCGGGAGTATGGTCGCGCCATGAAGCGAATGTGGCCGTGGCTCGCGCTGGGCATCCTCCTGGCGCTGGTCGGCGCGGTGTGGACCCTGCAGGGCCTCAACGTTCTCGGCGGGTCGGCGATGAGCGGGTCGCCGTTGTGGGCGACCATCGGGCCCATCGTGCTCGTCGCCGGCGTCGTGCTGATCGTGATCGCGATCGTCGTCGCCCGCCGGCGCAACGCCGGCTAGCCCCTCCGGGTCAGCGGTTGTCGCCGGTGACGTCGATGAGCACCTTGCCGACCGCACCCCGCTCGACCGCGTCGTGGGCGGCGGCCGTCTCTTCGAGCGGGAACCACGTCAGCGGCAGTCCGGCCGCATCGCCGACCGGGAGCGCACCGTCGCGCAGCGCCGCCGTGATGTCGTCGGCCGCGGCCGACAATGCCGCCTCCCCCACCGTGTACAGCAGGAGTCCCTGGATGCGCACGTTCTTCGCGAAGGTCGGGCGCACCGGGATCGTGGCCTGGTCGCCGCCGTTGTCGGCGTAGTACGCGATCGAACCGTGGTTCGCGATCACCTGTACGTCGAGGGCGACGTTCTGCGTGATCGACACCTCGACGATGTGATCGACGCCGCCGGGCGCGATCGCGGAGATCTGCTCAGCGGCGTTCTGCTCGCGGTAGTTCACGACGTGGTGCGCGCCGGCAGCGCTCGCGAGCGCCGCCTTCTCGTCGCTCGAGATCGTGGCGATCACGGTCGCTCCAGACCAGGCCGCGAGCTGGACGGCGGCGTGGCCGACGGCTCCTGCTCCCCCGGCCACGAGCACGACGCGTCCGTCGAGCGATCCCGGCGCAAGCCGCGCGGGTCCGAACTCGTGCACCGTGAGCGCGCGGTGCGCAGTCATCGCGGGCACGCCGAGGCTCGCTGCGACGTCGAAGCCCACCCCTTCCGGCAGCTTCACCGCCCGCTCGGCGGGGAGCACCGTGTACTCCTGCGCCGTACCGGTCGGGCGCTGATGCTGCGCGAGATACAGCCACACGCGGTCGCCGACCGCGAGCTCCGTCACGCCCTCGCCCAGAGCATCGATCACCCCGGCACCATCCTGGTTGGGCACGATCTCGTCGAACGCCGGCTTCTGCCCGCTGCCGGCACGGGCCTTCCAGTCGGTGGGGTTCACGCCCGACACGGTGATCCGCACGCGCACCTCCCCGGGACCGGGAGCGGCGGGCTCGCGGTCTGCGAGTCCGAGGACGGACGAGGTGCCGGTGCGGGAGTAGACGATCGATCGCATGCGAAGGGGCAACGCCCGAAGCGCACGGGGCCTTCCCGTCGGGGAGGAACCAGAGCGGAGGTTCCCGATCACGCCTCGCTTCAGCCGAATGCGACGAAGCGTGCGGTGGCACCGCGGAAGGTGTTCCACGGCGGATCCGTCGCATCGTCGACATGCGAGCCGGGGATCGTCTCGACGAGTCGGCGATGCGTGATCCCCCGGTCACCTCGCGGTCGCAACAGCGAGGCGGCGCGCACGACCACGGCGGCGCGCGTCCTCACTCGCCGCGCCGCCCCGGGAGATGCGTCGCCGGCACCCACCGGCGGCACCGACGGGATCTCGACGGGCTTGCGACTACGCGGCTTCGGCATGACTCTGACATTCGATGCAGGTGGCGGCGTGCGGCAGCGCCTCAAGCCGTGCGGGCGCGATCTGTCGCCCGCATCCGCTGCAGGTCCCGTACGTTCCCCGGGCGATGCGGTTCAGGGCCCCGGTGATCTGCTCGACCACGACGCGATGCGTTGCCGCTGTCTGGTAGGCGACGGGATCCACGCTGGGCAGCGCGAAGGGCACAAGCTCTTGAATGCCGGCCAGGCGCTCTTCGAGCTGCCGTTCGAGGTCGCGCTGCACCCCGGCGAGGGCGGCTGCGTCCGTAGTTGTGCGGGGCATGGCTTCTCCTTGGATACGAGAAACGCGTCGCAAGTGCGACGCGCCAGGTGTGTCCGGTTCAGACCGGGTCGAAGGACGACGGTTCACGGAGGTACGGCGCCGGCGGAGCGCTGCGTGAGCAGCCCTGCCCCGGCGGCCTTCCGCGGCGGGAGCACCTCGTGGCACGCACCGGCGATGTCCACGACGGCCGTCAGCACGGAGCCGTCGGACAGACGCTCTGCGCAGTGCTGGCGAGCCAGAGTGATCATGCCCATCACCATAGCCCGGTTCCAAAAAAGGGCAAGTCAGTGGCATTTCTGATCTGCCGAGCCCCGAATTGACTTTGCTGTGGAACCGGCTATGGTCGGGGGTTCACCCGCCAGCCAACCAGGGGAAGCGAGTCGTCCATGTCTGACAGATCACCGCGAGCCAAGGCCGCCAAGAAGGTCGCTCAGTCGTCGCTCAAAGAGAAGCGCGCTGAGAAGCGCGCGAGCCAGGAGTCGCGAACGTTCATCAAGCCGCGCAAGGGCGCGTCCGGTTGACGAACGCCACCGGAGAGCGCGTCGGACCGTTCCGGCGCGCTCTTCGGCCGAGCACTCAGCTCTGCACCGACTCCAGCGCCGGCTCGGCGGGCGCGGGGTGCTCGTCCACCGTGCGCGCATTCGTCAAGGTCAAGGCCCCGATACCCGAGATGAGCCCGACGGCGACGGCCAGCACGATGAACACGAGCTGCTCGCCGTGGAAGAAGGATGCCGTCAGCGCGGGGCTCCACGCCCCGTCGGGCAGCACCGTCGTGACGAGCACGGCGATGAGCGTGCCGACCACGGCGGTGCCGATGCTGGTGCCGACCTCCTGAGCCGTGTCGTTCATGGCGGCGCCCATCGAGGTGCGGTTGTCGGGCATCGCGCCGACCAGCGCGACGGCGCAGATCGTCATGACGGTGCGCAGGCCGATCGTCATCACGACCATCGCGATCGCGATCGCGACGTAGGTCTGCTCGACGCCCCACGCCATGAGCCCGAGGCCGGCCGCCAGCAGCGCCGCGCCGACGAGGCACGCGATGCGGTGACCGAAGCGCCGCACGAGCCACTCGGTGATCGGCGTCGCACCGATCATGGTGACGATGATCGGCAGGTTCGCGAGACCCGCCTGCAGCGGCGACCAGCCCCACGCGTACTGGAAGTGCAGGATCAGTGCGAACATCACGCCCGCCATCGCGACCGACGTGCCGATCTGCGCGATCGACGCCCCGCGGACGGTGCCGAGGCGGAACAGCTTCAGGTCGAGCATCGGCGACGCGGCGCGCCGTTCGCGGATGATGAAGAGAACCAGGGATGCCGCGGCCCCGAGCGCGACGGCGACCGTGATCGGCGACATCCACCCGTTCTCGATGCCGCTCGTGAGCGCGTAGCACGCGAGACCGATCGTGAGGATGCTGAGGGCCGCGCCGGGCAGGTCGAGGCGGTCCTTCGTGAGGCCGTCGGCGGTGTCGGCCGGCACGCCGAAGTGGACACCGAGGGCGGCGATGAGGGCGATCGGGGCGTTGACGAGCAGCAGCCACTGCCACGGCAGGTGGGCGAGCATCGTGCCGCCGAGCAGCGGGCCGAGGACGAAGCCCGACATACCGACGACCATCATCAGGGTGATCGCGCGCATGCGCAGCGTCTCGTCGTCGAACAGGCGGAACACCAGGGAGTTCGTGATGGGCGCCATCGCGGCGGCGGCGATCCCGAGCGCGGCGCGCAGCGCGATGAGCTCGCCGGTGGACGTCACGAACAGCACGGCGAGGCTGACGAGACCGAACAGCGCGAGACCGATCTGCAGCACGCGGCGACGGCCGAATCGGTCGGCGATCGAGCCGGCTGTCAGCAGCAGGCCGCCGAAGGTGAGCGAGTAGGCGCCGGTGATCCACTGCAGCGACGTGGTGTCGCCGCCGAGCTCGCGGCCGATCGTCGGCAGCGCGATCGACAGCAGCGTGTTGTCGACCATCTCGACGAAGAAGGCGAGGCAGAGCGCGGCAAGGGGGATCCATGCGGCCTTCATGGACGTATAGGTGCGGGAGGTGGGGGTGATGGGTGCGGTGCTCATGGCGACTCCTCGGGTCGAGCAGCGAATCGAACAGTGTTCTTTGTTCGAACACCGTTCGATAGAATAGAACAATGTTCGATAACACGCAAACGCCTCCCCTCGCGGCGGTGCGACCTGTGGTGGGATGGAGCCATGGCGACACCTCCGCACGCGAGTAGGGCGCAGCCGAGCTCGCCGCGCACCCGCGGCCCCCGCACGCGCACGCGCGCCTCGCACTCCCTCGAGTCCGTGCTGGCCGGCGCCGTCGAGATCCTCGACGAGTCCGGCGCGCAGGGCCTCACGATCCGGGCGCTGGCCGCACGCCTCGGCGGCGGTGTCGCGAGCGTGTACTGGTACGTGTCGGGCCGTGACGAGCTGCTCGATCTCGCCGCGGACTCGGTGCTCGGCGGCGTGCTCGAGGCCACCGCCGACGTCGGCGACGGCGACAGCGACCCCATCGACGACCTGCGCACGATCGCGGTGACGATGTTCGACGCGATCGTGGATCGCCCGTGGCTCGGCGCCTATGTGCTGCGCGACACCGCCACGCAGATCCACTCGCTGCAGCTGTACGAGCGGATCGGCGAGCAGGTCATGCGCCTCGACCTCACGCCCCGGCAGTCGTTCCACGCGACCTCTGCCGTGATCGGCTACGTCATCGGCACCGCCGCCGACATGGGTCAGGAGCTGCCCGAGGCCGTCGTCTCGGGCGAGCTGAGCAAGGAGCAGTACATGGCGACCGCGACCGCGCAGTGGCGGTCGCTCGATCGGACCCAGTTCCCCTACATCCACCACATCATCGACGAGTTCGACGGCCACGACGACCGCGACCAGTTCGTCGGGGGCCTCGACCTGCTGCTCGCCGGCCTGCGTCTGCAGGCCGGGCGCTGACGCGCAGAGTGGATGCCGTCACCCGGGCGTGACGGCATCCGACTCCCTCGCGCGGCCTCAGGCCCGTCGCCCGACTCGGAGATCGTGAGTGCCACGCAGCACGGAGGGCCCGACCCGCAGGCCGGACCCTCCGCAACACCTCATGCCGCGGCGTTGATCGCCTCGAAGAGGTTCTTGAACGACGTGAGCACGCTCGCCGGCGTGCTCGGAGCCACCCGAGCAGCCTCACCGGCCTGGATCACGGCCCCGACGGTCGAGTCCGCCACGCCGTCGCCGTTCGTGTCGACGGGGTCGCCCAGGGCGATCGATCCGTCGGCCACGTTCAGCCACAGCGACAGCAGATGCGCGTCGAACTGATCGTTCGGGTTCTTGGTGTTCTTCGGCCACAGCGCCGACACCGCCTGCGGCATCGTCGTCAGCGGAACCTTCTCGTCGAACACCGCACTCAGCACCCGCACGACCGACAGCAGGCACAGCTTCTCGTCGGTCGTGTGACGGTTCGCCCGCTTGTCGCGGTAGTCCGTCTGCCAGACCCCGAGGGTTCCGGCATCCGCACTCGTCCCCAGGATCACGACCTGGACGGCATCGGATGCCGTCCCGGAGTCGTCATCCGACACCGTCACCCCGGTCGTCGCCGCACAGGCGATCGCGTAGGTGTGGGGCGCGGCATCCGTCACGTCCCTCGGCTGGATGCTGGGGCTCGGGTCCGCATCGGCGGCCGGCGGGTTCACCAGGCTGGTGTGACTGGTCGTCGCACCGTCGCCGTAGTCCCACGCGAAGACGAGGTCGTCGCTGCCCGGGTCGGTGCCGCGCGCCTCGAACGCCACGGGGACGCCCTCGGTGCCGAACACGATGTCCTGCCCGTTCCACGAGGTCGTGGGCGGACCGGTGATGTCGGCCGTGGGAGCGACGTTCGCCACCACCGCGGAGCCGGCGCCGGAACCCGCGCCGCCGTCCTTGTCGGTGACCGTCACCGTGACCGGGAACGCGCCGTCGTCGCCGTAGACATGGGATGCCTCCACCGACGTGCCGTTCACCACGGCAGCCGTGACGATCCCGTCACCCCAGTCCACTGTGGCGGTGTGCGTGTCGACCACGCCCGGGTCGGAGAAGTGCGCGGTGAGGCTCACCGGGCTGTTCTCGTTCGCCGGTGTGACGGCATCCACCACGACGGTGGGCGCCACGTTGTCGACGTGCAGATCGAAGGTCGACTGCCCCGTCTCGCCCTTGTCGTCGGTCGCCGTGATCGTCACCGTCGTGTCGGCAGGGCCGTCCGGCGGCGTGTACGACCACGTCCACGACGTCCCCGACGGGGTCACGGTGCCGATGCTCGCGGTCACCGAGGTGACCGTGCCGTCGGCATCCGTCGCCGAACCGGAGTTCGTCGCGAGCGAGCCCTCGTCGACCGTCACCGACACGTCGTCGACGGTCACCACGGGG
>Ga0160442_100422_pt1 | contig 14344 bp, 17 predicted proteins | sample HID1971M_E1MG_FD_108252 | JGI IMG/M metagenome (GOLD analysis project Ga0160442, IMG submission 108252) | Enriched millipede-associated microbial communities from UW Madison campus, WI, USA - HID1971M_E1 MG | ecosystem: Host-associated > Arthropoda: Insects > Digestive system > Unclassified ... | reverse complement strand
TCACCACGATCGTGTTGACGCCGATCTTCACGACGAGCCAGCCGTTGAGCGCGCCGACGGCGGTCGAGGCGGCGACGGCGACGATCGCCGCGACGAAGGCGTTCAGGTGGAACTCGGTGTTGAGCCACGCCAGGATGATCGCCGCGAAGCCGAAGTTGTTCGCGACCGACATGTCGACGAACTCGCCGACGATGATCGTGCACAGCAGCGCGGCGCACAGGAAGATCAGCGCGGTCTGGTTGGGCCCGCCGAAGATCGAGTGCCACGCGCCGGCGGTGAGGAACGTCGATGGACGCAGCAGCCCGAAGAGCAGGATCAGCAGCGCCCACACGCCGATGACGGCGAACCGGGTGCTGAACCAGCCGAATGACAGGCCGCGGCCCTGACGGCCCGGCGTCTGCACCAGTCCGGTGTATTCGTCGGTCGCCTCGACAGTCGAGGTCTCGGTCATGCGGTCACTCCCTTGTACGCAATCGGACGATCTCCCACGATCGTGTGTGAAATCATATGCGGATCGTGCAGGATCGTCCAACCGAATCTCGGGAACTGGCATCGCCAACGACCATCAACGCCCGAAAAATCGCGGAAGTGCTCCCACAAACTCGTCGCACGGCATTCGGATCATGTGAAGGATCGTGTGTGATTCGCCTCTCGATCATGTACGATCGCCGTGTTCCGTCCCTCGAGGAAGAGGCTCCATGTCTGACATCGCCATCGTCGGCGCCGGCCCGGCCGGGCTGCTCACCGCTCTGCGTCTGCACCAGCAGGGCATCACCGCGACGCTCTACGAATCGGTGCCCGAGCTGAAGCCGCTGGGAGTGGGCGTCGACATCAAGACCGTCGGGACCGCTGAGCTCGACGATCTCGGCCTGCTCGAGAAGTTCCGCGCCATCTCGGTCGACGCCGAGGACTCGATCTTCTTCAACGGGTACGGCCAGGAGATCTACGCCGAGAAGTGCGGCGTGCATATGGGCTACCTGCACGAGCAGCGTTTCGTGCACCGCGGCGTGCTGCAGATGCTGTTCTACGACGAGGTCCTCGAGCGCCTCGGCCGCGACGCCGTCGTGCTGGGCGCACGCGTGACGGGCTACCGTCAGGACGCCGACGGCGTCACCCTCGACGTCGAGCACCGCGACGGCCGCCGGGAAGAGGTGCGTCACGACGCCGTCGTCGCCGCCGACGGCATCAAGTCCGCGGTCCGCAGGCAGATGCACCCCGATCAGGCGGAGCCGTTCTTCTCGGGCATCACGATGTGGCGCGGCACGACGCTGCGCGAGCCCTTCCGCGGCGGGCACACGATCCTGCACATCGGCGACCCCGCCGTGTCGTCGATGATCGTGTACCCGATCGCCGAGGACTTCGAGGGCACCGGCCTGGACCTCATCAACTGGGTCGTCGAGACCAACGGCGAAGAGACCATCGAGGACTGGAACCAGGTCGGCGACATCACCGATGTGATCCCCCTGTACGACGATGTGAAGATCCCGTTCCTCGACGTGCAGCAGCTCATGCGCGACGCCCGCGAGGTCTACCTCTTCCCGCTCATCCGCCACGAGCCGCTGGACGGCTGGGTCGACGGACGGGTCGTGCTGCTGGGGGATGCCGCCCACGCGATGTTCCCCCGCGGCGGCAACGGCATCACGCAGGCCATGATCGACGCCCGCGTCCTCGTCGAACAGCTCGCGCAGCATCCTGACGATCCGCATGCCGCCTTCGTCGCGTACGACGGCATCCGCCGTGACATCGTCAACCGCATCGCCCTGAACATGCAGGGCGAGGGGTACGAGGTGATCCGCCGGATCGTCGCCGAGCGCACCGACCACCTGCCGTTCGACGACATCGAGCAGGTGCTGCCGCTGACCGAGGCCGACGAGATCTTCAGCACGTACCACGCCCTGGTGGGCTCACCGCGTCCGGGACACGACGCCGGCGAGGCGACCGGCTTCCGCACCTGGGAGCGGGTGGGCGCATGACCGTCGACGTCGCGCGCCCCGACGACCGCACCCGTGCGGCACTGCTCGCCCTCGAGGCCCGGCGTCAGCGGGCGCTGGTCGAGGGCGACCTCGACACGCTCGACGAGATCTTCGATCCCGAGCTCGTCCACATCCACGCGCCGGGCCTCGTCCACGACAAGGCCAAGCTGCTCGAGCACGTCGGCACCCGCCGGGCGTACGTCGACATCACGCGCGGCGACCTCGACATCCGCCTGCTCGGAGATGCCGCGATCCTCGTCGGCCCGATCTCGAACGTGCTGCGCAACCCCGACGGGTCGCCGCGCGAGCAGCGCGGCGTCGTGACGCAGGTCGCCCGTCTCACCGCCGGCGGCTGGCGCTTCGTCAACTTCCAGCTCACCCCGCTCGGCGAAGAGGTGTGGGGCAAGCTGCCCTCCGAGCTCGCCGCGTCGCACCCCGCCGACGACACCACCGAGGAGCCCGCATGAGACTCGCCCGCTTCCGTCTCGCCGACGGTGTCGTCCGGATCGGCCGCGTGGACGGCGACCGTGTCGTCGACCTGACCGGTGTCGCCGGCGTCGGGACGTCGCTGCGCGAGCTCCTGCCCGACCTCGCGACACTGCGGCCGACACTCGAGGCGGCGGACGGGGCATCCCATCCGCTGTCCGATGTCGTGCTCGAAGCCCCGATCGACGCGCCGCAGAAGTACCTCGGCATCGGCATGAACTACGCCGAGCATGCGCAGGAGGCCGCGGCCGCCGGCATCCCGATCCCCACCAGCCAGCTGTGGTTCAACAAGCAGGTCTCGTGCATCGTCGGACCGCACGACGACATCGTGAAGCCCCGCATCTCGGACCAGCTCGACTACGAGATCGAACTCGGTGTCGTGATCGGGCGTCCCGCCAAGAACGTGTCGCGCGAGGACGCCCGCTCGTACATCGCCGGCTATCTGGTGGCGAACGACGTCTCGGTGCGGGACTGGCTGCAGCAGCGGTCCCCCACGTTCACGCTCGGCAAGTCGTTCGACACGCACGGCCCGCTCGGACCGTGGCTGACGACCGACGACGAGATCGCCGACCCGCTCGACCTGCGCATGACCCTCACCGTCAACGGCGAGGTGCGGCAGGACTGGCGCACCGACGACATGATCCACGACATCTACGATCAGATCGCCTATCTGTCGCAGGTGTTCACGCTCCTCCCCGGCGACATCCTCGCCACCGGCACCCCCGCGGGGATCGCGGCGCCCACGCAGAACTGGCTGAAGCCCGGCGACGTCGTGCGGGCCGAGATCCAGGGCCTCGGCGCCCTCAAGAACCGCGTCGTCGCCGAAGCCTGACCCCGCACCGACCCCTGAGCCACTCGAAGAAGAGAGAACCGACATGACCGTCGTCGACATCAACGTCCACCACCTTCCCGAAGACCTGTTCACGAACGAGAAGATCCTGAACGGCTTCCTCGACAGCGCCCCGCGCGGCTTCGGCGAGATCGCCTCCGTCATCACGATGGACAGCGGCAAGAAGCAGCTCGTGCTCGAGAAGCCCGCCGGCCACCCCAACCTCAACTACGTCGAGGGCGACTACTCGGCCGAGGCGAAGCTCGCCGCCATGGACGAGGCCGGCGTCGACTACGGCATCATGCGCGTGCCGGTCTGGCAGGAATGGCTCGGTCTGGAGACCTGCAAGGCCGTCAACGACAACGCGTACGACATCGTGCAGCGCTCGAACGGTCGACTGTTCACCACCGCTTGCGTGCCGCCGTGGGGCGGCAAGGAGAACATCTACGAGCTCGAGCGCTGCGTGGGCGACCTGGGCGCCGTCGGCGTGCAGGTGGCGTGCCACTACGGCCAGCTCTACCTCGACGACCCGGTGTTCGAGCCCTACCTGAAGGTGATCGAGAAGCTCGACATCCCGGTCATCGTGCACCACACCCCGCTGCCGGTCGAGTACCGGTCGATCGTCGAGTACACGAACCTGCGTCGCGAGTTCGGGCGCATCCTCGACCAGGGCACGGCGGTCGGCCGCGAGCTGTTCAGCGGCATGTTCGACCGGATGCCCGGCCTGAGGTTCATCCACACGATGTTCGGCGGCAACTGGTTCGCGAACGCGGAGCTGCTCACGCCGCACGCGCCGGTGAAGAAGGAGGCCATGAACCGCCTCGACTCGTCGGAGGGCGACAAGATCAAGCGCTACCTCGACGAGAACATCTTCTTCGACATGACGCACCCGCACTCGTGGGGCAAGACGCAGGTCGAGGCGGCCATCGAGGTGAGCGGCGCCGACCACTACCTGTTCGGCTCGTCGTTCCCGGTGTTCTACAGCTGGATGGGCCAGGGCGTCGAGTTCGTCAAGAACGAGCTCGACATCAGCGACGCCGACCGCGAGCTGGTGCTCTCGGGCAACGCCAAGCGGCTGTTCAACCTCCCGATCTGACGCGTCCCATGACCCCTCAGTCCGACCACAACGACGTCGACGGCTTCTTCTCGAGTGCCCGCATGTCCGGGCACGACGGGGCGATCGAGCTCACGGCCGACTCGTTCCGCGATCACCTCTACGACCTGGACGACCCGATCGTCGCGGCATCCCGAGGCATGACCTACGAACGCTTCGCCGCGGACCGCAAGAACGCACCGTTCCTGCGCGACCTGCTGGCGTCGTGGGATGCCCTGTTCGACGAGGAGTTCGTCGGGGTGACCGTCGACGGGATGCCGCAGCCCGGCCTGTACCGGCTGCCCGAGTCGACGGTGCCCGGTGCCGACGACGCGCTCGTCATGACGGCCGAGCGTGCCCTCGACAGCCTGTGGGACGACCAGCGCGCCGCCGTCGGGCGCCCGCTCGACTCCCCCGACTGGCGCGGCTGGAGCAATCCCGAGTTCGTGTTCCACCGCAACGGCGTGCGCCTCGAGGATGTGACCGAGGCGCAGGCCGAGGCGCTGCTCGACATCGTGCGCGCGTCACTGAGCCCGCGCGGCTGGGCGATGGTCGATGAGGCTATGAGCCTCAACGGGCTGCTCGGCGACCTCGTCGGGCTGCCCCGGGTGATGAACGACCGCAGCTATTGGTTCGCGCTGTTCGGGACGCCGTCGGCTCGCGAGCCATGGGGGTGGCAGCTGTACGGCCACCACGTGGCGCTCAACTTCGTCACCGTCGGCGGGCGTCACGTGATCGCGCCGGTGTTCCTCGGCGGTGAGCCGGCCGTGGCCGACGACCGCGCGCCGCTGTTCGCCGCGCGTGAGGCGTCGGCGATCGAACTCGCGTCGTCGTTCACCACGGCGCAGCGCGCGGCAGCGGTCGTCTACGACTCGGTGCTCGACCCCACCATGCCCGAGGGCCGCCTGCACCCGGCCGACGAACGCCATGTCGCCGGCGCATTCCGCGACAACCGCGTCGTGCCGTACGAGGGCATCGCGGCGGCCGCGCTCGACGACGCGCAGCGCGGCGTGCTCCACCGCCTCGTCGAGGACATCCTCGTGCTGTACCGCGACGACCAGCGGGAGCTCGCGCTGGCGGAGTTCGAGGCGCACCTGGAGCAGACCCACGTGTCGTGGTACGGCGCGACCGACGGCTCGACGCCCTTCTACCTGCGGATCCACTCGCCGGTGATCCTCGCCGAGCTCGACCACCATGCCGGCGTCTGGCTGAGCAACCGCCTCCCCGCCCGGTTCCATGTCCACACCACGCTGCGCGCCCCGAACGGCAACGACTACGGCAAGGCGCTCATCGCGCAGTGGAACGACCGACGGGCGAGCGCGTGACGAAGCATCCCACGAAGTCCGAGCAGGCGTACGACATCCTGAAGTCGAGCATCTCGAACGGCACCTTCTCGCCCGGCCACCGCCTGGTCATCGACCAGCTGGGTCGCGAGCACGGCATCAGCTCGGTGCCGTGGCGCGAGGCACTGCGAAGGCTCGAAGCCGAGGGGTGGGTCGAGATCGTGCCGAACTCGGGGGCCGTCGTGCGGCGGTTCGACCGGGGCGAATGGATGCGGACGATCCGGCTGCTCGCCCGCCTCGAAGGCCTCGCCACCGCTCTCTCGTCCGAGCACCTCACCGAGCGCGACATCGCCCACGCCGAGGACCTCAACACGCAGATGGCCCGGGCGCTGGCCGACTTCGACCTGCAGCGCTTCGGCCGGCTCAACCACGAGTTCCACGACGTGCTGTGCTCGCGATGCGACGACGAGCATCTGCTCGGCCTCGTCCGCTCGGAATGGATGCGCATGGACCTGATCCGGCGGTCCGTGTACTGGCACGCGCCGGGGCGGGCGAAGGAGTCCGTCGCCGAGCACGCGGCGCTGCTCGGCCTCATCCGTGCCGGTGCGCGTGGCGACGATCTCGAGACTGCGGCCCGCCGCCACGAGCTCAACACGCTCGAAGCAGTCGCCGCGTACGACGCCGCCGAGGCGGCGCGATGACCGGGCGCCGGGCGATCCACCTGCCTTCGTTCGCCCATGCGAACCCCGTGCCCGCCGCGAGCCGGGTCGGGCCGCTGCTGATGTCGGGCGCTCTGACGGGGCGGGATCCGGTCGGGGGCGCCATGCCCGAGGACCTCGACGCCCAGGTCGCGAACGTGTTCGCGCACATCCGTGCGCTGATGGCCGCGGCCGGCGGCACCACCGACGACATCGTCAAGGTCACGGTGCAGCTGGTCGACTACCGCGAGCGCGAGGCGCTGAACTACTGCTGGCGCGAGATGTTCCCCGACCCCGCGACCATGCCCGCCCGCCAGGTGCTCGCAGCCGGCCTCGACGGCGGCGCGCTCATCCACGCCGATCTCGTCGCCTGGCTCGCTCCCACGGCAGCGGTCTCATGACCGGCACGGCCCGATCGCGTCCACGCCGCGGTCCCTCCCTGCGCGACCGCCTCGACGCCTCCGACCGGCCTCTGGTCGGCCTCTGGGCGTGCTCCGGCTCATCGTCGGTGGTCGAGATCCTCGCCGACGCGGGTTCGGACTGGCTGGTCATCGACGTGGGTCACGGCCCGACCGGCGGCGAGGGCCTCGCCGCGCAACTGGATGCCGTCGCCGGGTACCCGCTCAGTCCGGTCGTCCGCGTGCCGGGCAGCGCGGCGATCGCCCAGGCACTCGACCTCGGCGCGCAGAACCTCCTCGTGCCGGGGATCGGCACCGCCGCGGACGCCCTCGCAGCGACCGGATGCCTGCACGACGCGGACGCCCGCGTGTCGCTGTTCGCCCAGATCGAGTCGGTGGAGGCCGTCGAGAACGCGGGAGCGATCGCCGCGGTCGACGGCGTCGACGGTGTGTTCGTCGCCCCCTCCGATCTCGCCGCGTCGATGGGGCTCCTCGGGCAGCAGACCCACGCCGAGGTCGCGGCCGCGGTCCTCGCCGTGATCGACGGCGTCCGCGCCGCGGGCAAGCCCGTCGGGGTCGACGCCCGAGACCCCGTCGCCGCTGACGTCTTCATGCGGGCCGGCGCGACGTTCCTTGTCGCCGGCTCCGACCTGGACCTGCTTGCCCGCAGCGCGGCGGCGGCCGCGGCGCCCTACCTCCCCCCGGCACTCGGTGCCAGGCATGCACCGTACTGAACCGATTGCGGCATCCACTCCGGCCCTACGCATAGCCGACAGTGGTTGGCTGGACGAAGCCGCCGTGTGCGACCGAAGGAGAATGACATGACCGACGTCTCGAACACCCCCGCCCCGACCCGCCCGCAGGGCCCCGACGCGTCGTCGCCGTTCTTCCGCGCGGGCGGACGCAACCGCTTCACCGCCCGTCGCGGCCGCGTCGTCTCGGTCGAGCAGGTGTCGCCGGCGATGCGCCGCGTGCGCGTGACCGGACCCGAGTTCGCGGACTTCACGAGCGGCGGCCCGGCCGACCACGTGAAGGTGTTCTTCCCCGATCCCGAGACCGGCGAGCTCGTGGCGCCGACCGCGGCCGGACCCGACGAGGACGGCATCGTACGCCCCGAGGGGGCCACGTTCGCCCGCGACTTCACGCCGCTGCGCGTGACCCGCTTCGCCGACGGCGTCGTCGTCGACCTCGACTTCTATCTGCACGCCTCGCCCGGTCCCGCCTCGGGGTGGGCGAGCAGCGCGCAGGTCGGCGACGAGCTCGTGATCGTCGGACCGCGCGGATCCCGCGGCGCACCGCAGGGAGCGGCGCGTCTGGTGCTGGTGTGCGACGAGACCGCGCTGCCGTCCGCGACGCGCTGGGCCGCAGAGGTGCCCGCGACGACGTCGGTCGACCTCTTCGCCGTGACCGCCGACGGCGGCGCCTGGGTGGCGGAGTATGTCGCAGCGACCTCCGGGCGCGACGACGTCCGGATCCATCTGCCGGCACCCCGAGACGCCGACGCCCTCGTGACCGCGGTAGAGGCCGTGGGAGTGGATGCCGCGACCTTCGTGTTCGCGGCGGGCGAGGCATCCACGCTCATCCCGCTGCGCCGGCACCTCAAGCGGACGCTGGCCCTCCCCGCCGAGCAGACGTCGGTGAACGGGTACTGGAAGCGCGGCACGGCCGCGTTCGACCACCACGCCCCGATCGACCCGTCCGACCCGGACTGACGCGGGATCAGGTCGCGGCCGCGACGAGCGCCCTTGCGCGGTCGCCCGCATCGGGCACCGTATCGAGCCCGTCGAAGCAGGCCAGGAACGCCGCCTGGAACGCGGCGCCGACCAGCAGCGCCGACACCGCGACCGCGTCGAGCCCGGGCAGGCGCTCTCGCACGAGTCGCTCGACGAGGTCGAGGGGATGCTGCGGCCCGCCGCCGCTGCGCGCGACGATGCCCGCACGCCATGACGTGAGCAGCCCCGGGGTGGAGAAGATCGAAGCCGAGATCGGGAACGACCCCGCGTAGAACGCCATCAGCCGCTCGACCACGACGGCGAGGTCGGCGCGCGCGTCATCGGTGGCGTCGGGGATGATGTCGAGCCCGCCGAGCCGCTCGGTGAGCACGCCGAGGTAGATCGCCTGCTGGTCGTCGAAGTACTTGTACAGCAGGGCCACGCTGCAGCCGGCACGTTCGGCGATCGCCTTGATCGACGCGTTGCCCAGCCCGCGCTCGTGCATCACGGCCGCGGCGGCGTCGAGGATCCGCTCGCGCGTCGGATGCTTCGGGGTCTGCGGCATTCTCGCTCCTCGCCCTTGACAGGTGAACGGTCACTCACCCTATCATTGCGGAAGGTTAGTAAACGATCACTCACCCCCTGGAGGAACCATGGAACATCTCCGCATCGCGGTCGTCGGCGCGCAGGGTCGCACCGGGCGGCTCATCGTGGACGCGGCCGAGCGCGCGGGCCACTCGGTGGTCGGCATCACCCGCCGTGAGGCCGATGCGACAGACCCCGCCGCGCTCCGTCCGTTCGTGGAGCAGGCCGATGTCGTCATCTCTGCTGTCGGGGCGAGCAAGCGCAGCCCCGACGGCATCCTGGAGCAGTCGACCCGTGCACTGCTCGATGCCGGCGCCGAGCGACTGGTGACGATCAGCGCCTCGGGCCCGTACACCGACGGAGACGGCTTCGTCTTGGCGCGGGTCGTCAAGCCCGTCCTGTGGCTGTTCCTCGGCGGACCGTGGCGCGACATGCGCGCCTCGGACGCCCTGTTGCAGCAGAGCGACGCCGCCTGGACGTCGATGCGTCCGCCGCAGCTGACCGACCACGCCGCGAAGGGCTACCGGCAGGCCCGCGGCCGCAACGTCAGCCGCGGCATCCGGATCACCCGCGCCGACCTCGCCGCCGCGACGATCGAGGCGCTCACCGACCCCGCGTCCGTGCGCACGTCGGTCTCGGTCGCCAACTGACGGGCGCGTCGGAACACTCCCCGAACACGAGCTGAATCCCCTCCCCGCGGCGGGACTCCCGGCGCTACGATCACAGCACCGTCTCGAAGCGGAGTGGGGGCCCTGGGCCGAGCGCTTCGGACACGAACCGAAGGAGCTATCGATGGGCACGAAGAACCTCGCACTGGTGGTCGGATCGTACGACGACACCGCCGCGGCGTCGGACGACTACCAGGCGCTGCGCAGCGGCCAGGACGCCGGCGGATACGAAGTCATCGGCGCGGTGGTGCTGGTCCGGGGCAAGGACGGCAAGGTCCAGGTCCACGAGCACGGTGACAAGACGGTCGGCCACGGTGCCGCCTGGGGCGCCGGCGCGGGCGTGGTCGTCGGATTGTTCGCCCCGCCGCTGCTGGCCGCGACCGCCGTCGGCGCCGGCATCGGTGCACTGCTCGGCAAGATCAAGAAGGGCCGCGACGAGAAGAAGTTCGGCGTCGACGTCGACGAGTACCTGGCCCCCGGAACTTCTGCGGTCGTCGCCGTCGTCGACGACAAGTGGGCCGACAAGGTCGAGAAGGCCCTCGATCGGGCCGACAAGCGCATCAGCAAGGCCATCGACTCCGACGACTACGACAAGCTCCGTGAGGCCATCGAGAAGTCGGCCGACGACGTGGTCGAGCAGATCAACGCCGAAGACTGACCGGCGCAGGCGTCCCTGACGGGCGACCGCCTGTCAGGGACGCCGGCTGTGATCCTCGACGTCGGGTTCCGCCCGCAGCATGTCGGCGATCTCCTCCTCCGGGCGGGGAGCGACGTTCTCGTCCTCTTCGAGCTCGGGGATGCTCGGCTCCCCCGGATCGGGGATGTGATCGTGGGCGGGGTGCGCGTCGTGACCAGACACCTCGACTCCTTCGTTCCGTGGTGCTCACAGCGTAGGCGAGTCGGACGCACACCACGCCGCAGGGCGTGAAGGGATAGTCGGCATGAGCGAGGAACAGCCCGTCGTCCGGATGTGGCGCGGGGTCATCCGCACGGCCGACCGGGACGAGTACGTCGAGTACGTCGAGCGCACGGGAGTCGAGGAGTACCGCTCCACGCCCGGCAACCTCGACGCCTGGACCCTGACGCGTGAGCTGCCCGACGGACTGACCGAGATCCTCACGGTCTCACGATGGGACGGCTTCGACAGCATCCGCGCCTTCGCCGGCGACGACATCGACCGCGCCGTCTACTACCCCGAGGACGATCGGTTCCTCGTCGAGCGCGACGTCACCGTGCGCCACTACGTGCAGCGCAGCTGACCCGTCGACCGGGGTCCTTCGCCGCGCGGCGTCGGAGAACGGGATGCCGCGGCCGCAGGGATCCGCCTCCGCGCGGTCGACCTCGCCGGGTCGCCCGTTTCGGGTCTGGCGGGTCGTCGCCTATACTCCGTCGGAGTATCCCCCCACGTACGCTGCCGTATTTGCCCAGATACGACGACGTATCCCGCAGCGGGCCCCCCACCCGCCGTCCATCGGAGTGCAAGTGGTTCGAGTGCAGCCGAACACGCCCGCAGGCGACAACGCCCCGACGCGTGCGGAGACGCGCGCCGCGAAGCAGCGAAGGCGCTCGCTGCTGCTGCTCGGTGCCATCGGCGTCCTCGTCGTCGCGCTGGTGGTCGTGATCGGCGTCGTGTTCGTGCGCGGTGCGTCCGACGAGCCCGAGCAGGCCGCGCCGCCGGTGGCGACCGGCGATTGCCTGCCCGCAGACCTGCGCATCACCGCGGACCCGACGGTCGCCGACGCGATCGCGGCCGTCGCGGCCGGCATCGGCACGGATTGCCCCGATGCGACCATCACCTCCGAAGACAGCGCCGTCACCGCGGCGGCGCTCGCGACCGGCGCCGAGCCGGACTTCGACGTCTGGGTGCCCGATTCCGCGATGTGGCCCGCGCGCGCGGCCGGGCTGGCCGAGCGCGCCGGTGTGGACGCGGCCGAACTGGTCGTCGGCGACGCGGTCGCCAGCACCCCGGTCGTCTTCGCGGCGACCGAGCCCACCGCCGCCGCGATCGGCGACGCGGGCGCCGGGTTCTCGAGCTTCGCCCAGCGCGCCGTCGCCGTCGTGCTGCCGGATCCCACGACGGTCGCCGCGAGCTCTGCCGCCCTGCTGGCCCTCCAGACCGCCCTCAACGGCGACGCGCGCACGTTCACGGCGCTCGCGCTCAGCCTCGACCCCGGCGTGGTCCCCACCGCGACCGCCGCGCTGGACGCGGTGTCGGCCGCGACGACGCCGACGATCGCCGTCACCACCGAGCAGGCCGTGCAGGCGTACGACGAGTCCGCCGACGCTCCGCTCGTGCCGATCTTCCCGGCGGACGTGAAGCCCTCGGTGAGCGTTCCCCTCGTGACGGTCGCCGACGCGTCCGACGGGACCGTCGCCGCCGTCAAGGCGCTCACCGACGCGATGGCCGACGCCGGCGACGTGCTCGCGGGCTACGGCCTGCGCAACGCCGACGGCAACCCGCCCGCGACGGCCACCGGCGACGCCGAGACCACGATCGCAGCGCCCGAGGCCGCCGACAGCGCCAACCAGGCTGAGGCGCTGCGCACGTGGCAGGTGCTCACGGCCCCTTCCCGCATGCTGTCGCTCAACGACGTGTCGGGGTCGATGCTGCAGCCCGTCACCGCCGACATGCGCCGCATCGACCTGTTCGAGCAGGCCGCCGTCCGCGCCGTCAACTCCCTCTCGGCGGATTCGTCGCTGGCGACGTGGGTGTTCTCCAGCCGGCGCATCGGCGGGCAGGACTGGCAAGAGATCGTGCCCTTCGGCTCGCTCGGCGACCCCGCGCACAAGCAGCTCACGATCGACACCGCGAACAACCTCGACAGCCTCGTCGGCGGCGGTACCGGCTTGTACGACAGCGTGCTGGCGGCCGTGACCTACATGCGCCAGACGTACGAGCCCGGCAAGATCAACCTCGTGCTGCTCAACACCGACGGCGTCAACGAGGACGACGACGGCCTCGACCTGCCCGGCCTCCTCGCCGAGCTCGAGAAGCTCCGGGATCCCTCGAAGCCCGTCGCCGTCATCGCGATCGGCTACGGTCCCGACACCGATCAGTCCGCCCTGGAGCAGATCGCCGCCGCCACCGACGGCGCCGCCTACCAGGCGCTGCAGCCGACCGACATCGGCACGGTCCTGATCGACGCCGTCACCCAGCGCGGCTGCCGCCCCAGCTGCGGCTGAACCTCGCACCGGGTGGATGCCGCGGCCGCCGGCATCCATCGTCCAGGGTTCGACGGGGACGGCGCGGCCCTCGCGCAACGGACGCGACGGCCGCACAATGGCACTACCGACGCGAGGAGTGTGCCATGACGGGTGCCGCAGCCCATGTGATCAAGCCGCTGACGCCCGAGACCTTCCCGGCATGGCTCGCGCTCGCGCAGAAGCACAACGGCGTGTGGGGTGGATGCTACTGCTCGTACTTCCACGGCGACACGGATGCGACCGTCAAGGACGACTACGACCGGGCGACCTTCAAGCAGCGACTGGTCGACGAGGGCGTGGCGCACGCCGCGCTCGTGTTCGAGGGCGACACCGCGATCGCATGGTGCGAGTACGGCAGCCCCGGCGAGCTTCCGGGGATCTACCACCGCAAGGAGTACGACGCCGGCGAGCAGAACCCGGCGCCGTGGCGGATCACGTGCTTCTTCGTCGACCGGGACCACCGCCGCTCCGGCGTCGCCCGCGAGGCCCTCGACGGCGCGCTGGACCTGATCGCGCTGGCCGGCGGGGGCGAGGTGGTGTCGTTCCCGAACGTGGTCGAGCCGGGCAAGAAGACGTCGTCGTCGTTCCTCCACAACGGCACCCGCGCGATGTTCGAGAAGGCCGGCTTCACGTTCGAGCGGCGCATCGGCAAGAACAAGACGGTGGTGCGCAAGACGGTGGCCCCTGCCGGCTCATGAGCCGCCGTCGGCGCGGCGGGCGTGGATGCCGGGCGCCCGGCATCCACTCCCCGAGGGCCGGGCGGCGCGACCGTTGATTTCGACGGGCGACTTCGCGAGGATTCGCGCATGGGCGACAAGACCGACTCCGAGCAGATCGACGACATCATCGCGGGATTGACCGGCTGGAAGCACGACACGTTCGTCGCGCTGCGGGCGGCGATCCGGGCAGCCGACCCGGATGCGGTCGAGGTCGTCAAGTACAAGAAGCCGTCCAAGCCGGAGGGGGTCGCGTTCTGGACCCACGACGGCGATGTCTGCTTCATCGACGTGCTCAAGAACGCGGTGAGGCTCACGTTCTCGAAGGGGGCCCGCATGGGGGCGAGCGAGCACTTCAACACCCGGCTCGACAGCACGGTGGTGCGCTCGATCGACTTCTCGGCCGAGAGCAGCGTCGACGTGCCCGCGGTCGAATCGCTCGTGAAAGAGGCGGTGCAGGTCAACCAGGCAGGCTGACGAGGCCGTCGCCGCGCAGAGGCCGGCGTCGACTCGTTAGGGTCGTGAAGGTGGAGCAGACACCGACAGCCCCCGCCCTGAGACTGTCAGGGCTCGTGAAGCGGTTCGGCGACAAGCTGGCCGTCGCCGGACTGGACCTGCACGTGCCGACCGGCTCGTTCTTCGGCCTCGTCGGCCCGAACGGCGCCGGCAAGACGACGACCCTCTCGATGGCGACGGGGT
>Ga0160442_100415_pt1 | contig 14598 bp, 9 predicted proteins | sample HID1971M_E1MG_FD_108252 | JGI IMG/M metagenome (GOLD analysis project Ga0160442, IMG submission 108252) | Enriched millipede-associated microbial communities from UW Madison campus, WI, USA - HID1971M_E1 MG | ecosystem: Host-associated > Arthropoda: Insects > Digestive system > Unclassified ... | reverse complement strand
GCGCGTGCTGACCCTGACCGGGCGCATGTCGGTGTTCCGTGCCACCGTGGTGACCAACCCGGAATTCATCGCCGACGTGGAAAGCGACTCGCTGCAACACTGGCGCCTGGGTCGTTTCAAGTTCCTCACCGGCGACGACAAGTCGAGCTGGTTCAGCCTGATGCGCCTGGGCTACGACACCTTCTACGTGCCGGACGCGGCGATCAACACCGTCGAGCATCCGCCTGAGAAGAGCTTCATCAAGGCCAGCCGCAAGCTGATGTTCCGCTGGTACGGCAACAACCTTCGCCAGAACTCCCGGGCCCTCGGCCTTGGGGTCAAACGCCTCGGTGCGTTCACCTCGGTGGTGCTGTTCGATCAGCGCGTGTCGATGTGGACCTCCCTGCTGGGCTTGACGGTGGCGCTGATCGCCAGCTTCAAGTACGGCACCGCGTTCATCCTGGTGTACCTGCTGTGGATCGGCATCACCCGCCTGATCCTGACCCTGTTGCTGTCCTGCTCCGGCCACCGGATCGGCCCGGCTTACCCGGCGATTCTCTATTACAACCAGATCGTCGGCGCGCTGGTGAAGATCTACGTGTTCTTCCGCCTCGACCAACAGTCCTGGACTCGCCAGCCCACTTCCCTGACCCGTGATCTCGCCAGCTTTCAACGTTGGTTCAACACCTGGTCGTCTCGGACCATGACCTTCTCCGCCGGCAGCATTTTTGTCGCCGTGCTGCTGATGATGGTCTGACCGCCCCCTTATTGAATTAACCAGGAAATCGCCCATATGAATACCGCCGTCAACGCCAACGTAGTGCATGAATCCGAAGCCCAGCGCCAACACGCCCGAGTGAAAATCCCGGCCAAGCTGCGTTTCTTCGGCCCTGACCGTACGCCGGTCGAAGCGCGAGTGATCGACCTGTCCGCCGGTGGCCTGGCCTTCAATGCCGGGCAACTGCCACTGAAGATCGGCGACAAGTACAAGGCCCGCCTACAGTTCGTCATCGACAACCTCGGCCTGGCCATGGACGTGGAATTGCAGGTGCGCTCCCATGATCGCGAGACCGGTCGTACCGGCTGCCAGTTCCAGAACCTGGAGCCGCAGGACATCTCGACCTTGCGCCACCTGATCACTTCGCACCTGGCGGGCGACATCGTCACCATCGGCGAAGTGCTGGCGACCCTGCAGCGCGACAACTTCACCAAGGCGCGCAAGATCAAGGACGGCGGCCACGGCATGAGCGCGTTCGGGCGCATGAAAGCAGTGACACTCAGCCTGGGGGTTTTCGTCGTCGGCCTGGCGGCGTTCGGCTTCATCTTCAAATCGGTGTACGGCATGTACTTCGTCAGCCACGCCCAGGCCGGCCTGGTCAGCGTGCCGGGCGTGAACATCACCATGCCCCGCGACGGCACCGTGCAGAGCCTGGTGAAAGGCGATGGCGTTGCAGCCAAAGGCGCACCGCTGGCGACCTTCAGCACCAGCATGCTCGACGTGCTCAAGGGTCACCTGGAAGACGATCAACTGGCCCCGGCCAAGGTTGAAGAGCTGTTCGGCAAGCAGATGACCGGCACCCTGACCTCGCCGTGCGATTGCACCGTGGCCCAGCAAATGGTCGCCGACGGTCAGTACGCCAGCAAAGGCGACGTGATCTTCCAACTGGTGCCACGCAATACCGAAGCCAACGTCGAGGCGCGCTTCTCCTATCGCCAGTTCGGCGACGTTCTGCCAGGCACCCCGGTGCGCTTCCAGATCGCCGGCGAAGACAAGACCCGCACCGGCAAGATCGTCAGCAGCACCAGCCTGAAAAGCGCCGACCTGTCATCCGACATCCGCGTCCTGATCCAGCCTGACGAAGCCCTGGACAGCAGCCTCGCCGGCCGTCCGGTGGAAGTGAACAGCGACCGTGGCCCGAACCTGAACTGGCTGATCGACAAAGCCATGGCTGCTGGTCTGTAACCGGAGGACATGCACGTGACGACGCCACCAATTCCAAGAACACCGCAGTCCCTGTGGGAGCTGGCCTGCCAGCGATTGGATCAATGCGGTACCGCTGGAACACCGAGTCGAATGCATCGCCAGCAGGCTGGCTCCCACATAGGATTGATGGTGTGCTCGCTGGCATTGGCAGTCAGCCTCGCCGGTTGCGCCGGCCTGCCCGACCAGCGCCTGGCCAACGAAGCGCTCAAGCGCGGCGATACCGCCACTGCCGCGGCGAACTACCAGCAACTGGCAGACCTGGGCTACAGCGAAGCCCAGGTTGGCCTGGCCGATCTCCAGGTCGACAGCCGCGACCCGGCGCAGATGAAACAGGCCGAAGCGACTTACCGCGCCGCGGCCAGCGTTTCACCGCGGGCCCAGGCACGCCTGGGTCGCCTGCTGGTGGCCAAGCCCGGCTCCACCGAAGCCGAACAGCACGAAGCCGAAGGCCTGTTGAAAAAAGCCTCGGCCGCCGGCGAAGGCAACACCCTGATCCCGTTGGCGATGCTGTACCTGCAATACCCGCACAGCTTCCCCAACGTCGACGCCCAGCAGCAGATCAGCCAATGGCGCGCCGAAGGCAAGCCGGAAGCGGGCCTGGCGCAAGTGCTGCTGTATCGCACCCAGGGCACCTACGACCAGCACCTCGACGAAGTGGAAAAGGTCTGCAAGGCGGCGCTCAACACCACCGACATCTGCTACGTCGAACTGGCCACGGTCTACCAGAAACAGGCCAAGCCGGAGCAACAGGCCGAGCTGATCAAGCAGATGCAGGCCGCTCACAGTCGCGGCGCCGTTTCCGCCCAGCGTGTCGACAGCGTCGCCCGCGTGCTCGCCGATCGGACCCTGGGCACGCCCGACGAAAAAACCGCGCAGTCGCTGCTTGAACCCATCGCTCCAGGCTACCCGGCCTCGTGGGTCACCCTCGCGCAACTGATCTACGACTTCCCGGAACTCGGCGATGTCGACCAGATGATGAAGTACCTGGACAACGGCCGCGCCGCCGACCAACCGCGCGCCGAGCTGTTGCTGGGCAAGCTCTACTACGAAGGCAAGATGGTCCCGGCCGACGCCAAGGTCGCCGAGGAACACTTCCAGAAAGCCGTCGGCCGTGAAGTCGCCGCCGATTACTACCTTGGCCAGATCTATCGCCGTGGCTACCTGGGCAAGGTCTATCCGCAGAAGGCCCTGGATCATCTGCTGACCGCTGCGCGTAACGGCCAGAACAGCGCCGACTTCGCCATCGCCCAACTGTTTTCCCAAGGCAAAGGCACCAAGCCTGACCCGCTCAATGCATACGTCTTCAGCCAGTTGGCCAAGACCCAGAACACCCCGCAAGCCACCGAGCTTGCGCAAACCCTCGAAGCCCAACTGCCGCCTGCGCAGCTGGCCGAGGCCCAGCGCCTGTTGAAACAGGAACAGGCGGTTCGCGGCAACTTGAGCCAGAACACGCTGCAACTGCACGCCCTGCAAGAAGAAGACGGCGAGGAATCCCTATGAAGTTGAATCCATTCATGAAGGCCGGTATCGGCCTGACGTTCGCGCTGATCTGGTCGTGCCCGACACTGGCGGCGATGACTGAAGAAACCAAGAACTACGGCCTGGACGTGAAAATCACCGGCCAGTCCGAAGACGACCGAGACCTGGGCACCCAGAGTGGCGGCGACGTCAATGGCCTGGGCCTCGACCTGCGCCCGTGGGTGTATGGCGAGAGCGGCGCGTGGAGCGCGTATGCAATGGGTCAAGCCGTGACGTCCACCGACATCATCGAGACCGACACCCTGCAGCAATCCGAAGGCACCGAAAACACCGTCAACAATGACCGCAAGACCAAGAAGAACTACCTGGCGATGCGCGAGTTCTGGGTCGGCTACAGCGGCTTCACGCCCTACCCTGGCGAAATCCTGAAATTCGGGCGCCAGCGTCTGCACAACGACGACGGTCAATGGCGCGACACCAACATCGAAGCCCTGAACTGGACCTTCGACACCACCCTGTTGCGCGCCAACGCCGGTATCGCCGAACGCTTCAGCGAGTACCGCACCGACCTGAAGGAACTGGCGCCGAAGGACATGGATCGCCTGCACGCCTACGCCGATGCCGAATACCAATGGACACCGGGCCACTGGGCCGGCATTCGCGGTCATCACACCCACGATGACGGCAAGCTCGATTATCCAGAGCCGGGTGTGGCCGGCGATTCGCTGGACAAGAAACAGAACGGCGATATCAGCTGGCTGGGCCTGCAGGCCAACAGCGACGCCTACAACTGGCGCAACACCAACACGGTCAACTACTGGGGCAGCATCACCGGCATGAGCGGTGACCGCGACACGGTCAACCCGCTGAACGCCGATGGCACCGCTCCCGCGCAAGCCAAGCACAGCGGCGATGTCGATGGCTGGGCCACCGACCTGGGCGTGCGTCTGCGCCTCGATCCGCAATGGCAAGTCGGTGCGGCCTACGCCCGTGCCAGCGCCGATTACGAACAGAACGGCCTGGAAAGCAACCGCTCGAGCTACACCGGTACCCGCTCGCGTGTGCACCGTTTCGGCGAAGCCTTCCGTGGCGAAATGAACAACATGCAATCGGCCACCCTGTTCGGTTCGTGGATGCTCAACGACGAATACGACGCCAGCCTGATCTACCACAAGTTCTGGCGCGTCGACGGCAACAAGCCGATCACCAGCAACGGCATCGACGCCGTGCAGAACAACACCGACGACGTCACCGGCGCGGTGCTGTCCAGCACGTCCCTGCCACTGAACGATGGTGATAAAGACCTCGGCCAGGAAATGGATCTGGTGGTCACCAAGTACTTCAAGCAAGGCCTGCTGCCGGCGGCATTGAGCCAGAAGATCGATGAGCCTTCGGCCCTGGTGCGCTTCCGTGGCGGTGTGTTCAAGCCGGGCGACGCCTACGGCAAGGAAGTCGATTCGTACATGCACCGCGCGTTCGTCGACGTGATCTGGCGCTTCTGATGCACATTGCGAAGGGAGTCCCCGACATGAACAGTGCCAAGAAAGGGTCCTTGACCTTGCTCGCCGGCGCCCTGCTGCTGGCCAGCGCGACTGCCTTCGCCAATGTGGAGCCGGCCGCCAAGCCGGCCACCATGGCCAAGGAACTGCAACAGGCCAAGACCTATACCGTCAGCAGCGCACCGACCGCGCCGCTGGAGCTGGCCACGCCGAAACTGCCGGACACCTCGGGCTACACCGCCGAAGCCATCGCCGCAAAAGTCGTGCGCAGCAAGGCCGGCAAGATCAGCGTGCGCCGCATGATGCAGGAAGACGCCCTGAAGGACTTCATCGGCGGCGACAACAAGATGGCCGAGTGGGTCGTGCGCCAGCACGGCATCCCCCAGGCGATCTTCGTTGACGACGGCTACATGAACCTCAAGGACCTGGCGAAGAAGCTGCCCAAGCAGTACTTCAGCGAAACCTCGCCGGGCGTATTCCTGGCCAAGTTGCCGATCGTGGTGGGCAACAAGGGCATCCTGGAAATCGACAAGCAGACCCAGGAACTGCGCCTGTCCCAGGAGGCCGGCTCGTTCCTGGTCAACGACGGCCAGTTGTTCGTGCGTGATACCAAAATCACTGGCTGGAGTGAGAAGGCCAACGGCCCGGCGGCCTTCAAGTCGCCCAAGGAATTCCGTCCGTTCCTGCTGTCCTGGGGCGGCACCGAGACCTACATCGCCAACAGCAAGATCGCCAGTTTCGGCTACGCCAACAGTAAGTCCTACGGCGTGAGTATTTCCCAGTACACGCCGAACATGGCCAAGGTACTCAAGCGTCCTGAGCCGACCGGCTGGATCGTCGGTTCCGAGTTCTCGGACATGTGGTACGGCTTCTACTGCTACGAAACCCGCGACTTCGTGGTCAAGGGCAACACCTACAAAGACAACATCGTCTACGGCATCGACCCCCACGACCGTTCCCACGGCCTGATCATTGCCGACAACACGGTGTTCGGGACCAAGAAGAAGCACGGGATCATCATTTCCCGTGAGGTCAACGACAGCTTCATCTTCAACAACCGCAGCTACGACAACAAGTTGTCGGGCCTGGTGATCGACCGTAACAGCGTGAACAACCTGATCGCCCATAACGAGATCTACCAGAACCACACCGACGGCATCACCCTCTACGAGAGTGCCGACAACCTGCTGTGGGGCAACAAGGTGATCAGCAACCGTCGTCACGGCATCCGCATTCGTAACAGCGTGAACATTCGCCTGTACGAAAACGTCGCCATGGCCAACGGCCTGACCGGCGTCTACGGCCACATCAAGGACCTGACCAACACCGACCGTGACATCAAGCTCGACCCGTTCGACGCCCAGGTGTCGCTGATCGTGGTCGGCGGTGAACTGGCGGCCAATGGCAGTGGCCCACTGTCCATCGACTCGCCGCTGAGCGTCGAGTTGTATCGCGTGTCCATGCTCGCCCCGACCAAATCCAGCGGCATCAGCTTCTCGGGGATTCTCGGCGAGCGCCAGGATGAAATTCTCGACCTGCTGGTGCGCCAGCAGAAAGCCGTGCTGATCGACCCTGTCGAACGCCAGACCGAAATGCGGGACTGAGGATAATTTTATGCACCCACACTTGATCAAATTACTCAGCCTGTCGGCCCTGACCGCCGGCATTCTCGCCGCCAGCGGTGGTGTTCGCGCCGATGAAGTGCAAGCACCGAAATTCAGCGCCGAGCCGTGCTGCAGCCTGTGCCCCGCCGCCCACGACGCGAAGAACTACACCACGCGTTACCAGCAGAACTTCACCACGCTGGTACAGGCCCAGGGCGACTGGTTGTTCCGTACGCAAGAAGACTTGCGCACCGAATTCGACACCACACCTGCCGGCTACAAGCGCATGAAGCAACTGCACGATGCGTTCAAGAGCAAAGGCGTGGAGCTGGTGGTGGTTTACCAGCCGACCCGTGGCCTGGTGAACCGCAACAAGTTGAACCCGGCAGAAAAAGCCAGCTTCGATTTCGACAAGGCGCTGAAGAACTACAAGACCATGCTCGGCCGTTTCGCGCAGATGGGTTACGTGGTACCGGACCTGTCGCCGCTGACCAACGAGTCGCTGCCCGACACCCTGCCCGCCCACGATTTCTACTTCCGTGGCGACCAGCACTGGACGCCATACGGCGCCCAGCGCACGGCAAAAATCGTGGCGGAAAAGGTCAAGCAGATCCCGGCCTTCGCCGACATTCCCAAGCGTGAATTCGAGACCCACAAGTCGGGTCGCATGGGCAAGACCGGAACATTGCACAACATGGCTGGTCAACTCTGTGGCACCAGCTACGCGATCCAGTACATGGATCAATTCACCACCGAGCCGAAAGGCGAAGCAGGCGATGGCGATCTGTTCGGCGATTCCGGCAATCCGGAAATCACCCTGGTCGGCACCAGCCACAGTGGCAAGAACTACAACTTCGCCGGTTTCCTCGAAGAGGCCATCGGCGCCGACATTCTCAACGTGGCGTTCCCCGGCGGTGGCCTGGAAGGTTCGATGCTGCAGTACCTGGGCAGCGACGAGTTCCAGAAGAACCCGCCGAAGATTCTCATCTGGGAATTCTCGCCGCTCTATCGCCTCGACCAGGAAACCATCTACCGCCAGATGATGGCGCTGCTGGACAACGGTTGCGAAGGCAAGGATGCACAGATGTCGGCCAGCACCACGCTGAAGCCGGGCAAGAACGAGCTTATGGTCAACAGCAAAAACCTGAACCTGCAAAACAGCAGTCACCAGGTCGACATCCGCTTCGCCGACACCTCGGTGAAAACCTTGCAAGCCACCCTCTGGTACATGAACGGGCGCCACGAGGACATCAAGATCGACAAACCGGAAACCTCCGACACTGACGGACGTTTCGCCTTCGAGTTGCGCACGGACGAAGACTGGGCCTCGCAGAACCTGCTGGCCGTCGAAATCCAGGGCCCTGAAAAAGCGGGCACCGCGCCACAGAAAGTCGAAGCGAAAATCTGCAAACGCAACGTATTCCCGAACGCTGAGCAACGTACTGCTTCAGCCGGGCAATGAGGTCTGCTATGCGAAATCCGAAACTTGCAACACTGACGCTGTTGAGCCTGGCGATGTTCGCCGGTGCGACCCAGGCCGCGGCGCCACTGCGCCCGCCACAGGGCTATTTTGCGCCGATCGAGAAAGTCAAAACCGGCGACAAGAGCGAAGGCTGCGATGCCATGCCGACGCCCTACACCGGCTCGCTGCAATTTCGCAGCAAGTACGAAGGTTCGGACAAGGCCCGTTCAACACTGAACGTGCAGTCGGAAAAAGCCTTCCGCGACAGCACCGCCGACATCACCAAGCTCGAGCGCGGCACCAGCAAGCGCGTCATGCAGTTCATGCGTGACGGTCGCCCGGAACAGCTGGAGTGCACCCTGAACTGGTTGACGGCGTGGGCCAAGGCCGATGCGTTGATGTCCAAGGACTTCAACCACACCGGCAAGTCGATGCGCAAATGGGCGCTGGGCAGCATGGCGTCGTCCTACATTCGCCTGAAGTTTTCCGACTCCCACCCGCTGGCCAACCATCAGCAGGAGTCGCAGTTGATCGAAGCCTGGTTCAACCGTATGGCCGACCAGGTGGTCAGCGACTGGGACAACCTGCCGCTGGAAAAAACCAACAACCACTCGTACTGGGCCGCCTGGTCGGTGATGGCGACCTCGGTCGCCACCAACCGCCGCGACCTGTTCGACTGGGCCGTGAAGGAATACAAGGTCGGCGCCAATCAGGTTGATGCGGACGGTTATCTGCCGAACGAACTCAAGCGCCAGCAACGCGCCCTCGCCTATCACAACTATGCCCTGCCGCCGCTGGCGATGATCGCCAGTTTCGCCCAGGTCAATGGTGTGGATTTGCGCCAGGAAAACAACGGCGCATTGAAACGCCTGGGTGATCGCGTACTCGCCGGGGTAGAAGACCCGGATGAGTTCGAGGAAAAAAACGGCAAGAAACAGGACATGACCGACCTGAAAGTCGACTCGAAATTCGCCTGGCTCGAACCGTTCTGCACCCTCTACACCTGCGCGCCGGAGGTGCTGGAGAAGAAGCATGACATGCAACCGTTCAAGACCTTCCGCCTGGGCGGGGATTTGACCAAGGTCTACGACCCGGCCAACGAAAAGGGCAAGGGTTCCTAGAACGACGCATTCCCCCTGTAGGAGCTGGCTTGCCAGCGATGCGGGGTGTCAGTCGACATCAATGTTGGATGTCAGACCGAATCGCTGGCAAGCCAGCTCCTACAGGGATCGCGGTGGTTTTTGAATGCAATGTGCCCCCGGTTTTTCGTGGGGGGTTTGGGGGGGCCGTTGGCCCTTGAATGTAGCTTCAAACAAGGAGAGATCGGGATGGTTTTTTCGTCCAACGTGTTCCTGTTTTTGTTCTTGCCGATCTTTCTCGGCTTGTACTACTTGAGCGGGCAACGCTATCGCAATCTGCTGCTGCTGATCGCCAGCTACGTGTTCTACGCCTGGTGGCGTGTGGACTTCCTCGCACTGTTCGCGGCGGTCACGCTGTGGAACTACTGGATCGGCCTGAAAGTCGGCGCCGCAGGCGTTCGGACCAAACCGGCGCAGCGCTGGCTGCTGCTCGGCGTGGCGGTCGACCTGTGCATCCTCGGCTACTTCAAGTACGCCAACTTCGGCGTCGACAGCATCAACGCCATGATGACCTCGGTGGGCCTGGAGCCGTTTATCCTGACCCATGTGCTGCTGCCGATCGGCATCTCGTTCTACATCTTCGAGTCCATCAGCTACATCATCGACGTCTACCGTGGCGATACCCCGGCGACCCGCAACCTGATCGACTTCGCGGCGTTCGTGGCGATCTTCCCGCACCTGATCGCAGGTCCCGTGTTGCGTTTTCGCGACCTCGCCGACCAGTTCAACAACCGCACCCACACCCTCGACAAGTTCTCCGAGGGCTGCACGCGGTTCATGCAGGGTTTCATCAAGAAGGTGTTCATCGCCGACACCCTCGCGGTAGTGGCCGATCATTGCTTCGCCCTGCAAAACCCGACCACGGGTGACGCCTGGCTCGGCGCCCTGGCGTACACCGCGCAGCTGTACTTCGACTTCTCCGGCTACAGCGACATGGCCATCGGCCTGGGCTTGATGATGGGTTTCCGCTTCATGGAAAACTTCAAGCAGCCGTACATCAGCCAGTCGATCACCGAGTTCTGTCGCCGCTGGCACATCAGCCTGTCGACCTGGCTGCGTGACTACCTGTACATCACCCTGGGCGGTAACCGCAAAGGCACCCTGACCACCTATCGCAACCTGTTCCTGACCATGCTGCTCGGTGGCCTGTGGCACGGTGCGAACATCACCTACATCGTTTGGGGTGCATGGCACGGCATGTGGCTGGCGATCGAGAAAGCCCTCGGCCTGAACACTTCGCCACGCAGCTTCAACCCGATTCGCTGGGCACTGACCTTCCTGCTGGTAGTGATGGGCTGGGTGATCTTCCGTGCGGAAAACCTGCACGTGGCCGGTCGCATGTACGGCGCGATGTTCAGCTTCGGCGAGTGGTCGCTGTCGGAACTCAACCAGGCCAGCCTCACCGGCCTGCAAATCGCAACCCTGGTGGTGGCCTACGTGACCCTGGCGTTCTTCGGCCTGCGTGATTTCTACAGCAACCAGCCGCCAGTGAAGACCAAGCCTGAAGTGAATGTCGATGCCGATGGCCCGGCCGCCAGCGAACCCGGCCTGATCAAGGCAGCGCCTGGGGATAACCCGGCGAGCATCCACCAGCCTGGCTACACCGTCGGCGTCGATGCCCAGGTGCAACCGGCCTACTGGACCGCTGACTGGTCGCGCTACGCAATGCGCGCATTGGTACTGCTGCTGTTCATCGCCTCGATTCTCAAACTCTCGGCGCAAAGCTTCTCGCCGTTCCTTTACTTCCAGTTCTGAGGGATCTGACCATGACCCGCTCATTACGCATCTTCTACATCGCCCTGTTCCTGGTGACGCTGCTGGCCCTGGGCCTGTGGTCGGTCCGCAGCTTCCTCGGCTTCAGCACCAACGCCGATGCGACGGTGCTCAATGGCCGCTGGACCAAGGCCGTGGAGACGCACTACGACGACGAGTTCCCGATCAAGCGCCTGGGTACCAACCTCTGGGCCGCGCTGGACTTCAAGCTGTTCAACGAGGGTCGTCCGGGCGTCGTGCTCGGTCGCGACCAGTGGCTGTACAGCGATGAAGAATTCCATCCGACGGTCAACGAAGAGTTGAACCTGCAAGGCAACTACGCGCTGGTCGAAGGCGTGCGCCAGACCCTGAAAGACAAGGGTGTGAAACTGGTGATGGCGGTGGTTCCGGCCAAGGTGCGCCTGTACCCGGAACACCTCGGTGAAGTGAAACCGGCCAGCATCCACGCCAACCTCTACCAGGACTTCCACAAGCGCCTGGCCGCCGACCACATCCTTGCCCCTGATTTGCTGGGCCCGCTGCAAGCGGCCAAGCGCGACGGCAAGCAAGTGTTCCTGCGCACCGACACCCACTGGACTCCGGAAGGCGCCGAGATCGCCGCCAACCGCCTGGCCAGGACCATTGCCGACAAGTACCCGCTGAGCGGCGAACCGCAAAACTTCGTCACCGAGCCTGCGGAGAAAATCACCCACAAGGGCGACCTGCGTCTGTTCCTGCCACTGGACCCGCTGTTCGAAAACCTGATGCCGGCGCAAGAGCCTCTGCAGAAGCGCAACACCGTTGCCGCTGATGACCAGCCAGCCGCTGAAGACGCCCTGTTCGCCAACACCGAAGTGCCCGTGGCACTGATCGGCACCAGCTACAGCGCCAACCCTAACTGGAACTTCGTCGGCGCGTTGAAACAAGCGCTGCGCAGCGACGTGGTCAATTACGCCGAAGACGGCCACGGCCCGATCCTGCCGATGCTCAGCTACCTCAAAAGCGACGCTTTCAAGAACAGCCCGCCACAAGTGCTGATCTGGGAGTTTCCTGAACGCTATCTGCCTGTGAACAACGAAATCGGCGACGCCGACCCGCAGTGGGTCGCAGAGCTTAAACAAGCCGGCGCCCGCCAACAAAACGTAGCCATCAACACTAAATCCGAGACGCCCGACCGGGCGCAAAACTGAAAGAGAGAGGTACTACCATGACTTTCAAGACTACTCCTCGTCGTCTCGCCAAGACCTTTGCACTGGTTGCTGGTATGAGTGTGCTTTCGATGCAGGCCTTCGCCGGTGGCGATGCCGCATTGTACGGCCCGACCGCACCGAAAGGCTCGTCCTTCGTGCGGATCTACAACGCCAGCAACGCCGAAGTCAGCGCCACCGTCGGCAGCACCAACCTGAGCGATGTCGCACCGCTGTCGAGCAGCGACTTCAGCTTCATGCCGGGCGGTGACTACAGCGCCAAGGTCGGCAGCCAGACCCTGCCGGTGAAACTGGCCGGCGACCACTATTACACCCTGGTCAACAACGCCAGCGGCGCACCGCAACTGATCGAAGAGCCGCCGTTCAAGAACAAGCAGAAATCCCTGGTGCGCGTGCAGAACCTCAGCGACAAGGCGCTGACCCTGAAAACCGCCGACGGCAAGACCGACGTGGTCCCGAACGTGGCCGCCAAGGGCCGTGGCGAGCGTGAAATCAACCCGGTCAAAGTCAGCCTGGCGCTATACGATGGCGCAACGAAAGTCGGCGACGTGAAACCGGTCGCCCTGGAACGCGGTGAAGCCGCCGTGCTGTACGTCACCGGCAGCGGCAGCAGCCTGTCGCCGGTCTGGGTAAAACGCCCGGTATCGACGCGCTAAGCGCGAGCTATTAGCTACAAGTCACAAGCTTCAAGCAAGGCGCTTTAACTTGCCGCTTGAAGCTTGCAGCTTTCAACTGAATTTTTAGGAGTAACAACATGATTCCGGTGATCTTGTCAGGTGGTAGCGGCTCACGTCTTTGGCCGCTTTCCCGTAAGCAGTTCCCTAAACAGTTCCTGGCCCTGACCGGCGAGCACACCCTGTTCCAGCAAACCCTGGAACGCCTGGTGTTCGACGGCATGGACACGCCGATCGTGGTCTGCAACAAGGACCACCGTTTCATCGTCAACGAGCAGTTGGCCGCGCGCAAACTCGAAACCCAGCGCATCCTGATGGAACCGTTCGGCCGCAACACCGCGCCGGCCGTGGCCCTGACCGCGATGATGCTGGTCAACGAAGGTCGTGACGAACTGATGCTGGTCCTGCCGGCCGACCACGTGCTGGAAGACCAGAAAGCCCTGCAACGTGCCCTGGCCCTGGCCACCGTCGCCGCCGAAAACGGCGAAATGGTGCTGTTCGGCGTCCCGGCCACCAAACCGGAAACCGGCTACGGCTACATCAAGTCGACCAACGATTCACTGCTGCCCGAAGGCGTCAGCCGCGTTTCGCACTTCGTCGAAAAACCGGACGTGAAACGCGCCACCGAGTACGTCCAGTCCGGCGGTTACTTCTGGAACAGCGGCATGTTCCTGTTCCGCGCCAGCCGCTTCCTCGAAGAGCTGAAAAAGCACGATCCGGACATCTACGACACCTGCCTGCTGACCCTCGAGCGCAGCGCCCAGGACGCCGACACCGTGAGCATCGACGAAGCCACTTTCGCCTGCTGCCCGGACAACTCCATCGACTACTCGGTCATGGAAAAAACCCAGCGCGCCTGCGTCGTACCGCTGACTGCGGGCTGGAGCGATGTCGGCTGCTGGTCGTCGTTGTGGGAAGTGAATGCCAAAGATGCCAATGGCAACGTCACCAAAGGCGACGTGGTGATCCAGGACAGCAAGAACTGCATGATCCACGGCAACGGCAAACTGGTGTCGGTGATCGGCCTGGAAAACATCGTGGTGGTCGAAACCAAGGACGCCATGATGATCGCGCACAAGGACAAGGTCCAGGGCGTGAAGCAGATGGTCAACACCCTCAACGAACAGGGCCGCAGCGAAACCCAGAACCACTGCGAAGTCTATCGTCCGTGGGGCTCCTACGACTCGGTCGACATGGGCGGGCGTTTCCAGGTCAAGCACATCTCGGTGAAACCGGGCGCGTGCCTGTCGCTGCAAATGCACCACCACCGCGCCGAGCACTGGATCGTGGTCAGCGGCACGGCTGAAGTGACCTGCGACGAGAACGTGTTCCTGCTGACTGAAAACCAGTCGACTTACATTCCGATTGCTTCGGTGCACCGCCTGCGCAACCCGGGCAAGATTCCACTCGAGATCATCGAAGTGCAATCGGGCAGTTATCTGGGTGAGGACGATATCGAGCGGTTCGAAGACATCTACGGGCGTTCGACCCCGATTGAGCGTGGCGTGTCGGTGAAAACCATCGCGCAGTAAGCATTGTTTACCTTAAGCCCCCGCTCAACCCGCTGCGTCCCCTATCCGCAGCGGGTTGACCGGGGGCTTTTTTTGTCCGGGTTTTGTGTTGCCCAGGCTGGCCTCTTCGCGAGCAAGCCCGCTCCCACAGTTGACCGAGTTTTTCCAGGAGAAATGCGATCGAATGAACTGCCCCCCAAAAGTTGGACACCGATCCTGACTTTTGGGGTGTTCCAATGGGCAAGTATTCCGTTCAGTTCAAAATCACAGCTGCTGAGGCCTACATCCACGGCGACGATGGGTTTCG
>Ga0160442_100413_pt1 | contig 14913 bp, 8 predicted proteins | sample HID1971M_E1MG_FD_108252 | JGI IMG/M metagenome (GOLD analysis project Ga0160442, IMG submission 108252) | Enriched millipede-associated microbial communities from UW Madison campus, WI, USA - HID1971M_E1 MG | ecosystem: Host-associated > Arthropoda: Insects > Digestive system > Unclassified ... | reverse complement strand
GATCTGGTTGTTCTTCCAGTAGCAGGTCGTCGCGGCGGACGTGATCGTGATGCCGCGCTCCTGCTCCTGCTCCATCCAGTCCATCGTCGACGCACCGTCGTGCGTCTCACCGATCTTGTAGTTCACACCGGTGTAGAACAGGATGCGCTCGGTGGTGGTGGTCTTGCCGGCATCGATGTGGGCCATGATGCCGATGTTGCGGACCTTGTTCAGGTCGGTCAGCACGTCGAGTGCCACGGTGTCTTACCCCTTGTCGGTGGAAGGTCGGAAGCCGGGCCGGAGGGCCGGCTGCCGGCCGGTTCCGGATCCTCGGACGGCCCCGGGGATCGCCCGGGGCCGTCCGTGCGCATCACCAGCGGTAGTGCGCGAAGGCCTTGTTCGAGTCGGCCATCTTGTGCATGTCCTCGCGGCGCTTCACCGCGGCACCGAGGCCGTTGGAGGCGTCGAGGATCTCGTTCATGAGGCGCTCGGTCATCGTCTTCTCGCGACGGGCGCGCGAGAAGTCCGTGAGCCAGCGCAGCGCGAGCGTCGTGGAACGCACGGGGCGCACCTCGACCGGCACCTGGTAGGTGGCGCCACCGACACGGCGGGAGCGGACCTCGAGGGCCGGGCGGACGTTCTCCAGCGCGCGCTTGAGCACGACGACCGGGTCCTGGTCCGTCTTCGTACGGACACCCTCGAGGGCGCCGTAGACGATCGCCTCGGCGGTGGACTTCTTGCCGTCGAGCAGGACCTTGTTGATCAGCTGCGTGACGACGGGCGACCCGTAGACCGGGTCGACGATGAGCGGCCGCTTGGGGGCCGGACCCTTGCGAGGCATCAGGCCTTCTCCTTCTTCGCGCCGTACTTGCTGCGGGCCTGCTTGCGGTTCTTCACGCCCTGCGTGTCGAGCGCGCCGCGCACGATCTTGTAGCGGACACCGGGGAGGTCCTTCACACGGCCGCCGCGCACGAGCACGATCGAGTGCTCCTGCAGGTTGTGGCCGACGCCGGGGATGTACGCCGTGACCTCGGTACCGGAGGACAGCTTGACGCGCGCGACCTTGCGGAGCGCGGAGTTCGGCTTCTTGGGGGTGGTGGTGTACACGCGCGTGCACACGCCGCGCCGCTGGGGGGAGGCCTTGAGGGCGGGCGTCTTCGACGCCACGGCCTTCGTGCTCCGGCCCTTGCGGACGAGCTGCTGGATCGTAGGCACTACGTCTCCGTCGTCTTCTCGAGCTCTCGAGGGCCGGCCGGCCCCCGACGGTGGTCTGTCTGGCTGGTGCGCGCCGATCGCATGCGGCACCCGCGGCCCTCACGGACCGCAACGCCACTTACCACCGGCTCGATGGCCCGGGTCAGCTCCCCCGTCCTGACGGACAGTCCGAGCGATCTTCCCGGGGTACCTGTGCGCTCAGGTCGGCGGCGCCTCCGGCAGCCGGCCCGAGCGGTGAGGCTCCGGACTGACAGCGGGATGCGCGCGCGACGGCACGGGCACGGCTTCCAAGATTACCCGCGGAAGCAAGCGGGGTCAAAGGAACGGGAGGGGCGCACGCTGTGACGTGCGCCCCTCCCGGCTACCTCGTGGTGAGGATCAGCGGAAGTCGCCGAAGTCCAGGTCCTCCAGCGGGATCGCCTCGCCCGAGCCCATGCCGAGCGTCGGGAAGTCGATCTCGTCGTAGCCGAAGCTCGGGTAGAGCTCGGCCTTGGCCTGCTCGGTCGGCTCGACCTCGATGTTCCGGTAGCGGGGCAGGCCCGTGCCGGCGGGGATGAGCTTACCGAGGATGACGTTCTCCTTGAGGCCCAGCAGCGGGTCACGACGGCCGCTCATCGACGCCTCGGTGAGCACACGGGTCGTCTCCTGGAAGGAGGCGGCCGAGAGCCACGAGTCGGTGGCGAGCGACGCCTTCGTGATGCCCATGAGCTCCGGACGCCCGGAGGCCGGCTGGCCCCCCTCCGCCACGGCGCGACGGTTCGCGTCCTCGAAGCGGACGCGCTCCGCGAGCTCACCCGGCAGCAGGTGCGAGTCACCCGAGTCGAGCACGGTCACGCGACGCAGCATCTGCCGCACGATGACCTCGATGTGCTTGTCGTGGATGTCCACACCCTGCGAGCGGTAGGTCTCCTGGACCTCGTCCACCAGGTGCTTCTGCGTGGCGCGCGGGCCGAGGATGCGCAGCACCTTCTTCGGGTCGACGGCGCCCAGGACCAGCTGGGTGCCGACCTGGACCTGCTCGCCGTCGGCGATCAGGAGGCGGGCACGCTTGGTCACCGGGTAGCGGATCTCCTCGCCGCCGTCGGCCGGCGTGAGGACCAGGTGGCGCGTGCGCTCCGTGTCCTCGATCGCCACGGTGCCGGTGTACTCCGCGATCGGGGCCTCACCCTTGGGGGTGCGGGCCTCGAACAGCTCGGTGACACGGGGCAGACCCTGCGTGATGTCCTCCGCCGAGGCGACACCACCGGTGTGGAAGGTACGCATCGTCAGCTGCGTGCCCGGCTCACCGATCGACTGCGCCGCGATGATGCCGACGGCCTCGCCGATGTCCACCAGCTTGCCGGTGGCCAGGGAGCGGCCGTAGCACTTGGCGCAGGTGCCGACGCGCGACTCGCAGGTCAGCACGGAGCGGACCTTGACGTTCTCGATGCCGGCGGCGATCACCTTGTCGATGATCACGTCGCCCGCGTCCGAGCCCGCCTCGGCCACGACGTTGCCGTCCGCGTCCACGACGTCCGTCGCGAACGTGCGCGAGTAGATGCTCGTCTCGACGCGCGGGTGCGGCACCAGCACGTCGCCGATGCGCTCGGCGACGGGCAGCGTGAGGCCGCGCTCGGTGCCGCAGTCCTCCTCGCGGATGATGACGTCCTGCGACACGTCGACGAGACGACGGGTCAGGTAGCCGGAGTCCGCGGTACGCAGCGCCGTGTCGGCCAGACCCTTGCGGGCACCGTGCGAGGCGATGAAGTACTCGAGGACGGACAGGCCCTCGCGGTAGTTGGACTTGATCGGGCGCGGGATGATCTCGCCCTTCGGGTTCGCCACGAGGCCGCGCATACCGGCGATCTGACGGACCTGCATCCAGTTACCACGGGCGCCCGAGGACACCATGCGGTACAGCGTGTTCCGCGAGTCGCTCTCGAGGTTCTCCCGCATGACCGACGCGATCTTGTCGGTGGCCTGCGTCCAGATCTCGATGAGCTCCTGACGGCGCTCGTCGTCGGTGATCAGACCCTTGTCGAACTGGTCCTGGACCTTCAGCGCACGCTGCTCGTGCTCGTCCAGGATGTCGTTCTTGACCTCCGGCATCGCGACGTCGGAGATCGCGATCGTGACGCCCGAGCGCGTGGCCCAGCGGTAGCCGGCGTCCTTCAGCGCGTCGAGCGACGTCGCGACGTCGACCTTCGGGTAGCGCTCCGCCAGGTCGTTGACGATCGTCGAGAGCTCCTTCTTGCCGACGACGCCGTTCTGGAACGGGTAGTCGATCGGGAGCGCCTCGTTGAAGATCGTGCGGCCCAGGGTGGTCTCGAACAGCAGCGGCTGCCCGGGCTCCCAGCCCTCGGGGGCCTCGAAGCCGCTGGTCGGCGGCACGAGGTCGGACATCCGCAGCTTGATCGTGGCGTTGAGGTCCAGCGCGCCGCGATCGAGGGCCATGATCGCCTCGGCCTGCGAGGAGAAGACCCGCCCCTCCCCCGTCGCGCCGGGGCGGTCCGAGGTGAGGTGGTGCAGACCGATGATCATGTCCTGCGAGGGCATGGTCACCGGACGGCCGTCCGACGGCTTGAGGATGTTGTTGCTCGAGAGCATGAGGATGCGGGCCTCGGCCTGCGCCTCGGCGCTCAGGGGCAGGTGGACCGCCATCTGGTCGCCGTCGAAGTCCGCGTTGAACGCGGCGCACACGAGCGGGTGCAGGTGGATGGCCTTGCCCTCGACGAGCTGCGGCTCGAAGGCCTGGATGCCCAGGCGGTGCAGGGTGGGGGCACGGTTCAGCAGCACCGGGTGCTCCTGGATGACCTCCTCCAGCACGTCCCAGACCTCGCCGCGGGTGCGCTCCACCATGCGCTTGGCGCTCTTGATGTTCTGCGCGTGGTTGAGCTCGACGAGCCGCTTCATGACGAACGGCTTGAACAGCTCGAGCGCCATCTGCTTGGGCAGGCCGCACTGGTGCAGCTTGAGCTGCGGGCCGACCACGATGACCGAACGGCCCGAGTAGTCGACGCGCTTGCCGAGCAGGTTCTGGCGGAACCGGCCCTGCTTGCCCTTGAGCATGTCGGAGATCGACTTCAGCGGCCGGTTGCCCGGGCCCGTGACCGGGCGGCCGCGGCGACCGTTGTCGAACAGCGAGTCCACGGCCTCCTGGAGCATCCGCTTCTCGTTGTTGACGATGATCTCCGGCGCACCCAGGTCGAGCAGGCGCTTGAGCCGGTTGTTGCGGTTGATCACGCGGCGGTACAGGTCGTTGAGGTCCGACGTCGCGAAGCGGCCACCGTCGAGCTGCACCATCGGGCGCAGGTCCGGCGGGATGACCGGGACGGCGTCGAGCACCATCGCCGTGGGCGAGTTGGTCGTCGTGAGGAACGCGTTGACGACCTTCAGGCGCTTGAGCGCGCGCGTCTTGCGCTGGCCCTTGCCCGTGCGGATGGTCTCGCGCAGCGACTGCGCCTCGGCCTCCAGGTCGAAGCTCTCGAGGCGCTTCTGGATCGCCGCGGCGCCCATCGAGCCCTCGAAGTACGTGCCGTAGCGGTCGACGAGCTGGCGGTACAGCATCTCGTCGCCCTCGAGGTCCGCGACCTTGAGGTTCTTGAACCGGTCCCAGACCTGCTCGAGGCGGTCCAGCTCCTGGTCGGCACGCTTGCGCAGCTGCGCCATCTCGCGCTCGGCGGAGTCGCGCACCTTGCGGCGCGCGTCGGCCTTGGCGCCCTCGGCCTCCAGCTCGGCCAGGTCGGCCTCGAGCTTGGCGGCACGGGTGTTGATGTCGTTGTCGCGGCGGTCCGAGATCTCCTTCTTCTCCAGGTCGATCTCGTTCTGGAGGTTCGGGAGGTCCTCGTGGCGGGCCTCGTCGTCGACCCACGTGACCATGTAGGCCGCGAAGTAGATGACCTTCTCCAGGTCCTTCGGGGCCAGGTCCAGCAGGTAGCCGAGGCGCGACGGCACACCCTTGAAGAACCAGATGTGCGTGACCGGGGCGGCGAGCTCGATGTGGCCCATGCGCTCACGGCGCACCTTCGAGCGCGTCACCTCGACGCCGCAGCGCTCGCAGATGATGCCCTTGAAGCGCACGCGCTTGTACTTGCCGCAGTAGCACTCCCAGTCCCGGGTGGGGCCGAAGATCTTCTCGCAGAAGAGCCCGTCCTTCTCCGGCTTCAGGGTGCGGTAGTTGATGGTCTCGGGCTTCTTGACCTCTCCGTGCGACCAGGCACGGATGTCGTCGGCCGTGGCCAGGCCGATACGCAGCTCGTCGAAGACGTTGACGTCGAGCAAGATGTCCTACTTCCTCAAAGCTTTCGAATGTCCGTGGAGTTCAGCTGGTCGCTGGATCAGATCTCGTCGACCGTGGCGGCCGAGTTGGGGCGGCGCGACAGATCGATGCCCAGCTCCTCCGCGGCGCGGTACACCTCGTCGTCGGACTCCTTCATCTCGATGGAGGTCCCGTCGCTCGAGAGCACCTCGACGTTCAGGCACAGCGACTGCATCTCCTTGAGGAGCACCTTGAAGGACTCCGGGATGCCCGAGTCGGGGATGTTCTCGCCCTTGACGATCGCCTCGTAGACCTTCACGCGGCCCGGGACGTCGTCGGACTTGATGGTGAGCAGCTCCTGCAGCGTGTAGGCCGCGCCGTACGCCTCGAGGGCCCACACCTCCATCTCGCCGAAGCGCTGGCCGCCGAACTGCGCCTTACCACCCAGCGGCTGCTGCGTGATCATCGAGTACGGGCCGGTCGAGCGCGCGTGGATCTTGTCGTCGACCAGGTGGTGGAGCTTGAGGATGTACATGTAGCCCACCGACACCGGGTCCGGGAACGGCTCGCCGGAGCGGCCGTCGAACAGCCGGGCCTTGCCGTCGGTCGCGACCATGCGGTCGCCGTCGCGGTTCGGCAGGGTGGTGGAGAGCAGACCGCGCAGGCCGGACTCCTCGAGGCCGTCGAACACCGGCGTCGCCACCGGCGTCCCCGGCTCCGACTTCGACGCGACCTCGGGCAGGGTCTCCTTCCAGGAGAGGTCCTTGCCCTCGGCCAGCTCGATGTCCCAGCCACGGCTCGCGACCCAGCCGAGGTGCGTCTCGAGCACCTGGCCGACGTTCATGCGGCCGGGCACGCCCAGCGGGTTGAGGATGACGTCGACCGGCGTCCCGTCGGGGAGGAACGGCATGTCCTCCTGCGGCAGGATCTTCGAGATGACGCCCTTGTTGCCGTGGCGGCCGGCGAGCTTGTCGCCGACGGTGATCTTGCGGCGCTGGGCGATGTAGACGCGGACCAGCTGGTTCACGCCGGCGGGCAGCTCGTCGCCGTCCTCGCGGTTGAACTCGCGGACGCCGATGACCGTGCCCTGCTCGCCGTGGGGCACCTTGAGGGACGTGTCGCGCACCTCGCGGGCCTTCTCACCGAAGATGGCGCGCAGCAGGCGCTCCTCCGGGGTGAGCTCGGTCTCGCCCTTGGGCGTGACCTTGCCGACCAGCACGTCGCCCGCGCCGACCTCGGCACCGATGCGGATGACACCGCGCTCGTCGAGGTCCGCCAGGACGTCCTCGGAGACGTTCGGGATGTCCCGCGTGATCTCCTCGGGCCCGAGCTTGGTGTCGCGGGCGTCGACCTCGTGCTCCTCGATGTGGATCGAGGAGAGGACGTCGTCCTCCACGAGGCGCTGCGACAGGATGATCGCGTCCTCGTAGTTGTGACCCTCCCACGACATGAACGCCACGAGCAGGTTGCGGCCGAGCGCGAGGTCGCCCTCGTCGGTCGCCGGGCCGTCGGCCAGCACGGAGCCGACCTCGACCCGCTGGCCCTCGTCCACGAGCACGCGCTGGTTGTAGCTGGTGCCCTGGTTCGAGCGGCGGAACTTCGCGGCGCGGTAGGAGCCGGTGGTGCCGTCGTCGTTCGCGACGAGGACCAGGTCGGCCGAGACCTCGGTGACCACACCGGGCTTGGTCGCCACGATGACGTCGCCGGCGTCGACCGCCGCACGACGCTCCATGCCGGTGCCGACGAGCGGCGCCTCGGAGCGCACCAGCGGCACGGCCTGGCGCTGCATGTTCGCGCCCATGAGCGCGCGGTTCGCGTCGTCGTGCTCGAGGAACGGGATGAGCGCGGTCGCGACGGACACCATCTGGCGCGGCGAGACGTCCATGTAGTCGATCTCGGCCGGCGGCAGGTCGTCGGTCTCGCCGCCCTTGGTGCGCACCAGGACACGGTCGTTGAGGAACGTCCCGTCCACGGCGAGCTCGGTGTTCGCCTGGGCGATGATGTGCCGGTCCTCGTCGTCGGCGGTCAGGTAGACGATCTCGTCCGTGACCTTGCCGTCGGTGACCTTGCGGTACGGCGTCTCGATGAAGCCGAACGGGTTGATGCGACCGAACGACGCGAGCGAGCCGATGAGGCCGATGTTCGGGCCCTCAGGGGTCTCGATCGGGCACATGCGGCCGTAGTGCGACGGGTGGACGTCACGGACCTCCATGCCGGCGCGGTCGCGGGAGAGACCACCCGGGCCGAGGGCGTTCAGACGACGCTTGTGCGTCAGGCCGGCCAGCGGGTTGTTCTGGTCCATGAACTGCGACAGCTGCGAGGTGCCGAAGAACTCGCGGATCGACGCCACCACGGGGCGGATGTTGATCAGGGTCTGCGGCGTGATCGCCTCGACGTCCTGCGTCGTCATGCGCTCGCGGACCACGCGCTCCATGCGGGACAGGCCCGTGCGCACCTGGTTCTGGATGAGCTCGCCGACGGCGCGGATGCGGCGGTTGCCGAAGTGGTCGATGTCGTCCGTCTCGACGCGGACCTCGGTCGGCTGACCGTCGCGGGTGCCGGAGATGGTCTCCAGGTCGGCGTGCAGCGCGGCGAGGTACTTGATCGTCGCGACGACGTCGGTCACCGACAGCGTCGAGTCCGCCAGCGGCGCGTCGACGCCGAGCTTCTTGCTGATCTTGTAGCGGCCGACCTTCGCCAGGTCGTAGCGCTTCGGGTTGAAGTAGAAGTTCTCGAGCAGCGCGCGCCCGGCCTCGACCGTGGGCGGCTCGCCCGGACGGATCTTGCGGTACAGGTCGACGAGGGCCTCGTCCTGCGTGTGGACGTGGTCCTTCTCGAGGGTGTCGAGCACCGACGGGAAGTCGGCGAACTCCTCGCGGATCTCCGCCTCGGTGAGGCCGAGGGCCTTGAGGAGGACGGTGACGGGCTGCTTGCGCTTGCGGTCGACGCGCACGCCGACGGCGTCGCGCTTGTCGATCTCGAACTCGAGCCAGGCGCCGCGCGACGGGATGACCTTCGCCGAGAAGACGTCCTTGTCGCTCGTCTTGTCGGGCGTGCGCTCGAAGTAGACGCCCGGGGACCGCACCAGCTGCGAGACGACGACGCGCTCGGTGCCGTTGATGATGAACGTGCCACGCGCGGTCATGAGCGGGAAGTCGCCCATGAACACCGTCTGGCTCTTGATCTCACCGGTCGTGTAGTTCACGAACTCGGCCGTCACGAACAGCGGGGCGGCGAAGGTGAAGTCCTTCTCCTTGCACTCGTCGGCCGTGTACTTCGGCGGCTCGAAGCGGTGGTTCGAGAAGGAGAGGGACATCGACTGGCCGAAGTCCTCGATCGGCGAGATCTCCTCGAAGATCTCCTCGAGGCCCGACGTCGCGGGGACGTCGGAGCGGCCGGCGGCGGTGGCCGCCTCGACCCGGGCCTGCCAGGCGGGGCTGCCGAGGAGCCAGTCGAAGCTCTCGGTCTGCAGCCCGAGGAGGTCGGGGACCTCGAGCGGCTCGTAGATCTTGGCGAAGGAGACGCGGCGGGAAGCGGTGCGGTTCGCGATGGCGTCGGCGGACGGAACAGAAGGGGTGCGCGAGGCAGCCAAGAGGGGTCCTTCCCTGCAGTTCGATGGCACGCTGTACGCTCAGCGAGGCTGCAGGCGCCGGACCGCGGCGGGAGGAACCGGCCCAGGGGTCACGAAGACGTGATCACAGGGGGCGGGACTTCGTCGGCGGGGAGGCGTCGGGGCACAAGCGAGCGCAAAGCGCTAGCGTAGCCAGAACTTCGTCGTTTGTCCACTCGCGCGGGCACACGAGCGGACGCCCTCGGTTCTGGGTCTTGAGGACGTTGTCTCGGTGGCCGCCATATGCCGCCCAAGAAACGGTTGTCGGACCAGCCTAACCCGTGGTAGGCGGCCGCGGCCAGGCGCCGGCGCGCGACGTCGGTCACGACACGACACCTCCACAACCGGCCCCGCTCCCCCGCGGCGTCGTGCCGACCCATCTTCCTGACGCGGCGAGGCCCGCACCCCCCGAAGGGGATGCGGGCCTCGCGGAAGCGATGCGCGGCTAGGCCGCGGCGATCACTTGAGGGTGACGGTGGCGCCGGCGCCCTCGAGGGCAGCCTTGGCCTTCTCGGCGGCGTCCTTGTCGGCAGCCTCGAGAACCGGCTTCGGGGCGCCGTCCACGAGGTCCTTGGCCTCCTTGAGACCGAGGGACGTGAGCGCGCGCACCTCCTTGATGACCTGGATCTTCTTGTCGCCGGCGGCCTCGAGGATGACGTCGAACTCCGTCTTCTCCTCGGCGGCAGCGGCGTCACCGGCACCGCCGGCGGCGGGGGCGGCGACCGCGACGGCGGCGGGAGCAGCGGCGGTGACCTCGAACTTGTCCTCGAAGGCCTTCACGAACTCGTTGAGCTCGATGAGGGTGAGCTCCTCGAAGGCGGCCAGGAGCTCGTCGGTGCTGAGCTTCGCCATGATGGCGTTCCTTTCGGTTGGTGCGTCCTGGGGCGTACGGCCCCGCAGAAGCAAGGGAGGGGGTGGTGCTTGCCGTACCGCCGTCAGGCGGCAGCGGCCTCCGATTCCTGCTTCTGACGCAGGGCATCGATGACGCGAGCGGCCTGGGCCGGCTTCGCGCTGAAGGCGTAGGCAGCCTGGAAGAGCTTGGCCTTCATCGCGCCGGCCGTCTTGGCCAGCAGGACCTCGCGGGACTCGAGGTCCGCGAGCTTGGTGACCTCTGCAGCGGTCAGCGGCTTCCCGTCAAGGACACCGCCCTTGATGACCAGTGCAGGGTTCGCCTTGGCGAAGTCACGCAGACCCTTGGCAGCCTCGACCGGGTCACCGGTCACGAACGCGATCGCGGACGGACCCTTGAGGTCCGCCTCGAAGGCGTCGATCCCGGCATCCTTGGCCGCGATGGAGGTCAGCGTGTTCTTCACCACGGCGTAGGTTGCGTTGCCGCTGAGCGACCGACGCAGCTCCTTGAGCTGTGCGACGGTGAGCCCGCGGTACTCGGTCAGCACGGCCGCGTTCGAGTCACGGAACTTGTCCGCGACCTCCGCGACGGCGGCTGCCTTGTCCGGCCTCGCCATGGCAATCCTTCCGGTGGTGGTGCCACCGGTACCTGCGAAAGAAAAAGAGCCCCGGCGCAGGTGCGCACGGGGCTCGGAGCCACAGCCAGGCTGTGTGATCGTCGTCGTGTCACCTACGCAGGCCCCCGCACTCTCACGGGACTTCGGTCTTCTGCTTCCTGGGCGAGCCCGGGCAGCGTCGGACGACCGGCGGTCTTGGGTTACCCGAGAACTCTACACGACGGTGGGCGGTGGGTCGGCACGCTCGCGCCGGCCCACCGCCCGTTCCACATCAGAGGTCAAGCGCCTCAGCTGCTCGTGAACGGGTGCTGCGGGCCCGGGGGCTCCGCCGACGCCGTGGCGGCGGCGCCCACCACGGCGGTGGCGGCGAGCAGCAGACCTGCGATGACGCGGGTGGCACGTGTCTTCATCGAACGTCCTTCCGTCGGTTGTCCCCAGCTGGCGGGGGCTGCCGGGTTCGGCACCGACATCACAGCGGCGGCGGGGGGGGGTGAGCACAAGGTGTCGTCCACATCACAAGACGAGCGGGCCGAAGCACACCAGCGGCACCGGCTCGGGCTCGTCCGCGACGGCCCGGGCGAGCGCTTCTCCTGGGCGCAACCCGTCGCGGAGCCCCCGGTGGAGTGCGGGCATGACCCGGACCGCGACGTCGTCACGCAGGGGGGCGACGCTCGCGATGACTGCCCGGGCACCCATCCTCAGCAGGACGCTCGTCAGGCCGAGCGGCTCCCCGCCGTGCCGGATGCTCGCCGAACCCACGTCACATGCCGAGAGCACGATCACCGAGCGCGACAGGTCACGTCCGTCGAGCTCGTGGGCGAACAACGGCCCGTCGGCCAGAAGAAGACTGGAGAAGACGGGGTTGTCCGGCTCGTGGGTGCCGTGCGCGGCGATGTGGACCACAGGCGCCCCCTCGATGGCGTGCGACACCGCGGCGCAGGTCGCGTCCGGGCCGGACAGGAGGACGGCGCCGCTCCCCCACGTCGAGGCGACCTGCTCCGCCTCCGCAACAGCATGGACCAGACCGGATCCTGCGACGGAGAGCCCCGGCCCGGGCGACCAGTCCGCGTGCCCTCGGGCCACCCACGAGTTGACGACCGTCGACGCCCCCTGCCGGGAGGGCAGTGCCGCCCACGGCAAGGACACGAGCCTGTCGCGGGCTGCGACGTACACGTGCCGACCCGCGACGTCGAGCGGGCCGAGAAGGAGACCGTCGAGGCGTTGCAGCCCGCCGTGCAGCGAAGTGAGCACCACGTCCCGCATCGGGGTAGGCAACAAGGGGTTCGCCAGGACCTGCTGGTCGGCGCGGATCCGCCGCAGGAGCTCGAGGTACGGCGACAGCGGTCCGAGGTCGAGCAGCCGAGCACCGTCGGCATCGAGCCGGACCACGCGTAGCCGCCCGCCGTTCATGGTCAGGTTCAGCACCACCCGGTCGGAGCCCGCCGCGCGGAGGTCGGACCGGAGCTCTCTCGCCGAGGCCGGGGTCGGCACGCCTCCGACCCCACCCGAGTGCCACGTCCGCTCCCTCGCCTGGTGCTGCAACCGGCGAGCGTCACGGTGCAGGTCGGCGCTGTGTCCTCCGCCGTCGTCCCCTGCATGCTCGCCACCTCTGAGCAGCCTGGCGTTCTCCATGAGGCGCCTGGCCGACACCACGAGCTCGGCCGTGCGTGGGTCGTCCGGGGGGCGCACACGACCCGAGCCGGCGAAGGTCGCCCGTCCCCGTTCCAGCGCGTCGAAGAGCGTGTCGGGGGAGGTCGAGTGCAGCGCCGCGTCGATGTCCACGCCCTGGAGCCTGATCCCGTGGACCGCTGCGGCGGTGACCGCCTCGACGGCCCCGAGCTGCTGACGCTGCTCGGCGAGCAACTTGTAACCCCGACGCACGGCCCCCAGGCCGGACCGGCGCGTCCCGGCCCCGAAGCCGCACAGCGCCGCGACGACCTCCGCACGCACCCGCGCTCCGAGGGCCATCCCCGGGGCCGGCGGCAATGACCGCAGGTGGGCCCGGGAGCGGTCGAACTCCCCGGCGCGCGCCCATGCCTCCGCCGCGAGCAGCCGGGCATCGATGAGGACACGGTCCGCGCCTGGCTGTTCCTCTGCACGACGACAGAGCTCGTCCCCAGCCCGCGCCAACCGGAGGATCAGCGCACTCGACGTCCCCTCGACCATCCGGCCGAATCTCGAGTCCAGGCCCACGAACTCGGCGCGCAGCGCCATGACCCCGTGTCCCGCCCTGCGGGCCTGGTCCCGGACCTGCTCCGCGAGTGCCTGCGCCTCCGCGAACCGGGCAAGCCCCGCGAGACATCGGGCTCGCTCGAGCTCTGCGTCCAACAGGTCACGCGCGCCGCCCGTGGCGTCGAGGATCTCCGCCGCCTTCCTGAGAGCGACTTCCGCTTCCGTCAGGAGTCCCGCCTCGTAGAGGACGGTGGCCTTGTCCATCAGCCCGACGCCCGCGTGCTCCGGTGGCGCCGACTCCGCGGCTGCGTCCATCGCACGGAGCGCGGCCGGCAGGTCTCCTCCGAGGAAGTGGGCATAACCCAGGTTGTGCTCGGCCATCGGGATCAGCTGAGCGTCACCCACCGCCCGCGCGATCTCCAAGCACCGCTGCAGATCGTCCACGGCGTCGTCGATGGCGCCGATCTCGAGGCGGAGGGAACCTCGGTTGATGAGCACCGGAAGCATCTCCGACTCGTCCACCAGACCCTCCAGGGCGGCGTCGAGCTCGCGCCTGGCGCCGTCGTGGTCGCCCGATCGCAGGAGCTGAAGCCCCAGGTTGGCGTGGACGAGCGCGACCATCTCCGCGCTACCGGCCCGGAGCGCCATCGCTGCTGCTGCGGCCAGCTTGGCCAGGACGAGCTCGCGGTCGACGCCGAGCTCGCCCTCGCAGGCAGCGATTCCCACGAGCACTCGCGCGCGGACCGCGGCGACCTCAGCGGCCGCCGCCCGGCTCTCGAGCGCGTCGAGCCGGGCCAGAGCGTCCTGGTAGCGACTGAGCGTGCTCGAGAACTGACGATGTGCACGCGCGTGCGACCGGATCTCGTCGACCTCGGCGCGGACGGTCGCCAGCGCGTCGCTCATGCCTCACCCCTCGTGCATCACCCCGGGGTCGACGTGTCCCCGAACGACAGGCCTCCCGTCGCCCCGGAGATGGCTCGCCAGATGGCTGCCACCCGCGCCTCGTCGTCTCGATCGGACCGATCGGCCGATCCCGTGAGCGTAGCGTCAGCCGGACGGGCCTGCCGACTCCGGTCAGCGAGCAGCTCTCTGGCGATCTCACCAGCAAGAACGGGCGCAGCGAACGACGTCCCGCTCCAGGTCGCGAAACCTCCCTGGAACCCCTCCGGGTCGATCGTCGATCGCACGGCGTCGGCGAACCGTTCCCGTGTCCGCAACGACGGCGTGCTCGGGCCGTCGAGGGTCCGCGGCACGGTGCTCACCACGGCGGCACCCGGACGAACGCACGTCACCCAGGGTCCGTCGTTGCTGAACAGAGCCGTCGAACCATCGGGGTTGGTCGCGCCCACGGCGAGAATAGGGGGCCGACGTGCACTCGTGTCCCGCGGGTTGGTGATGCGGGGCGGTTCGGCGCGCCGGTCGACCTCGGGCGCGAACGCGGCAGGGAACTCGGGGCGTGTCTCCCCGTCGTTGCCCGCGGCCACGACGACCGCGACCCCGGAGTCACGCAGACGGGCCAGCACGTCGGAGAGTGGGTGGTCCCACTGCAGGTCTTCCGGCTGCTCGTGGTAGTAGCCCATCGGGAGGACCACCACGTCCACCGCCACGAAGCCTGCCTCCCCCGCAAGCCCTCGGCGATGGAACCGCAGCAGACGCCGCAGCGACTCGATCACCTCGGACTCGATCGCGGCGCCGGCGCCACCGACCACACGCACCGGCAGGAGCCGCGCGTCAGGGCACGTCTGGTGCACGATCCCCGCGATGAACGTCCCGTGCCCCGCGACAGGATCGAGGGGCCCGGTCAGCGGGGCGGTGCTCGCACCACCGATCTCGGCGTCCTCCTCGGGCAGCTGCGGCACCGGGTACGTCCCGATGGGGCCGTCGGGCAGCTTCGCCTCACGGATCACCACACCGTTGCCCTCGTCCTGCTCCGCACCGAGGCCGTAGGTGCCGAACCACGGATGGGTCCCGATCCCCGTGTCCACGATCGCGACCACCGGGCGGACCGCCCCATCCCGCGTCCTCGACTCGTCGCCGTCATCCCGGACCTGGCGCGCCGGCGGAGCACCGAGCCAGGCGACCGGCGACCTGCCGCCGCTTCCCGGCACCCCGTACTCCGCCATCCCGTGGGTCGTGAACGGGTGCGTCGTGAACGGCTGCGCCGCGAACGGGTGCGTCGTGAACGGGTGCGTCGTAAACGGGTGCGTCGTAAACGGGTGCGTCGTGAACGGGTG
>Ga0160442_100409_pt1 | contig 15000 bp, 12 predicted proteins | sample HID1971M_E1MG_FD_108252 | JGI IMG/M metagenome (GOLD analysis project Ga0160442, IMG submission 108252) | Enriched millipede-associated microbial communities from UW Madison campus, WI, USA - HID1971M_E1 MG | ecosystem: Host-associated > Arthropoda: Insects > Digestive system > Unclassified ... | reverse complement strand
CTTCGCCCTGGCGCGGACCGTCGGCTGGATCTCCCACTGGAAGGAAATGCTCTCCAGCCCGTACAAGATTGGCCGTCCGCGCCAGCTGTACACCGGCTACGAGTCGCGTGACATCACCAAGCTGGAAGACCGCAAGTAAGATCGTTCTTGCTGTAGCGTGTTGAGTTGTACCGGGAACGGCCTCTATTTGCATAGAGGCCGTTTTTGTTTACCTGGGGTTCACGCAGTGACTGAAGCACCGCTATCGCCAGCAGGCTGGCTCCCACAAGGAGCACTTGTTCCAATGTGGAGCCAGCAGGCTGGTTCCCACAGGGAGCATGCATTCCAATGTGGGAGCCAGCCTGCTGGCGATAAGGCCAAATCCGGCGACACACCCCCTTCAGACAGAAGCAAAAATGCCCCGATCTCTCGATCGAGGCATTAGCTTGCAGCTTCTAACCGCTCTTAGTGCGAAACCGCCCCACTCGCCCCCAAACCCGTCTGCGAACGAACAAACTGCGGGAAGAACAGCGCCCGCTCGTTATCAGCCGCGGTCGACTTGTCGGTAATCGAGAAGAACCAGATCCCGACAAAAGCAATGATCATCGAGAACAACGCCGGGTACTCGTACGGGAAGATCGCCTTCTCGTGATGCAGGATCTGCACCCAGATGGTCGGGCCAAGGATCATCAAGCCCACAGCGCTCACCAGGCCCAGCCAGCCACCGATCATCGCACCGCGAGTGGTCAGCTTCTTCCAGTACATGGAAAGCAGCAGGACCGGGAAGTTGCAGCTCGCCGCGATGGAGAACGCCAGGCCGACCATGAACGCGATGTTCTGGCTTTCGAACAGGATGCCCAGGCCGATTGCCAGCACCGCCAGGGCGATGGTGGTGATTTTCGAGACGCGGATCTCATCCTTCTCGTTGGCCTTGCCCTTCTTGATCACGCTGGCGTACAGGTCGTGGGACACCGCCGAGGCACCGGCCAGGGTCAGGCCGGCAACCACTGCCAGGATGGTCGCGAACGCTACCGCCGAGATGAAGCCCAGGAAGATGCTGCCACCGACCGCATTGGCCAGGTGCACCGCCGCCATGTTGTTACCGCCCAACAGCGCGCCAGCCGCATCCTTGAACGCAGGGTTGGTGCTGACCAGCAGGATCGCGCCGAAGCCGATGATGAAGGTCAGGATGTAGAAGTAGCCAATGAAACCGGTTGCGTACAGCACGCTCTTGCGCGCTTCTTTCGCATCACTCACGGTGAAGAAGCGCATCAGGATGTGTGGCAGGCCAGCGGTACCGAACATCAGTGCCAGGCCAAGGGAGAACGCCGAGATCGGATCTTTCACCAGGCCGCCCGGGCTCATGATCGCTTCACCTTTAGGGTGAACCTTGATCGCCTCGGAGAATAGAGCGTTGAAGTCGAAGTTGACGTGCTTCATCACCATCAGCGCCATGAAGGAAGCGCCGGACAGCAGCAACACCGCCTTGATGATCTGCACCCAGGTGGTCGCCAGCATGCCGCCAAACAGCACGTACATGCACATCAGGATACCGACCAGGATCACGGCAACGTGATAGTCGAGACCGAACAGCAGCTGGATCAGCTTGCCGGCACCGACCATTTGCGCGATCAGGTAGAACGCCACCACCACCAGCGAACCGCACGCGGACAGCGAGCGGATCTGGGTTTGCCCAAGGCGATAGGACGCCACGTCGGCAAAGGTGTATTTACCCAGATTACGCAGGCGCTCGGCGATCAGGAACAGGATGATCGGCCAGCCCACCAGGAAGCCGATCGAGTAGATCAGGCCGTCGTAGACGGAGGTGAACACCAGCGCGGAAATACCCAGGAAGGACGCCGCGGACATGTAGTCACCGGCAATCGCCAGGCCGTTCTGGAAACCGGTGATCTTGCCGCCCGCCGCGTAGTAGTCGGAGGCCGACTTGTTTTTCTTCGACGCCCAGTAGGTGATGCACAGGGTTGCGCCGACGAAGGCGACGAACATCAGGATCGCGGACACGTTGAGGGGTTGCTTCTGCACGGCGCCGGTCAGGGCGTCAGCGGCCCAGGCGCCAGGTGCGAATGCTGCGATGCTCAAAAGAGCCATTAGACGCCGGATCATTGCTGAGCCTCCTTGAGAATCGCATTGTTCAGGTCGTCGAATTCGCCGTTGGCGCGTCGTACGTAGATGCCGGTCAGGATGAAGGCCGAGACAATCAGCCCGACACCAATCGGGATGCCCCAGGTAATCGATGACTCAGGGCTGATTTTCGCGCCCAGTACATGCGGCCCGTAAGCAATCAAAAGGATGAATCCGGAGTAAAGCCCTAGCATGATCGCCGATAGAATCCAGGCGAATCGTTCCCTCTTGCTAACCAGCTCCTTGAAGCGCGGGCTGTTTTGAATCGAGAGGTAAATGCTGTCGTTCATTGTTTTTATCCTCGCAGCACAGATTTAGTTGGAACGGTATCCACTCTATGCGGCTGCGGGGCAGGTTCCAGACGACCTTAGTCTTAGAACCACGTGACGTATTCGCCAATCTCAAGCACTACTGAATAAAAGTGGGAGCTAGCCTGCTGGCGATTGCGATCTGTCAGTCAACACTTCAGTTAACTGACAGATCGCAATCGCCAGCAGGCTAGCTCCCACAGGGTACCGCGGGGGTCTGTTACTTGGTCCAGTCAGCCACGCGCTCCGGGTGCTTGGCTACCCAATCCTTTGCCGCTGCTTCAGGCTTGGCGCCTTCCTGGATTGCCAGCATGACTTCGCCGATTTCGTCTTTCGACGCCCACTGGAAGTTCTTCAGGAACTTGGCCACTTCCGGTGCCTTGGTCGCCAGCTCTTTGCTGCCGATGCTGTTCACGGTTTCAGCCGCGCCGTAAACGCCTTTCGGGTCTTCCAGGAAACGCAGTTTCCACTTGGCGAACATCCAGTGCGGCACCCAACCGGTCACGGCAATGGATTCGTTCTTTTTCTCGGCACGTGTCAGCTCGGCAATCATGCCGGCGCCGGAACTCGCCTTGAGTTGATAGCCGGTCAGGTCATAGTCCTTGATCGCCTGCTCGGTCTTGAGCATCACGCCTGAACCGGCGTCGATGCCGACGATGCGTTTCTTGAAACTGTCATCGGTTTTCAGGTCTTCAAGCGACTTGGCCTTGACGTACTCGGGCACGATCAAGCCGATCCTGGCGTCCTTGAAGTTTGGACCGTAGTCGACGACCTGGTCCTTGTTCTTGGCCCAGTAATCGCCGTGGGTCACCGGCAGCCAGGCCGACAGCATGGCGTCGAGTTTGCCGGTGGCCACGCCCTGCCACATGATCCCCGTGGCGACGGCTTGCAGCTTCACGTCATAATTGAGCTTCTGCTTGATCACTTCAGCGGCCACGTGAGTGGTCGCGACGCTGTCGGACCAGCCGTCAACGTAACCGATGGTCAGGGTCTTGTTCTCGGCATTGGCGAATGTGGAGCCAATCGCAAGCACCAGAGCGGCACCTGCGCCTAAAAGTCGTCGCATCTTCATCGTTACTTCCCCGAAAGTGCTGCGCTCGACGGATGCCGAGTCGCGTCAACGTATAGTTATGGTGCACAGCGCCCCCATCACGCCCCACCCGCAAACTCGTTCGATCATCAGCGGAGTACTGATGATGCGATCATCAACCTGACGCTGTTGGCGACCTGCTCTGCCAGCGACCTCAAGGCATCGAGAAACGACATCAGAACGCCATGAGTCTAGGACAGCGCACAGGTTCCGCACGATCCGCCCGAACTTTGCATGTCAAAATCATGCAAGGCACCAAGCACGGGACAAATGCAGGTAACATGCGCCGCTTTGCTCCCAGACGGCCTGACCATGCCCGCGACATCCCGCTTTCCTTTTTTTGCTTATCTGTTCGCTTGCCTGCTGGGGCTGTTTGCCTTGGGCGGCTTCTGGTACGGCCTCGGTAAACCGGTGCTCCTGCCGGACGTGGTCAGCGCGACGCACAAGTTGCAATGCGCCTCCTATACCCCGTTCGACAAGGACCAGTCGCCGTTCGACGTACCGTTCAACCTTCGTCCCGAGCGCATGGACGCGGATCTCGCGCTGCTGGCCAAAAATTTCCAGTGCATCCGCACCTACTCCATGACCGGCCTCGATGCCCTCCCCGACCTGGCGCGCAAGCATGGGTTGAAGCTGATGATCGGCGCCTGGATCAACAGCAACCCGGTGGACACCGAAAAAGAAGTCGACCTGCTGATCGCCTCGGCCAACGCCAACGCGGACGTGGTCAGCGCGGTGATCGTCGGCAACGAAACCCTGTTGCGCAAGGAAGTTACCGGCACTCAGTTGGTCAAGCTGATCAACAAGGTAAAAAGCCAGGTCAAGCAACCCGTTACCTATGCCGATGTCTGGGAGTTCTGGCTCAAGCACCCGGAGATCGCGCCGGCCGTGGATTTCCTGACCATCCACTTGCTGCCGTACTGGGAAGATGATCCGTCGAACATCGACGCCGCGCTGCAGCATGTGGCTGAGGTACGCCAGGTATTCGGCAACAAATTCGCGCCCAAGGACGTGATGATCGGCGAAACCGGCTGGCCGAGTGAAGGCCGCCAGCGTGAAACCGCCCTGCCGAGTCGGGTCAACGAAGCCAAGTTCATTCGTGGTTTTGTCGCCATGGCCGAGCAGCAAGGTTGGCACTACAACCTGATCGAAGCCTTCGACCAGCCGTGGAAACGTGCCAGTGAAGGTGCGGTTGGCGGTTACTGGGGGCTGTTCGATGCAGATCGCCAGGACAAGGGTGTGCTGGCCGGGCCGGTGTCGAACGTGCCGTACTGGTCGCAGTGGCTGGTGGTTGGCGGGTTTATCTTCCTTGGCACACTGATTCTCGGTGGACGCGTTCGCAGCACTCGCGCCGCGCTGGTGCTGCCACTGCTGGGCGCCTTGGCCGCTTGCTCGATGGGTGCCTGGGGCGATCTTGCACGGGTCACCACGCGTTTTGCCAGCGAGTGGTTGTGGGTCGCCGTGCTGACTGCCTTGAATGTGTTGGTGCTGGCCCATGCCGCACTGACGCTGAGCCCCCGCACCGGTTGGCGTGGCTGGGCGTTCAATACGCTTGAGCGTCGGGCAGGCTGGATAATGGCAGTGGCAGGATTTGCCGCTGCGGTGACGATGCTGGAGCTGGTATTCGACCCGCGCTACCGCAGCTTCCCAAGCGTCGCCTTCATCCTGCCAGCGCTGGTTTACCTGTGCCGCCCGGTGAGCGTCCCGCGCCGGGAAATCGCCCTGCTGACCTTCATCATCGGCGCCGGCATTGCGCCGCAGCTGTTCCGGGAAGGCTTGCAGAACCAGCAGGCCTGGGGTTGGGCGCTGGTGAGCGGGTTGATGGTGGCGGCGTTGTGGCGTTGTTTGCGGGTTCGCAAGGACTGATCTTCAGCGCCGCCTCCGGCCTCTTCGCGAGCAAGCCCGCTCCCACATTTGATCTGCGTCGTTCACAAATCGAATGTGGGAGCGGGCTTGCTCGCGAAGGCTATCTATCAGGCGCTACGGGACGCCCTGACCAACCGCAACCCCGCAATCACCACCGCAAACACCGCCATTGTCGTGTTGTACAACGCCAGCGCCGGAAACCCGAACACCAGCGCCGCCACTGCCAACCACCACCCTGCCCGCCCGGGCAGCACAAAACCGACCACGGCGGCGATCAGTGCCGCCCAGCCCAATACCTGGAAGTGAATCATCAGGCCAAGATTGGAACGCACCTGGCATTCCCAGCGGCTGGCCTCGTCCACGCAGATGCCGACCCACTGCGCATCTTCCATGAAGCCATAACGCGCGCCATAGCTGGCGGCCAGCCATAACGGCAACAAAACAAGCAGCAGAATCACGGGCAAACGGCGGGACATGGAGCACTCCAATACGCGAAAACGGCGGCCAGCTTAATCGCCCGACAGCCTTAAGCAAGGGATAACAACTGTTAACTGGTCATTCAATCACTGCAAAGTGTATCGTCACGCTACTATTACTCGGAATTCAGGCCAGTTTGGTGCCGATGCGTGGCACTTTGGCGCAGATCCAGTGGTCATAGCCTGCGAACTTCATTCGGCACCTTTTTCTAAGGGATCTAGTCATGCTCCGTTCCTTGCGCTTCGCCGCCCTGTTTGGCGGCCTTATCTTGAGTGCGTCCGCACTGGCGGTCGATATCGACGCCGCCAGTTATGGCTATCCCTTGACCAACCCGTTCGAGGCGACCATTGCCACGACGCCACCGGACCTGCGCCCCGAGCTGCCGTTGGATGAGGACATCGATCAGTCCGATCGCAGCGTCACCCTGCGCCCGGAACGCGCATTCGAACTGCCGGACAACTTCTGGCCAGTGAAAAAACTCACCTATCGCATTGCCACCCAGGACAAAGCTGCGCCGTTGATCTTCCTGATCGCCGGCACGGGCGCGCGCTACGACAGCAGCCTCAACGAATACCTGAAAAAGCTCTACTACAAGGCCGGCTACCACGTGGTGCAACTGTCGTCGCCCACCAGCTTCGACTTCATGAGCGCCGCCTCACGTTTTGCCACGCCCGGCATCACCAAGGACGACGCCGAAGACATGTACCGGGTGATGCAGGCCGTGCGGGCGCAAAACCCGAAACTGCCGGTCACCGAGTACTACCTCACCGGCTACAGCCTGGGTGCACTGGATGCGGCATTCGTCGCGCACCTGGACGAAACCCGCCGCAGCTTCAACTTCAAGAAAGTGCTGCTGGTCAACCCTCCGGTCAATCTCTACACCTCGATTACCAACCTGGACAAACTGGTCCAGACCGAGGTCAAGGGCATCAACAACACCACCACCTTCTATGAACTGGTGCTGAACAAACTGACCCGTTACTTCCAGCAGAAGGGCTACGTCGATATCAACGACGCACTGCTTTATGACTTCCAGCAGTCCAAGCAGCACCTGAGCAATGAACAGATGGCCATGCTGATCGGCACCTCCTTCCGTTTTTCCGCGGCCGACATCGCCTTCACCTCGGACCTGATCAACCGTCGCGGCCTGATCACTCCGCCGAAAACCCCCATTACCGAAGGCACCAGCCTCACGCCGTACCTCAAGCGTGCGCTGCAGTGCGACTTCGACTGCTACATCACCGAACAGGTGATCCCGATGTGGCGTGCCCGCACCGACGGCGGCAGCCTGCTGCAACTGATCGACCAGGTGAGCCTGTATGCACTGAAGGACTACCTGCACGACAGCCCGAAAATCGCCGTGATGCACAACGCCGACGATGTGATCCTCGGCCCTGGAGACCTGGGTTTCCTGCGCAAGACGTTTGGCGATCGCCTGACCGTTTACCCGCTGGGCGGCCACTGCGGCAACATTAACTACCGCGTCAACAGCGACGCCATGCTGGAGTTCTTCCGTGGCTAAATACCTCCTGCTTATCGCCGCGTTACTCTGTACAAGCGCTGCCAATGCCGACAACAGCAAGGCCAACGCACCGGTGGTCGTCGACAGTGACGGCTTCAAGGAGCCACTGAGCAAACTCAAGTTCAACCCGGGCCTGGACCAGCGCGAATTCGAACGTTCAACGCTCAGCGCATTGAACGTCTATGACCCGCTGGAAGAGTGGAACCGCCGGGTTTACCACTTCAACTACCGGTTCGACCAATGGGTGTTCCTGCCGGTGGTCGACGGCTATCGCTACATCACGCCGAGCTTCCTGCGCACCGGCGTCAGCAACTTCTTCAACAACCTTGGCGACGTGCCGAACCTGATGAACAGCTTGTTGCAGTTCAAGGGCCAGCGCTCGATGGAAATCACCGGACGGCTGTTGCTCAATACCACCATCGGCATCGCCGGCCTGTGGGACCCGGCCACCGCCATGGGCCTGCCGCGCCAGAATGAAGACTTCGGTCAGACCCTGGGATTCTATGGTGTGCCGGGCGGCGCCTACTTCGTACTGCCGATCCTCGGCCCGTCGAACCTGCGTGATACTGGCGGCTTGGTGGTCGATTTCAGCGCCGAGAACGCCATCAACTTCCTCAACGTTGCCGAAGTCAGCTCCAACCATCCCGAAGTCTGGATCCTGCGCGCCATCGACAAGCGCCATCAGAACAGCTTCCGCTATGGCCAGCTGAACTCGCCGTTCGAGTACGAGAAGGTGCGCTACGTGTACACCGAGTCGCGCAAGTTGCAGATCGCCGAGTAATAACGGCGGGTACAAATCAAATGTGGGAGCGGGCTTGCTCGCGAAGAGTGCATGACAGTCGACATCAATGTTGGATGTGCAGCCGTCTTCGCGAGCAAGCCCGCTCCCACACTTGATCGTATTGCCAGGTCTTAGCCCTTCAGCGTCTTCCAGACTTTTCCAACAATAGAAACCCCAACCAACACCACCGCACCCGCCACAATCCCCGCCACCGCATTGAGTAACGTCGGCACGATAAATCCGGCACCGCCGGCGGCTGCGCTGACACTTTCGATCCAGTGATGCACCACCGGAACGCCGTGGGTGAGGATGCCGCCACCGACCAGGAACATCGCCGCCGTACCGATCACCGACAGGCTTTTCATCATGTACGGTGCCGCGCGCAGAATGCCACCGCCGATGCTTTTGGCCACCTGCCCCGGCTTCTGGGTCAGCCACAGCCCCAGGTCATCGAGCTTGACGATGCCCGCTACCAGGCCGTAAACGCCGACAGTCATGACGATGGCGATACCCGAGAGCACGACGACTTGCTGGGTCAGCGCCGAATCGGCCACGACGCCAAGGGTGATGGCGATGATTTCCGCCGACAGAATGAAGTCGGTGCGGATCGCGCCCTTGATCTTGTCCTTTTCGAACGCCACCAGATCGACCGCCGGATCCGCCACCGCCTCGACCAGTTCGGCATGTTCGGCCTGGTCTTCAGCCTTGCTGTGGAGGAATTTATGGGCGAGCTTTTCAAACCCTTCGAAACACAGGTAGGCGCCACCGAGCATCAGTAACGGCGTGACCAGCCACGGGATGAACGCACTGATGGCCAATGCCGACGGCACCAGGATCAGTTTGTTGACGAACGAGCCCTTGGCGACCGCCCAGACCACCGGGATTTCCCGCTCAGCGCGCACACCGCTGACCTGCTGGGCGTTGAGCGCCAGATCGTCGCCGAGCACGCCGGCGGTTTTCTTGGCGGCCATTTTTGTCATCAACGCCACATCGTCCAGTACGGCGGCGATGTCGTCGATCAGCACGAGCAAACTGCTTCCTGCCATGAATCGGCTTTCCTTCTTGAATGAATGCCGTGCAGCATAGCGCGGCCGAGCGCCGCACGGAGCATTCTTGAGCGTCGCCGAAGGCCGGTGCTACCATGCGCCACCGCCAGTACAGGCAAGGAACCCCCTGGTTTATGAGCACCATCCGCGAGCGCAACAAACAATTGATCCTGCGTGCCGCCAGTGAAGAATTTGCCGACAAGGGCTTCGCTGCGACCAAAACCAGTGACATCGCAGCCAAGGCGGGATTGCCTAAGCCCAACGTCTATTACTACTTCAAATCCAAGGAAAACCTCTATCGCGAGGTCCTGGAAAGCATCATCGAGCCAATTCTGCAGGCCTCGACGCCATTCAACCCGGACGGTGTGCCCAGTGAAGTGCTGAGCGGCTATATTCGCTCGAAAATCCGCATCTCCCGCGACCTGCCCTTCGCCTCCAAGGTATTCGCCAGCGAAATCATGCACGGCGCCCCGCACCTGAGCCCCGACCTGGTCGAACAGCTCAACGGCCAGGCCAAGCACAACATCGACTGCATCCAGACCTGGATCGACCGCGGCCAGATCGCGCCCATCGACCCCAATCACCTGATGTTCAGCATCTGGGCCGCCACCCAGACCTACGCCGACTTCGACTGGCAAATCACCGCCATCACCGGCAAGGCCAGGCTGGATGAAGAAGATTACGAAGCGGCGGCGCAGACGATCATTCGGTTGGTGTTGAAGGGGTGTGAGCCGGACTGATAGACCGAGTTGCCTTCATTCGCGAGCAAGCCCGCTCCCACATTTGTGTGGGAGCGGGCTTGCTCGCGAATAGCGGCGACTCGGTTATGGGTCAAACCCAGATCGCATCCCACAAAGGATAGTCGCCAAGCGTCTGAACCAGCCCAGCCCGCAATGGGTTAGCCACAACATATCGAGCCAGTTTCACCAGGTCCTCTTCTTTTCGCAGCGCATGGTCATGAAAACTCTGTTGCCAGAGGCTACCTGTTCGACCAGTCGACGAATTAACTGCACGAGTGCTCAGTGACTTCACCTGACACATTAATTGTCCTAGCGTCCCTTTCTGCAACTGGACCAACCAGTGAAAATGATCGGGCATGACCACCCAGGCCAAAGAATCGGCGAAGCCCTCATCTTGAGCTTGCTTGAATTGGTGGACAACCAATCGGCCAAGAGTGTAATCCCTGAATATGGGTTCCCGATTTAAAGTGTTGGCCGTCAGAAGGTAAATGCGGTTTTGTTCGGCATAGCGGCCGATGCGTAGACGATGCGAAGCTGACAACTCAGGCATTCCTTTGCCCTCTCTCATGTTGAAATCATGGAAAAGGCTAGATCAGCGACTACAGAGTTGCCGGGTGGACTTTTTAGCTGGATGTGTCTGGGAAATTGCCTTCGCGAGCAAGCCCGCTCCCACAGGGTTTTGCGGTGTACACACAATTTTGTGTCCAACCGCAACTCCCTGTGGGAGCGGGCTTGCTCGCGAAAGCGGTCGTTCAATCACCGCAGAATCAAGCCACCACCCCAGCATCCGCCCTCAACCCCAGCGCCTCGATCGCATTGATTGCACACTGCTCATCAACATCCGACAGATCCCCGCTGATCCCCACCGCCCCCAGCACGTTCCCGTCCTGATCCCGCACCAGCACACCACCCGGTGCGGGCACGACGCTGCCCTGTCCCAGGCTATTCAATGCCGCGATGAACGCCGGGCGTTGCTGGGCGTCCAGTGCCAGCAGGCGTGAGCCTTTGCCCAGCGCGATGGCGCCCCAGGCTTTGCCGATGGCGACGTGCGGGCGCAGCAGGCTGGCGCCGTCTTCGCGTTGCAGGGTGATCAGGTGCCCGCCGGCATCCAGTACCGCGATGGTCAGTGGCGCCGCGGAGATGGCCCGCCCTGCGCTGATGGCTTCGTTGACCAGGTTGACTGCGACTTTCAAGGTTAAAGCGCTCATGGTGCCGTCCTCATTTTGTTTTTGGAAAGGCGGTGGACTGCTTCGATGTGCCGTAGTCCGATGCAACAAATAGAACACAATGAATTATTTTTTTGTATACAATAATTCTCGAAAAGCGCCACATGCGACGAAAAGCCACAGTAAACCGGGCTTCCGACGAATGAAACAACCGCTTGAGAAAATGGATTGACCTGCGCCGTCCGCCGTGAATACACTCTGCGCAAAGCCACTTGTATACAATTACAAAACGTAAAGAGGCACAAAACCATGAGCAAAATGAGAGCAATCGAAGCCGCCGTTCTGGTGATGCGCCGTGAAGGGGTTGATACCGCTTTTGGCATCCCCGGTGCCGCCATCAACCCGCTGTACTCCGCCCTGCAAAAGGTCGGCGGCATCGATCACGTACTCGCTCGCCACGTTGAAGGCGCCTCGCACATGGCCGAGGGCTACACCCGCACCAAGGCCGGCAACATCGGCGTGTGCATCGGCACTTCCGGCCCTGCCGGTACCGACATGGTCACCGGGCTCTACAGCGCCTCGGCCGACTCGATTCCAATCCTCTGCATTACCGGCCAGGCACCCCGCGCCCGTATGCACAAGGAAGACTTCCAGGCTGTCGATATCACCAGCATCGTCAAGCCAGTGACCAAGTGGGCGACCACTGTTCTCGAACCGGGCCAGGTGCCTTACGCGTTCCAGAAAGCTTTCTTCGAGATGCGCTCCGGCCGCCCAGGCCCGGTGCTGATCGACCTGCCGTTCGACGTGCAGATGGCCGAAATCGAGTTCGACATCGATGCTTACCAGCCGCTGCCTCTGGCCAAGCCGACCGCTACCCGCGTTCAAGTCGAGAAGGCTCTGGCCCTGCTCGATCAGGCTGAGCGTCCACTGCTGGTAGCCGGTGGCGGCATCATCAATGCCGACGCCAGCGATCTGCTGGTTGAATTCGCCGAGCTGACCGGTATCCCGGTCATCCCGACCCTGATGGGCTGGGGCACCATCCCGGACGATCACCCGCTGATGGTCGGCATGGTCGGCTTGCAGACGTCGCACCGCTACGGCAACGCCACGATGTTGAAATCCGACGTGGTGCTGGGCATTGGTAACCGTTGGGCCAACCGTCACACCGGTTCAGTGGATGTGTACACAGAAGGCCGCAAGTTCATTCACGTCGACATCGAAGGCACTCAGATCGGCCGCGTGTTCACCCCGGACCTGGGCATCGTCTCCGACGCCGCCGCCGCGCTGACCGTTTTCATCGAAGTCGCTCGCGAATGGCAAGCCGCCGGCAAGTTGAAAAACCGCAGCGCCTGGCTGCAAGACTGCCAACAGCGCAAAGCCAGCCTGCAGCGCAAGACTCACTTCGACAACGTGCCGGTCAAGCCGCAGCGCGTCTACGAAGAAATGAACCAGGTGTTCGGCAAGGACACCTGCTACGTCAGCACCATCGGTCTGTCGCAGATTGCCGGCGCGCAGTTCCTGCACGTCTACAAGCCGCGTCACTGGATCAACTGCGGCCAGGCAGGCCCTCTGGGCTGGACCATTCCGGCGGCGCTGGGCGTGGTCAAGGCTGATCCGAACCGTAAAGTCGTGGCCCTGTCGGGGGACTATGACTTCCAGTTCATGATCGAAGAGTTGGCGGTGGGCGCGCAGTTCAAGCTGCCGTACATCCATGTGGTGGTGAACAACTCGTACCTGGGCCTGATCCGTCAGGCGCAGCGCGGTTTCGACATGGATTACTGCGTACAGCTGTCGTTCGACAACCTGAACGCGCCGGAGCTCAACGGTTACGGTGTCGACCACGTCGCGGTTGCCGAAGGCCTGGGTTGCAAGGCACTGCGCGTATTCGAACCGGCTCAGATCCAGCCTGCCCTGCGCAAGGCCCAGGAGCTGATCGAAGAGTTCAAGGTGCCGGTGATCGTCGAGATTATCCTGGAGCGCGTGACCAACATTTCCATGGGCACCGAGATCAACGCCGTCAACGAATTCGAAGACCTGGCGCTGGTCGGCAACGATGCGCCGACGGCGATTTCGTTGCTCGATTAATAGCTGACCGCTCTCCCTGTGGGAGCGAGCCTGCTCGCGATGAGGCCGGCACATTCAACATTGATGTTGACTGTCCCTCCATCGCCAGCAGGCTGGCTCCCACAGGGGTTCTGCACACATTTACGGGAGACCACCATGCCGCGTTTCGCAGCCAACCTGTCCATGCTGTTCACCGAACAGGACTTTCTCGCCCGTTTCGAAGCGGCCGCCAAGGCCGGCTTCAGTGGTGTCGAGTACCTGTTCCCCTACGACTTCAGCTCTGCCGAAATCAAGGCCAAGCTCGACGCCAATGGCCTGACCCAAGTGCTGTTCAACCTGCCGGCCGGCGACTGGGCCAAGGGTGAGCGCGGTATCGCCTGCCTGCCGGACCGCGTTGAAGAGTTCCGCGCCGGGGTCGACCTGGCGATTGCCTACGCACAAGTGCTGGGCAACACCCAGATCAACTGCCTGGCCGGTATCCGCCCACAAGGCGTCGACGATGCCACCGTGGAAAAAACCTTTGTCGCCAACCTCAAGTACGCGGCCGACAAGCTGCAAGCGGCAGGCATCAAACTGGTGATGGAAGCGATCAACACCCGCGACATCCCGGGTTTCTACCTGAACAACACGGCGCAGGCCCTGTCGATTCGCGAGCAGGTCGGCAGCGCCAACCTGTTCCTGCAATACGACATCTACCACATGCAAATCATGGAAGGCGACCTGGCCCGCACCCTGCAATCGCACCTGGGCGAGATCAACCATGTGCAGCTCGCGGACAACCCGGGGCGTAACGAACCGGGCACGGGTGAAATCAACTACCGCTTCCTGTTCGAACACCTGGACCGCATCGGGTACCAGGGTTGGGTCGGTTGCGAATACAAGCCGCTGACCACCACGGAAGCGGGCCTGGGCTGGTTGAAAACCCATAACGCAATCTGAAACAGATCCCTTGTAGGAGCTGGCTTGCCAGCGAAGGCGGTGGGTCAGTCGACATGTATGCCGGATGGCACACCGCATTCGCGAGCAAGCCCGCTCCCACAAAAGCAGCTCCCCTATTCGCTTGAGCAAGACAAAAACAAGAGGATTTTCTCATGGCTAAAATCGGATTTATCGGCACCGGCATCATGGGCCACCCAATGGCGGCGAACCTGCAAAAAGCCGGTCACAGCCTGTTCCTGTCCGCGCATCACGACGCCGCCCCCGCCGACCTGGTCGCCGCCGGCGCCGTCGCCCTGGCGAACCCGAAAGAAGTCGCCCAGGAAGCCGAATTCATCATCGTCATGGTCCCGGATACCCCCCAGGTCGATGACGTGCTGTTCCGTGCCGACGGCGTGGCTGCAGGGCTCGGCAAAGGCAAGGTGGTAATCGACATGAGCTCGATCTCGCCGACCGCCACCAAGGCCTTCGCCGCCAAGATCAATGAAAAAGGCGCCCAGTACCTCGACGCGCCAGTGTCCGGCGGTGAAGTCGGCGCCAAGGCCGCGACCCTGAGCATCATGGTCGGTGGCGATGCCGATGCCTTCGAACGCGCACTGCCGCTGTTCCAGGCCATGGGCAAGAACATCACCCTGGTCGGTGGCAACGGCGACGGTCAGACCGCCAAAGTGGCGAACCAGATCATCGTTGCGCTGAACATCCAGGCGGTGGCCGAAGCCCTGCTGTTCGCGGCCAAGAACGGTGCCGATCCAGCCAAGGTGCGTGAAGCGCTGATGGGCGGTTTCGCTTCGTCGAAGATCCTCGAAGTGCACGGCGAGCGCATGATCAAGGGCACCTTCGATCCGGGCTTCCGCATCAGCCTGCACCAGAAGGACCTGAACCT
>Ga0160442_100407_pt1 | contig 15027 bp, 13 predicted proteins | sample HID1971M_E1MG_FD_108252 | JGI IMG/M metagenome (GOLD analysis project Ga0160442, IMG submission 108252) | Enriched millipede-associated microbial communities from UW Madison campus, WI, USA - HID1971M_E1 MG | ecosystem: Host-associated > Arthropoda: Insects > Digestive system > Unclassified ... | reverse complement strand
TCAGTTGGCCGTATGACGAAAGCCGCGATGTCTCCTTGCCGCGGCTGGAGAATGGCGCGGGCTACCCCACTTGCAAACAGTGGTGGAGCGACAGCGGTGTTGGCTTGCGCGAGCGCTTGATCGAGCAGGTTGATCCTTCGCTGCTGACTCAGTTGAAAGGTTGGTTGACTGGCCGTTCGAGCAACGAGATCGAGGATGCCACCCTGCGTGAGCTGGTCAGCCCGCGCCAGCAATCGATGTCCATGTCGCCCGGACAGGTGTACCAGGACTATGGCTCCAGTGCCCGCGGCAGCTCGATCAATCAGGGTCTCAATAACCTGGCCACCAATACCGGATTGGCACTAGGTTCCTTCAGTAATTTTCCGGCAATGAATGCGCTACGCTCCGCCCTGCCGATGGTGCAGGCTTTCCTGATCATGGGCGTCATCATCAGCTTGCCGCTGATTCTGTTGGTCAGTACCTATCAGCTGAAGACCGTCATGACCGTGACGTTCGCGCTGTTCACCTTACACATGCTGAGCTTCTGGTGGGAACTGGCTCGCTGGGTCGACTCCAGCATGCTCGATACCTTGTACAACCAGGTTTCGGCGTCCAATCAAGTGCTGTTATCGCTGCCCACATCCGGGTTTATGGATGGGACTGTCACCGCGCAGGTGATCGAGTATGTGATGGGGGCGATGTTCTTGGTGCTGCCTGGACTGTTTTTGGTCGCCATGAGCTGGGCTGGCTACTCAATCGGCAACAGCCTTGAAGGGATGCTAGGTGGTGCAAGCAAAGCCGCACATGGTGCAGCGGGCAAAGGAACGGATCAGTTGATGGGTGCTACGAAGAAGCTTACCTGACGTCATCAGATGATTTGAAATGACCTATGTAATGGCCATTGTCATCGTAGTTGCCAAGATAGGAGTTAGCCCCAAGGTAGTCAGGACCTGGATTGTCCTCTTCAAAATCCGTGTCGATGACAGCCTTGGACTGCAGAAGGGCAATCACAGCAATCACCACCACAACAGAAGCGACCAGCCAGAAACCGATAAAGAGCAGCCCTCCGATCATTGCCAGTTTGGCAATCAGAAAACTCCCGCGAACAAGTAATTTACCTGCCGGCATACCTGTCGTCTCCGCACGCTCAACCACGTGGGATTCAAACTTTTTCAAACTATGGTAACCACGCTTCACCGACATACCGCAGGCGTACGCCCAGCGTTGGGCACGTGAACTCTGAACAGGTTGCTGAGTCGGCATGGCCTCGCCCTCTTCTGAGCGTTTTCATGGTTGAGCCAAGAGTAATAGCCTACTACTGAAAACGGCCCATGCCTGACCGCTTATCAGTTTCCCCGGTCGAAAAATCCTCATTGGAAGCCAGAGGACAAGCCCAGTGAAACAGCGTCTCTACAGTGATTGACCCAGATAAATCGTCCAGTTAAATACAAGGTACGGATCGCTGTTATCGACAGCACCCTACCCAGGCAGCCAGAACCTTCAAGGCTACGTCACTTCGGTGATGGTTCTTCCCCAAGTGCGATTAGCGTTCGGTAGCTCGCACGGTCACCGTTTCTACGGTGATGAACGCCTACTGCTCTTCTGAGCGTCTTCCGAGCTCCGCTCACCAGGCAAACCTTCTCGTTTTTCTTCAACTCACCGCGGGGAAATTCTCTCCCGCACGGGACAGGTTTCTTCGAGCTTTCAACGGAGACATACCATGCCCGACTCACTTACACCGGAAACACTGAACCCCCTTCGGTTGCCCATCGTGTTCACCCCTGGCGCGTGGCAACGCGCAGTACTGCTCGAGCAATCCGTTCACGCTGAGAAGCTGCAGGTCGATCGGCTGAGCCACGTATTGCGCGCAGCCTTCGAAGCCCACCAGGCCTATCCACACAAGCCTTACGTGCTGTTCGAGGTAATCCACATTGAACCAACCGATTACTTAGACCACGACCCGTTACTGCAATTGAGTCTGAGCCTACTCCAAGAACCGGGTCAGCCCGGCGCCTTGCTGATAGCGCTTGCAGGAGAACACCAGCGCTAAGCGCAATTGACAGCGCCCACCTCCACATTCGGACGCCATGCAAGACCTGCATCAATCCAGCACATCACCCACCGGGGAACCCTCCCTGACGGGCGCGGCGTTCCTCCGCTTTCTCTCGAGGAAATTGCCATGCGCGATATCTACCAAGACGTGACAGACAAGATCGTTAAAGCTTTGGACCAAGGCGTTACCCCCTGGATCAAACCCTGGTCCTCAAGTGGCTCAGCTGACGTCAGTCGTCATCAACCCTTCCCCATCAATGCCGTCACGCGACGTCCGTATTCGGGCATCAATTTACCGCTGCTCTGGGCCGAGGCCAGGTTGCAGGGGTTCAATCAAGATCGTTGGCTGACCTTCAATCAAGCCAGAAAGGCGGGTGGGCACATCCGTAAGGGGGAACACAGCACTCTGGCGGTGCTCTACAAGCCGATGGACCGCGAGGAACAGACCGAGTCAGGCCAACCGGTCCTCGATGAGAACGGTCAACCCAAGGTCGCTCACTTTGGCATTCTCAGGACACATTTTCTGTTCAACATCGAGCAAACGGAGGGGCTCGAAATGCTCAATGACACCCTGCTCGAGACGGAACAGAGTGATCCCTTCCAGCCCAACAGTGCTGCGGAAAATCTGCTGTTAAGTTCGGGTGCACAGATCGTTCATCGATCTGCCGACGAAGCCTTTTACCACCCGATCAGGGATCTCATCCAACTGCCGACAAAAGCACAATTTCACGATGAAGGTGGGTACTACGCCACCGCACTGCATGAGCTGACGCACTGGACCGGGCATCACGCTCGGTTACAGCGCGAAGGCGTGACGTCAGTCTGTCCGTACGGCTCACCAGGCTACGCGTTTGAAGAGTTGATCGCCGAAATGGGTGCTGCGTTTTTATGTGCCTACACCGGCATACAGGGAGAGCTTCGGCACGAGGGCTACATCGACTCCTGGATCGGCCTGCTCAAGGCTGACAAACGTGCGATCTTCCGCGCCAGTGGTCACGCCCGAAGCGCCTCGGAATATGTACTCAACCTGGAGCAGCAACTGAAGCAAGCGGTCTTGGATGACTCGCTGTGCATGAACGATGGGGCTTAATCGTTACCTCACCGCAGCAATCGCTTCACAGGGCCCAACGCGAGTTGAGCCCTTTTTTCTGCGCCCAGAAAAAACTTCAGGCCGCGGACCACTCACGCAAAGTACAAGAGAGCGACGCACAACCGCAGCCTGTCATTCCGCATCCAGGTTCTGCGCCAGAAAATCCACCAGTTCGAGCGGACTACGGCTATCGATCACCTTGTAGATCAGATCGCGCTTACTGCGCGGCAACTTCTTGACCACGCTCTTCGCCGAGGCCCTGACGGCTTCGTCTGTCCCATGGATACGTGCCGCAAGGAGCAGCACCAGCGTGGCGTCAGTCAGATTCATGGCAAGCCCCGAGAAAATTCGCACCGCAGTGTACCGACACTCGTCTTTTCCGTACCAGCCCTCCAACAAAACGATGTCGAGCAGTATCCATATTCCGATTGCGGCACAAAGGGACACGAGCCAAAAGGACAGGTAAGGGTTGGAAGGGAATGGGGATTCAAGGGTAAGAGCCCTATCCGAAAAGGCTAAAAGGCCACTGACCCAGTCACTTCCCGGAGGTCACGATGCTCAGTCTGTTTCGCCACAAAAGGCAGAAGCCCCCTCCGCCACCAACCGTCAACGTCGCCGACGGTTACCTTCCCATCGAGTCGACCCACAACTTGTTAGCCGCGGAGCACCGCCGCCAGTTGCTCGATCGCATCTGGCAGTACACCGCCCTCTCCCACGTCCAATTCACCCAACTCTATTTAAATCCGATCCATCGCTACGCCGAACAGGTCCAGCAACTCCCGGCCAGCGAGACGCACCACCATGCGTATCTCGGCGGCATGCTCGACCATGGCCTGGAGCTGGTCGCCTGTAGTTTGAAACTCCGCCAATCCTATCTGCTGCCCACCGGCGCCGCGCCCGAAGACCAAGCCGCCCAGACTGATGCCTGGTCCGCCGGTATTGCCTATGGTGCCCTGCTGCATGACATCGGCAAGATCGCCGTAGACCTGCAGGTCGAACGCCAGGATGGCCGTCTTTGGCATCCTTGGCAGGGTCCGCTAGATCAACCCTACCGTTTTCGTTACCTCAAAGGTCGGGACTACCACCTGCATGGCGCCGCCGCCGGCTTGCTCTACACCCAGATTCTCGACCGTCCGATCCTCGATTGGCTCAGTGGATTTCCGTCGCTGTGGGCCTGTCTGCTGTATGTCCTGGCGGGCCAGTACGAACGTGCCGGCGTGCTCGGTGAGTTGGTGATGCAGGCCGACCGTGTTTCCACCGCACAGAACATCGGTGGTAACCCGAGCAAGGCGCTACAAGCACCAATTCATTCGCTGCAACATCACTTGATCAGCGGACTGCGTCATCTGGTTCAGCACGAACTGAAACTCAACCAGCCAGGTGCCGCGGGATGGCTGACCCAGGACGCCTTGTGGCTGGTCAGCAAGGTGGTTACCGACAAGCTGCGAGCCTATCTGCTGTCGCAGTCGATCGAGGGCATCCCCTCGTCCAACATCGCGGTGTTCGACGAGCTGCAATCGCATGGGCTGGCCGAGTCGACTCCAGAAGGCAAAGCCATCTGGACCGCTCTTGTCGCTCAGGGGGACTGGCAGCAGACCTTCACCTTTCTGCGCCTTCAACCGGCGTTGATCTGGGGGAACGAAGATCGGCCTGAGGCTTTCAGCGGAACGGTGAGCGTGGCAGTCGATGACCACCCGACTGACGCTCCGAAATCACCAGCAGCGCCCGAGACCGTCAGTGCAGGATCGCGTCAAAGCCCATCGCAACCCGATTCACTGGCGATGGAAGATGCCGACTATCTAGGCACACTGCTGGACATGTTTGAGCTGGTAGAACCCGGAGACAGTGATGCGAATCTTGATATCTCATGTCCCTCTCCGCACAGCCCAGGCCAAGCATTCCTGAATTGGCTCAAGGATGGCATCCAGAGTCACAAGCTGATCATCAACGACAGCAATGCCAAGGTGCACACCGTGAGCGGTTCGGTGTTTCTGGTTACACCGGGTCTATTCCAGCGATATGTTCAGGAGTTTCCTGGTGTCGCTCTAGGGTTAGACCACGAAGGTGAAGAATGGCGCTGGGTGCAGAAGCAGTTCGAGAAATTGAAGGTCCATCGGAAGCGAGAGGATGGGTTGAATATCTGGGTATGCCAAGTGCAAGGTCCTCGGAAGAAAACCACACTCAAAGGCTATTTACTTGAAGAGCCCAAGCTGCTGTTCGAAACACTGCCATCCGATAACCCCTTTCTTAACATCGCGAAAGATTAAATTTCCTTGGTGCCCATTAGGCAGGATAGAAACGCACGCATAAGGCCTGGAAAATGACCCCAGCCCTTGGATAGTTTTCTCGGGTACGCACAGTCGTTTAGCATTGAAAGGCTGATAAATTGCTCCGAAATCTCTTCCAACCACAGACAGAGGCAACCTCTATGCGCTGGATATCTGTAGAGCAGCCCGAAGGAAAAAGAATCCCCGAGTGGGCCAGGAGCATGGCGTGACCGACGACGGGCGAGTTTTCGTACTAGCTGCATTGGGCGGTAGCGAGCAGGAGGTATTCCTCTGCCTAGCTTATGATGGCACTGAATGCGAATACCTTAAGCACTACTATGTGCCTGTCGACTGGATGGCAGCGAAATTCCCAAAGATTAAAGACCTTTGCCAGCAGATGCTGAGCGATCGCGGGCGGCGAACCCTTCACCAAATGCCCGGTTCAGGTTGCCGCCCCCGTTCCAGTCCTGCGCGCGACAACTCAGCTCCTCGACTTTCAAATGGGCACTTCCACCTAACGCCCTGCGTGTGCGGAAATTCGATATGATGTCGAAACGATAGCTTAGGGGCGCATAAGCCGGGCTGTGATGACCGTGACGAGGGATGTGATGATTGAAGGTTACTCAGAGGAAGAGTTTGGCACCACCGTTCATGCGCACGTACGCCCGGCAGAGCCCATCAGTTCTATTGAGCTGCTCAAGGGGCGTCACAAGGAGCTTGGCGAAATCCGTCGCGCCTTGTTTGCCAAAGGACGTCACATGTTCATCTATGGTGATCGCGGAATCGGAAAATCGTCCCTTGCCCAGACCGCCGCATTTCAATATCAGTCTTCAGACTCAGGCATTATCCAGATCGGATGCACGCGCACCAGCACCTTCTACGAGATCATGCATAGCATTGCCGCCCGGCTGGTAGAGAATCTGGACACCAAAGAAATTCAGGCCAAAGGCGGCATCAACCTGAAATTCATTAACTTCGAGTTACTCGTCAAATCCGTTTCCAAACCTGAGCTCCAACAGGTGTGCAATATGGATCAGGCGTTGAACGTCATCTCGGATATCCGTGAAATTCATTCGGATAACCCCATCATTGTCATCGATGAATTTGACGCGATCCAGGATCCCGAGGAACGATACAAATTCGCTGAGTTTCTGAAGAAAATGGGCGATTCAGGCGTCTATATCCCGATCATCTTCAGCGGTATTGCCGGTTCCTTGGATGATGTATTGGGTGGGCATCAATCCAGCATTCGCCAATTGTTCCCCATCCAGTTATCGCCAATCTCGTGGGATTCGCGCTGGGACATCCTGGTCGAGGCTTTAGAGGCATTCAGCATCGAGTTCGATGAAGAGATAAAGTATCGGGTCGCGGGCATAAGCGATGGCTTCCCCTACTACGTCCATCTCATCACTGAGCACTTGCTGTGGGCGATCTATGATGATGAAGCGACGTCCCGGGTTGCTAACTTCAATCACTACAACGAAGCGCTGAAAAAAGCCGTGGCATCCGTGCAAGAGCACATTCGCAAGCCCTACGACTTGGCAACTTTGCGCCATAGTCAGGATTTTCACCACGCCATTTGGGCCGCGGCCGACACCTCGATCTTACATCGCAACATCAACGATATATACGCCTCCTATGAACGGGTCATCCGGGATCTGAACCACCAGGGCGGCGAGGATCATCTTGTACCTATTGATCGGAAAAAATTTAGTCAACGACTGAACACGCTCACCAAGGCCAGCCACGGCTCAGTGTTGAAGAAGATGAATGACAATCGTACCGGTTGGTACCAGTTCACGGAAAACATGCTCCGCGGCTACGTTCGACTGCTGGCGGAAACCTATGGTGTGCGCCTCTGGATGGACGAGGCAAAGGTACCGAAACAGTTGATCAACCCCCGGCCAAAGGCCTTAGGAAACGGGCGCAGATTTCAGTCGACCGTTCCTCTGGGCGTAGGCCTTAAGGATGACTAGTGCGACCTGAGGCAAAATTTTACGACACCTGCTGGGGCATTTCCCTACCCTCTGCGGTCTGGAACCAATCGTACCGAGTCTGACCATATGCTACGAATCAAGCGCCCAGGAATGGCCCCGAACTTCCTTCGCTCACCCCAAGTGTTAGAAGAGCGTCGAAGGATTTTAGAGTTCCTGCGCAGAGATGAACACGAACGCAGGCAGCGTCGGGACGGCCTCAACGAAGATCTCTTCTTTGACGGGAAATTTCTGAGTGCACTTTCTCATACGTTCAGGGAGAAATGTGCATTCTGTGAGGTGACGCTGGATGAATCGGGGCGCACCGTGCATATGCGACCATTACGTTACGTCGACAGCTTCGCCAAAGAGCATCGCGAGTACTACCTTTGGTTGGCTTTTGAGTGGCGAAATCTGTTCTATTCCTGCGACGTGTGCGCATCGAGGAAAGGCAATAAATTCCCCCTGGAGGGTAGCCCCACCAATTTTTTGGCGAGTTACGAAGACACCGTAAAGAATGAACGCTCTCTGCTGATTGATCCAACGTCTGACGATCCTGAAAAGCATTTGTTCTTCACGTCCTATGGAGATGTCCGGCCCTTGACTCGTAAAGGCCACGAAACCATTCTTACTTTTGAGCTGGATCGATCTGAGCTTGTCGCTGCACGATCGGAATGTATTCAAGATGTGTTGATGGCATTGAGGATGCGGGCAATATCCGATCTGGAGAGCAAGCTTTATTCGTATGCCCCCCACCTTGGAGCCGTACGAAGCATATTACGTAGGGTGACTGGGGCTTGGAGGCCCCGTGGGCGATCGTCGCTCGGAAACGGTGAGGCTTTCGTTCAGCGATTTATTGATGCTTGCGGTGCGGCAACCGATGACGAGCTTCAAAGACTAAGCGCGTCGATAGAGGAGATTGATCGTGGGGACTCTAATCCTGAGTTCTATCAAGATAACGACGTCCCTATTGTCGAGTACATACATGAACGAGAATGGCATCACCAAGCCGGCGAAATCGCAACTGTCCGAATTTCAAATTTCAAGGCGATTGAGGATCTTTCGTTCACCTTGCCGGGACGTAGATCTGACAAGGCCGGGACACCTGCGCTTATGATCCTGGGGGAAAACTCGACCGGGAAATCTAGTGTCCTTGCAGCAATTGCATTGGCAGCCATTGGTGCCGGCGAGACCCGTAAGCTCAAAAAATATCTGCCTGCGTTGATGCATAGCTGGGCACTGACACGGTTTGATCAGTTGGACGATACCGACGTATCGGTTGGTATCAGTTTCCACCTAAGCGAACGTGGGGCGGCCTTTGTTTACAATCGCCAGCTAGACGCTCCAGAAGGGTCTCCGCAGCCGGCTCTGAAGGTGCTCGCCTATGGGCCCCGACGATTTTTCGACCCTAAGAAACGCAATCGAAGCTTTGGCGCCGCTGCCCGTGTCATCACCCTCTTCAACCCGTTGGCAACCATCCCATATCCCGGCGACTGGCTACGAGCTCAAACAGGTGACCGCTTCGATACCATTGCATCAGCTCTCAGAGTTGTCCTCGCATTGGGTGATGACGACCAGCTCATTGTCGAGCCAGACTACCTCGCAGTGAGAGCTAACGGACGCGTGACCCCAATTGATGCGCTCAGTGAGGGATATCGGTCTGTGTTTGTGATGACAGTAGATATCATTCGTGAGCTTATCGACGACTTCGAGAATCTAGAACAAGCGCAGGCTTTGGTGCTGATCGACGAGCTCGAAACGCATTTGCATCCCAGGTGGAAAATGCAGGTCATGACTTCACTTCGTAACGTATTCCCAAAGGTGCAGTTTATCGTCACGACTCATGATCCGTTGTGCCTACGAGGGATGGATGATGGGGAAGTCATGGTATTGCAGAGAGATCACGCAGGGCGTATCCATCCTTTAGCGGACTTGCCCAGCGTGAAAGGGATGACTGCCGAACAACTGCTGACGTCGGACTACTTCGGTCTGGCCAGCACCACAGATCCCTCAACAGAAATTCGCCTAGCCAGTCTCGCGGGAGATGTAGCTAGAACATCGCTACGGGGGGATTCGACCTTTGTTCCTGCTGCGGCTACGTCGGATCTTGTGGGCCGCCTGGCTATCGGCGAGTCCTCAACTGAACAGATTATTCAGGAAGCTCTAATCCAATACCTTGAACGTCGAGAATCTCGGAGAGGGAATCTCAGGCCACAACTCCGGGCTGAAGCGGTTGAGGCTGTACTACAAGCCCTGAGCAAGGACGAAGTCTGATCATGAGGTATGTGGATCGCAGTTTGGTCGCCCCTCCCCCTTCATTAACGGTACCCAGCACCCCCGTCGAAAACGAGAAACTGGGTGCAGCCGCGTTTTATCGAACCTTCGATGCAACAGCGATACCGCGGCCCACCTCGTATGTGTTTGTTCAGTACAAGGCTTTTGACGTTACCTCAACGCTCCGCATCCTCTTTCATGATAAGTGTGCATACTGCGAAGACGAGGTGGGAGACGATATGGACGTTGAGCATTTCAGACCCAAGGGCGGCGTAACCGAGGATCCTAGTCACCCTGGCTATTGGTGGTTGGCGCACAGCTGGGAAAATCTGCTCCCTTCCTGTACGCCGTGCAATCAAAACAGGCGCCAACATCTGGCTACTGAGCACATGACTGAAGAGCAATTTTTAGCTCTGCGATATAAGCCAGCCATGGTCGCGTATGGTAAAGCGAACCAATTTCCTATCGACGGGGTAAGGGCAACATATGGTTCGTCTCTCTCCACTGAAAGGCCCCATTTGATAGACCCTACGGTTGACGACCCTGAGCCTTTCTTCAGGTGGTCTCATGAAGGGCCATACAGCGTCGTGCTCGCAAACACCGACGACCTGTGGTCAGGCACCCGGGCTCTCGCGAGCATTAGCACGTTTGCATTGAACCGGCTGAAGCTCGTTCAAAGCCGCACAAAGATCCTTCGAGAACTACGATATCAAGCCAGCAGAACGATCGAGGAGCTGGAGGAAGACATGGCGGCAGGCGGATCGCCGAGATCCGTTGCGCGAGCGCTCAAGCGAATTGGCGAGATGCGCAGGATGCAAGCCCCTGAGATGCCCTACTCGAGCATGGTCAAGGCCTTCGTCGACTCATTTGAAATTGAGCTTAGATCTCTGGTCGCCCGATAGCGCATGCCGCACGTCCGCCTGAGCTTTGAGCATGGCCGACGTGAAATACCTTTCAACGGCTGAATACTCCGCGACGTAGAGGCCGTCCGGCGAGACACCATCAACGACGCCCGCAACGGGAAAGCTTCTTGTATTGATGCCTTGAGAGTTCACCGGCACTGAATCGCCCCGAATTATCTAGACACATTGCAAGCAAGCAAGCGGTGGAAGCATCGAAGATTGCTCCAATAGCTGCCATCCAGAATTCTTTCAGTTTGATCAATACCGACTCGGATGACGTTGTGCGATGGTGCGAGAGCAACCACGTTGCCTTCGTGCCCTATGCCCCCTTGGGAACTGGTCGATGCTTGGCAGTAGAAGGCTCTAGGGAACCAGCGAGCCCGGCTCTAGCGCAGGACGCCCTCCGGTGGCTGCTGGATTACTCGCCCGCAATGTTCCCCATCCCAGGGACATCAAACGCCTCGCACCTGCTGGAGAACACGAGGGCCGCGGACGCAGACTAGACGACTAGCCACTCATCAACTGGGCTTGGATCAGCCTGAACAGTTCGGCCTGGTAAACCGCGTCATGGAGAGCGTCATGGTCACCTTTCTTGCGAGGGTTGACGATTTTGGCGATCTCACTGGAGCGGGTCTGCTCCCAGGTGCTGCGCGCGGCGCCGAAGTACATTGATTTGATATCCAGAGCCGCGATACCGAAAGGGTTTTCCCCCAGGAAGTAATGGAAGTAATGATTCACAAATGCCCAGTCGAACGAGGCGTTGAAGCCGACAAATACGGCCCGCGTGCCCTCAGGTGCCACCTGCTCAACCCAAGCCTTGAATTGCTGCATGGCTTCGCGGGGATCTAGCCCTTCGGAACGAAGCTGCTCCAAAGACAACCCTGTAACCTCCAGCGCCTCCGGGACATATCGGTCACTGGTAGGTTTGAGGTAACAGGAGAACGTCTGGGTGTCATCATATACAAGGCACGCCCCGATCGACAGCATGCTGTATTCCCCGGGGATAGGCCCTGATGCCTCGACATCCACGGAAATGAAAACTTCTGGTGTTGCAGTCATTAGCTACTCCTCGGCAATCAGTCATCGAGTCAGCCCGTTCGCAACTCGATTGCGGTGCGCGGCCGAGGTACATCAGCCGCGCAGGTGCAACAGCACTTACTTGTCTTCCATAACAGGCGAAGGACGCAGTGACTCAATGGAGTCCTTCAAGTCCTTGAACGTCAGCGCGCGATCCGGATAAGCCAGTGCGAGCGCTGCCGGATAGAGACGGGTACGAAGGTCAGAGTACGTCCATGCCGGCCGCTCGCTACGCTCTCCGGTCAGCGCAGCCAGCTCTTGGAACTGCTTGTCGGTCAAGCGCAACCCCTGCAGATCCATCTCGAACAGGGCTTTGCGCTCATCAGTGTCGGGCCTGCGGAACTCTTCGACGATCGCTGCACGGCGCTGGAGCGCGGCGTCGACCACCGACAGTCGATTGGTACACAGGAACACGACCACTCGCCCCTTGTACTTACGCATCTCGTCCACGCCCTGGATAAGCGTGTTCACCGCAACCTTGTCTTCATGATGGCTCTGGCTTTGAGAGCGGGATGCAGCGATGGAGTCACCCTCATCAATCAGCAGAATCGCTCGCCGGTTTTTACCGGCCGCGTCCGCGACCTCCGCCCAAACTTGAGTCAGCAACGTGCCCATTTCACCCACACGCCCACTACCGCGGACACGGTTGCTCAGTTTGAGCAGCACCGAATCTTCCACCCCGGATTCGCGCACGATGCGATTGGCGATGCACTCGGCCATGGCCGTTTTGCCCGTACCAACGTCACCGTGGAAGATGACCAGTGGGTACTGATCTGCAACCAGGCTGCAGATCGGCAAAACACTTTGGTGGTAATCCTTGCTCCAAGCCCCAAGCTGGCCGACATCCAGTAACAGCCGGAGTTGGTTATAAACCCGGTCGTATCGCTTAGCGAATCCTAGGAGGCCTGCCTCACGCGCAGACAGTTCACCATCGGGCAGCACCGTTTCGGTATCAAAAACACTCACCTTGCTCATTGGCCGAAATCCTTGCGCTGTACACCGTAACCGTTGCTGGAATACTCGCGGCCTGGCTTTGAAGCCAGCGAGGCATGGCTGATGTCAGCCGTGGAGGGTGACCAGGTGCGCTTGAACTTAGGGGTCAGTTTTTCCTCAGCTGTAGAGTCGTAATGGTGGGTGTAGGACAACACAATACGCAGCCTTCCCTCTGGGCACCTTGGCCACAGGCTGTCACCAGGCCGCTCATTGCTCAACGTTCCCGACTCCGCGTCGATGGTGAAGCATGTTGCCTTCAACTCCTTTTTATCGCCGGAGAGAATGGTAACGTCCACCGATTTCAAGTAGCCGCCTTTGGCCAACAAATCAATATCATGAGCCCACTCCTTCGCGCGCTCCTCAGTAGCTGCGCCAGTGCTGGATGCGATCATCATCAAGTCCATCTTGACTCGCCGTTCTTCATCGGGTCACTGCCACTCCTGGCCACCACCTCACAAGAAGAGGTGAGCGTTTTGGTGACCGCGCTACTGACCGCACCCGAGCTCATGGCTTACTACGTGTACCTGCTCATAGCATTCGCTATCGTCAGCATCTTCACGCTTAGGGTGACGTTTCAATCCTTTCACCTCATTGGAAGGTCGCGGGAAGTGCACACGTTCTTCATCAACGTAGGAGGTAGCTTGCTGACTGCCTGTAGGGCTGCGTTGGGGGCTGACCATGGAAGTAGTCCTGCTCGCCCACATCACATTTAACCGAATAGGCTCGGCCAGTGGCGGAGGCTTTCAAAGCCAACGCCAGGTCAAGTTTTCCGCTGAGCTACCAGACACCGACCAATCGGCCTTAAGGGAATTGGTGATCGAGATCGCCGAGACAAATGGTGAAGCGGCGGGAGCCTTGAGAGAATTGAGGTACGAGCGAAGCTACGGAGGGGAATTGGTACTCAACATCCAAGGCCCGAGCACCTCATACGGCACCGCTTATGCCCAATGTCGCATCATCCATGCGCTGAAAGCCAAAGGGCAGTACTTCGAGCTTCAGGCGGTAGAAGACAGAGACGTCACACCATATGCCTCATCTTGGCGGGCTAAGTAGTTCGCATATCGACTCATCGAACCACCAAGGTTTTGCCGGATTCAGGTTGGTCATCCAGTATACGGAGGCGCACTGAATACCAGCCACGGCCGCCGAAGTCCGCGTCATAAATCACCATTCGCGATCGCTCGCACACTCCGTGCGAATGGGGGCAAAACCGGGGGCATAATTCAATCTTTCAGGCTGTAACTGCCGTCCTAGAGCCCAGTCAAAATGTTTTTTGGCGACCCTGAGAGTCTTTAGGCGTTGTCGGGCAGGCTGTTTAGCTGATCATTTCTGACTTTTCATAGGCCATGGAGATCCATTCACTTCCGGTGGATTGCTACATTGGGGGCACATCTGAGGGCATGCTTTGGATGGATTGAAAAGGATGCCCCCAGCCTGAAGGCAAGCAGGCTATTGATGATAGCTCCGACCGGACTCTCTGCGAGTCGCTATACCGGCCTGAGACTTTCAGCGGAACGGTGAACATGCAGCCGATGAACATTTGACTGACTCTCCAACATCACCACCAACCCCGAAGATTGTCAGTTCAGGATCAAGACTATCATCGAGATCGGTGAGGTCGAAGACCTCGTCGTTGCGCTGGAGGACGCGTTCCCCGACAGCCGCCTCGAGATCGATGCGTCACCGGGCGGCGGCGAGTTGTCGGACGGCACCCTGCGCTACCTGTTGCTGATGGCCGCGCTGCTGACGCCACGCCCCCCCCGTCGCTGATAGTGCTCAACCAACCGGAAACCAGCCTGTATGCCGACCTGCTCCCGGCCCGGGCGCGGCTGATCATCCGCGCGTAGCAACGTAGCAACGTAGCAACGTAGCAACGTAGCAACGTAGCCAGGTGTAGGTGGTGTCGCACAGCAAGTTGCTGATCGAGGCGTTGTCGTCGTGTAACGGGTGCAATGTGCTGGAGTTGCAGAAGAACCAGAGGCAGATGCAGTTGCGTGGGATTGGAATGCTGGATGAGCCGCTTTGGCGGTGGGTGGACTGAGGGAGATATGAACCCTCGGCCCTAACCCCGTATCAATGGCCGAGCCGTAGTGAGCCACCACCCACCACGCTGGACAACTGCGTGCAAATGTAAAAAAATTATGATGGCATAATGCCTCGGCAACCGGCAAAATCCACACGCTCCCAACGGATTTGAAGGACCGGTTCCGATGACATGGCCAGTCACGCTGAAACTCGACAGCGCAGCCTACCCGCTCAGCGTGGTGCAACGCACCGCTTACTCCCTGGCCGACACTGTCGCGATCCAGGTCGGTATTGAAGCCAATCAGATAAGCCTCACGGCCCACCCCGCTGAAGCAAGGCTAACGCTTTCCCCGGAGCAGGCTCACTCGCTGATCCTCCAGCATCTGAACGACTTC
>Ga0160442_100405_pt1 | contig 15209 bp, 15 predicted proteins | sample HID1971M_E1MG_FD_108252 | JGI IMG/M metagenome (GOLD analysis project Ga0160442, IMG submission 108252) | Enriched millipede-associated microbial communities from UW Madison campus, WI, USA - HID1971M_E1 MG | ecosystem: Host-associated > Arthropoda: Insects > Digestive system > Unclassified ... | reverse complement strand
GGACTTCGTCGCGTTCTCGTTCCACAAGCTGCTCGCCCCCTTCGGCGTCGGAGTGCTCTATGCCCGCGAGGAGCTGCGCGAGACCCTTCCCCCGTTCCTGTACGGCGGCGACATGATCGCCGAGGGTCAGGTGTTCCCCGATCGCGTCGAGTACAACGAGCTGCCGTGGAAGTTCTCGGCGGGGACGCCCAATATCCTCGGCGTCATCGCGTCGGCCCAGACGCTGCGCCTCATCGTGGACATGGTCGGGGTCGACCCCGCTCGGGCGTGGTTCCGCACCGACGACCCCCTGGAGCCGCACGTGGTCGACGCCGCGATGGCGGTCGTGGCCGGGCACGCGGCATCCCTCACCCGACAGGCGATGGAAGGGCTCTCGGGCATCCCGGGACTGCGCATCCACGGCGTCCCGCCGGGGCAGGAGCGGACTCCGCTGGTCGCCTTCAACGTCGACGGCAGATCGCCGTTCGACATCGCCCGTGCGCTCAACGCGCAAGGGGTGGAGTCGCGCGCGGGCTGCCACTGCGCGACGCTCGCGCACCACGAGCTCGGCCTCGAACCGGCGGCGAGCTGCCGGGTGAGCTTCACGGTCTACAACACGCCCGAGGAGGTCGACCTCGTGGTGGCGGCGGTACGTCGAGCGGTCCAGCATCCCGAGGACCTCCCCGCGGGGGCGACGCCGTCCGGGACGGCGGGGAGCAGGATGCCACCCCCGGGGCCGGGCGTCCCCGTCACGCCGTCGCGCTTCGGTAGGGTGTAGCGACCCGACGCGAGGAGGACGTGCGTGCACACCTGGCCGGGATCGGCGTATCCGCTCGGGGCGACGTTCGACGGGAGCGGCACCAACTTCGCGCTGTTCAGCGAAGGGGCCGAGCGGGTGGAGCTCTGCCTGTTCGGCACGCGCGGTGCCGAGACCCGCGTCGACCTGCTCGAAGTCGACGCCTTCGTCTGGCACGCGTACGTGCCGAACGTCCAGCCCGGCCAACGCTACGGCTACCGCGTGCACGGCCCGTACGACCCTGCGAGCGGCCAGCGGTTCAACCCCGCCAAGCTGCTGCTCGACCCCTACGCGAAGGCGGTGGAGGGCGAGGTCCGCTGGGGGCAGCCGGTGTACGGCTACACGTTCGGGGATCCCGATTCGCGCAACGACGACGACTCCGCCGCCGACATGATCAAGGGCGTCGTCGTCAACCCGTTCTTCGACTGGGCGGGCGATCGGCGCCCTGGAACGCCCTATGCCGAGACGCTGATCTACGAAGCGCACGTCCGCGGCCTGACGATGCGGCATCCCGCGATCCCCGAAGAGATGCGCGGCACCTACAGCGCGGTGGCGCACCCCGCCATCATCGACCATCTGACCAAGCTCGGCGTCACCGCGATCGAGCTCATGCCCGTCCACCAATTCGTGGACGACGCGATCCTGCAGAGCAAGGGACTGTCGAACTACTGGGGCTACAACTCGATCTCGTACTTCGCGCCGCACAACCGGTACGCGGCCACGGGTGACCGAGGGCAGCAGGTGCAGGAGTTCAAGGGGATGGTCCGCGCGCTCCACGCTGCGGGCATCGAGGTGATCCTCGACGTCGTGTACAACCACACCGCAGAGGGCAACCATCTGGGCCCGACCCTCTCGATGCGGGGGATCGACAATGCGGCCTATTACAAGCTCGAAGACGACAAGCGGTACTACACCGACTACACGGGCACAGGCAACAGCCTCAACGTCCGCAACCCGCACTCGCTGCAGCTCATCATGGACTCGCTGCGCTACTGGGTCATCGACATGCACGTCGACGGCTTCCGGTTCGACCTCGCGTCCGCGCTCGCCCGCGAGTTCTACGACGTCGACCGCCTCGCGACCTTCTTCGAACTCGTGCAGCAGGACCCGGTCGTCTCGCAGGTCAAGCTGATCGCGGAACCGTGGGACGTCGGCCCCGGCGGGTACCAGGTCGGCAACTTCCCCCCGCAGTGGACGGAGTGGAACGGGAAGTACCGCGACACGGTCCGCGACTTCTGGCGCGGTGAGCCGCAGGCGCTGGGCGAGTTCGCCTCGCGCCTCACCGGGTCGAGCGACCTGTACGAGCACTCCGGACGCCGGCCGGTGGCATCCGTCAACTTCGTCACGGCGCACGACGGCTTCACGCTGCGGGACCTCGTCTCGTACGACGAGAAGCACAACGACGCCAACGGTGAGGACGGCCGCGACGGGGCCGACGACAACCGCTCCGACAACTTCGGCGTCGAAGGACCCACCGACGACCCCGCGGTGCTGACGATGCGGGCTCGGCAGCAGCGCAACTTCCTCGCGACGCTGATGCTCAGCCAGGGCGTCCCGATGCTGCTGCACGGCGATGAGCTCGGGCGCACGCAGCAGGGCAACAACAACGGCTACGCGCAGGACAACGAGACCACCTGGATCGACTGGGATGCGACGGACCGGCCGCTCCTCGAGTTCACGGCCGCCATGAGCCGGCTGCGGCGCGACCACCCCACGTTCCGCCGGCGCCGGTTCTTCGAGGGCCGCCCGGTGCACCGGGACGTCGGCATGCCGATCCAGGACATCGCGTGGCTGAGGCCCGACGGAACCCTCATGCAGCCGGACGACTGGGAGTCGGGGTTCGGGCGGGCCGTCGGCGTGTTCCTCAACGGCCAGGGCATCCGCGAGAAGGACCGTCGGGGCGAGCCGATCCGCGACCGGCACTTCATCGTGCTGTTCAACGCGGGCGACGACATCATCGACTTCCGCATCCCTGTGGTCGAGTACAGCCCGGATTGGGAGGTCGTGATCGACACGGCGGGGGAGCGGGCCGATTCGCCGCTGCTGAGTCCCGGCGCCACGGTACGCCTGGCGGCGAAGTCGCTCATCGTGCTCAGCGAGCACCCGCGCGTCGAACTCGAGGTCGACCACTCGGTCGCGGCATCGCTGGCCGCGCTCGCCGCCGCGGCGGCACCCGCGCACGCTCCGCGTGCGGAGCTGCGCACCTGAGCGCAGGCGCCTGGGTCAGGAGACGCCGAGCCAGGACCGGTCGGTCAGGACGATGGGGCCGTCCTCGGTGATCGCGACGGTGTGCTCGGCGTGCGCGCCGCGCGAGCCGTCCACCGAGCGCAGGGTCCAGCCGTCGGGATCGGTGACGAGCTCGTCCGTCGTCTGCAGGAACCACGGCTCCAGCGCGACGACGAGTCCGGCGCGCAGGGGGTAGCCACGACCCGCCTTGCCGTCGTTCGGGACGTGCGGATCGCCGTGCATGATGCGGCCGACGCCGTGCCCGCCGAAGTCGGTGTTGATCGAATAGCCGTCGCCGTGGGCGACGCCCGCGATCGCCGCAGAGATGTCGCCGATGCGGTTGCCGACGGTCGCCGTCCGGATGGCGGCATCCAGAGCCCGTTCCGTCGTGTCGATGAGGGCCAGGTCCTCGTCGCGCGCGGTGCCGACGACGAACGAGACAGCGGAGTCGGCGACCCAGCCGTTCACCGACACGGCGAAGTCGAGCGAGACGAGGTCGCCGTCGCGCAGCGCGTAGTCGAACGGCAGACCGTGCAGCACGGCGTCGTTCACCGAGGTGCAGATGACCTTCCCGAAGGGGCTCGCGCCGAACGAGGGGTGGTAGTCGATGTAGCAGGACTCGGCGCCGGCCCGGCGGATCAGATCGTGCGCGCGGCGGTCGATCGCCAAGAGGTTCGTGCCCACCTTCGTCTCGTCGCGCAGGGTCGCCAGTGTCTCGGCGACGAATCGCCCGGCGGGCTTCATCGCCTCGATCTCGGCAGGGGTGCGCAACTCGATCATGTGGTGTTCCTCTCGTTCCCTCCGTCCATTCTGCCGGGCGCGCGGCCCTCTGGCTGGGAGGATCCTTCGCGGCGCGCAGGAGCGGTCCCACCCGGACCGGCACCGGCGTAGCATCAGAGGCATGTGGCTGCGTCGCGCGTTCTTCGGCTGGCTGATTCCCGCAGCCTTCCTGCTCCCACTGTGGCTGTTCGTCGGTTGGGCCGTCTTCAACGCGGGCGGCTGGGCCTTCCTGTGGGTGCTGTTCCTGGCCATCCCGGGTGTGTTCGTGTGGCAGCTGATCCTCACGCTCCTGGTGCGTGCGCGGGGGACCGTCCGCGCGCAGCGCGCGGTGTCGTGGTGGGACGTCCTCGGCTTCACGGTCTGGCACGGTCTCGTGATCTCGCTCGGCTTCTTCGTCGAGTCGTGGTGGGCGCCCGTGATGGTCGTCGCGATCCTCGCCGGGGTGGCGCTGTTCTGGCTCGCGCTGTGGCAGCTGTGGAGCGAAGCGCGCCCGTCGCGCGTGGTCCTGCACACGACGGAAGGCGTCGCCTACATCCCGCCGCCGCAGGAGCAGGCCGACGGACCGACGGCTTCGGCGAGCGAGGTCTTCGTCATCACCGAGAAGCAGGCGCCGCCCGCGGGCTGAGACGTTTTGGCGGGTCGAGGTATCCGTGGCACAATGGTTGTTTGTGCCCTGACCGGTTCTGCCTCAGGGGAACCAGCTGGACGGCGTCACGCCGAAGGCCTGCGGCACACCTCATCCTTACAGAACACTTCCCGCGGTCGACCTGTGGCGGCCGCAGAGAGAGACGATCATGCAGATCCTCGACGCCGTCGACGCGGCTTCGCTCCGCTCCGACATCCCCGCCTTCAGCGCCGGTGACACCGTCAAGGTGCACGTGAACATCACTGAAGGCAACCGCTCGCGTATCCAGGTCTTCCAGGGCGTCGTCATCGGCCGCTCGGGCGACGGCGTCCGCGAGACCTTCACGGTCCGCAAGATCAGCTTCCAGGTCGGCGTGGAGCGCACCTTCCCGGTGCACTCGCCGGTCATCGACCACATCGAGGTCGTGACCCGCGGTGACGTCCGCCGCGCCAAGCTCTACTACCTGCGCAACCTGCGTGGCAAGAAGGCCCGCATCAAGGAGAAGCGCGACTACTGACAGTCGTCGCCCTGCGCGCATCGAAGCCCCGGACCAGTGGTCCGGGGCTTCGTCGTTCCCGGCACGAACGCGTCGACGTGCGGGAACGGCCCCGGAGTGTGTCACCCTTGAAGGCGGGCTCGCCGACGGTCGGCGCCCGCGGAGGAACTCGATGACGACTGAGAAGTCGGCCCCGGCCGAACCGTCACCCGCCGCCGGCTCTGAGGCGACGGCGACGATCCAGCCGCGGCGCCGGGGATGGCTGATCTTCCTCCGCGACGTCGTCGTCATCATCCTGATCGCGGTGCTCGTCTCGCTCGTGGTGAAGACGTTCCTCGTGCGCTCGTTCTACATCCCGTCCAGCTCGATGGAAGACACGCTCCTCGTCAAAGACCGCATCCTCGTCGACGAGATCACCCCGCGCTTCGGCGGCTACGAGCGCGGCGACATCGTCGTGTTCCGCGACCCGGGCGGATGGCTGCCGCCCAGCACCGAGCCCGCCCGGCCGCCCGTCGTCGAGGCGTTCGAGTGGGTGCTGTCGCTCGTCGGCCTCGCGGCGCCCGACAGCGACGACCATCTGGTCAAGCGCATCATCGGGATCCCCGGCGACCATGTCGTGTGCTGCAACGCGATCGGCCAGATCACCGTCAACGACGTGCCCATCGACGAGACGGGCTACATCAACGTGGCCGCGGGCGACCCCGCGTCCCAGGAGCCCTTCGACGTCACCGTCCCCGACGGTTCGCTGTGGATGCTGGGCGACAACCGCAACCGGTCCGCCGACTCGCGCTTCCACATGGACGAGCCGGGCAAGGGGTTCGTGCCGATCGACAACGTCGTGGGCCGGGCCTTCCTGATCACGTGGCCGTTCGACCGCTTCGGCATGCTCGACTTCCACCACGACGTGTTCGCCGGGGTGCCGGCCCCGGAGGGGGGCGACGGCTCGCAATGACCGTCGTCGAGCCCCGGCTCACGCTCGAACGCCGGCTGCTGCGCGAGCACACGCTCGTGATCGCGTGCGACGAGGTCGGCCGTGGCGCACTCGCGGGACCGGTGGCCGTGGGCGCCGCGGTCGTGGATGCTCCGCGCTCGCGCAAGCGCGTGCCGCAAGGGCTGCGCGACTCGAAGCTCGTCCCCGAGCTGCGCCGTCACGACGTGGCCGCGCGCGCCGCGTCCTGGGTCGCCGCGAGCGCGATCGGGTGGGCGAGCTCGCAGGAGATCGACGAGATCGGCATCATGCGCGCGCTCGGGCTCGCGTCCGTCCGCGCCCTCGCCGATCTGCGCAGCCAGGGCGTCGTGGTCGAGGACGCCATCGTGATCCTCGACGGCAACTACGACTACATCTCGCCCGCGGGGGAGTGGGCCCTCACGATCCGCCCCGTCATCAAGGCCGATCGCGACTGCGCGTCGGCGGCCGCCGCGTCGGTCATCGCGAAGGTCGCGCGCGACGACCTCATGACCGAGCTGCACGAAGAGCTCCCCGCGTACGACTGGGCGCGCAACAAGGGGTATGCGAGCCCCGACCACCGCTCCGCGATCCGCGAGCACGGCATCAGCCGGCACCACCGCGCGTCATGGTCTATCGCCGAGGCGCCGACGCTGTTCTGAGCCTTGCGTTCGCGGCGCGCGGACGCGGCGGCGCGGCATCCTCTCTCCGCCATAGGATGGACACACCATGGACGACGAGGTGTTCGAAGACTACGACCGTGAGCTCGAGCTCGCCCTGTACCGCGAGTACCGCGACGTCGTATCGCAGTTCCAGTACGTGATCGAGACCGAACGGCGGTTCTACCTCGCCAACGAGGTCAACGTCGTCCGCCGCGACACCGAGCACGACTTCTACTTCGAGATCTCGATGTCGGACGTCTGGGTGTGGGACATCTACCGCGCCGACAGGTTCGTCAAGGCCGTGCGCGTGCTGACGTTCAAGGACGTCAACGTCGAGGAGCTGTCGCGCCGCGACTTCCACCTCCCCGAAGAGCTGTCGCTCGACACCTGACGCCTCCTCCACAGGCCGCTCCTGCGCGGCGATCCGGGAGGTTGTGAACGGATGCCGCCATCCGGCGTCCGCGCAGCACGTCCGGCGCGCGACGATGCCGGAATGGCAGAGAAGGACGAACTCGGGCGCGCGGGCGAGGACCGCGCGGCCCGGTACTTCACGGAACTCGGGTACGCGGTCCTCGCGCGCAACTGGCGGTGCGGCGCCGGCGAGATCGATCTCGTCGTGGCCGACGTGAGGACCGTGGTCGTGGTCGAGGTCAAGACGCGACGCGGCGAGGCGTTCGGGCATCCGTTCGAGGCGATCGACGCACGCAAGCGAGCGCGGCTGTGGCGCCTCGCGGTGGCGTGGGCGGCCGACAACCGCGAGGAGCTGCAGGGGCGGCGGCTGCGGATCGACGCGATCGGCATCATCGGTCCCGAGCCGCACTCGGCGCCGTTGGAGCACCTCGTCGACGTGGAGGTGCCGTGAGCGTCGCGCGGACGTGGGCGGTGTCCCTCGTGGGCGCCGAGGGCGAGGTCGTCGAGGTCGAGGCGGATCTCTCGAACCAGCAGCCCGATTTCCGCATCATCGGCCTGGGCGACAAGGCGCTCGGCGAGGCGGTGCAGCGGGTGCACAACGCGTGCGCGAACAGTGGGACGCCGCTGCCCCGCAGGCGGCTCACCGTCAATCTGTCGCCGGCCAGCCTGCCCAAGCAGGGATCGGGCTTCGACATCGCGATCGCGGTCGCGGCGCTGGCGACCGAGCCGGGAATGGATGCCGCCTCCGTCGCCTCCACCGTGCACATCGGCGAACTGGGACTCGACGGGCGCCTGCGTCCGGTGGCCGGCGTGCTCCCCGCGGTGGCCGCCGCCCGACGCGCGGGGCACCGACGCGTGGTCGTGCCGCACGCCAACGGGCCCGAGGCGGCACTCGTCGACGGGATGCAGGTGCTCGCGGCGACGAATCTGGCCCAGGTCGTGTCATGGCACGGCGGCGCGGTCGAGGTGCCCGACGACGAGCCTGTCGAGCTGGCCGACGAGGTGGTCGCACGCGACGACGCCGTCGACCTCGCGGACGTCATCGGGCAGCGGGACGCGGTCGACGCCCTCATCGTCGCAGCGGCCGGTGGGCACCATCTGCTCATGTGCGGTCCGCCCGGCGCCGGAAAGACCATGCTCGCGCGGCGGCTGCCCGGCATCCTCCCCGAACTCGACGATCGCGCCGCGCTCGCGAGCGCCTCGATCCGGAGCCTGTCGGGAGTGCGCGTCGTCGAGCTGTCGCGCACGCCGCCCTTCGAGGCGCCACACCACAGCGCGTCCGTCGCCGCGCTCGTCGGCGGCGGGTCGCGCGTCGTCCGGCCGGGGGCGATCGCGCGCGCGAGCGAGGGCGTGCTGTTCCTCGACGAAGCGGGCGAGTTCCCGGCCTCGGTGCTCGACGCCCTGCGGCAGCCGCTCGAGACCGGCACCATCGCGATCCATCGCGCCGGTGCGCACGCCGAGTATCCGGCGCGGTTCCAGCTGGTCCTCGCCACGAACCCCTGTCCATGCGGCGACTACGGCATCCGCGGCGGCGACTGCTCGTGCCCGCCCGCTGCCATCCGCCGCTACCTCGGCCGTCTCTCGGGTCCGCTGCTGGATCGCATGGACATCGAGCTCACACTGGCGCGCGTCTCGGTCGCGCAGCGCGACACCGCGCCGGTCACCTCGACGGACGTCGCCCGCGGGCGCGTGGCCGAAGCCCGCGACCGCGCGTCGCACCGGCTGCAGGGCACGGTCTGGCGTGTCAACGCCGAGGTGCCGGGAGCGTGGTTGCGCGAGGGCCCGTCGGCGCCGCCGCCGCTCGTGCGGCGCCCGTTGGACACCGCGCTCAACCGCGGTGCGATCACGCTGCGAGGCTACGATCGCGTGCTGCGCGTCGCATGGACCATCGCGGACATCGAGGGACGAGCACAGCTGAGCGCGGATCACATCGGCCGCGCTCTGTATCTCAAGAAGGGGATGGTGCTGTGACCGGCTTCGACCTGTCGGTCGGGGCCGCGCGCACAGCTCTCGCCCCACTCGGGCTCGACCTCGCCGACGACGAGGCGCTGCATCGCCATGCCGTCGCCGTCTGGTGCCAGCTGGTGGAGCCGGGTGACTCCGCCGCCGGTCGCGTGGTGGCATCCCTCGGACCCGTCGAGGCGCTCGCCCGCCTGGTGGCCGGAGCTCCGTTCGCAGAGCTCACGGCGCGTGAGGACTCGGATGCCCGCAAACGCTGGATGCCTCGCCTGTCGGCGCGCGCGGTCTCGGACACGCTGCGCATCGCGGCCGCTCGCGGGGTGCAGCTCGTGACGCGCCACGACCCGGTCTGGCCGCAGCAACTGGACGATCTCGGCCCTCACGCGCCGATGTGCCTGTGGGTGCGAGGTGACACCGCAGCGCTCGCACGGCTCGATCCCTCGGTGGCGATCGTGGGGGCGCGAGCCGCCTCGGGCTACGGCGATCTCGTGGCGCGCGAGCTTGCGGCAGAGCTTGCGGGGCACGGGATCCCGATCGTCTCGGGCGGTGCCTATGGCATCGACGGCGCGGCGCACCGCGCGGCCCTGAGCGCCGACGGATTGACGGTCGCGCTGCTCGCCGGCGGCGCCGAGCGCGCGTACCCGGCGGGACACACGCAGCTGATCGACCACATCGCCGCGACGGGCGTCGTGGCGAGCGAAGTTCCGTGCGGTTCGGCGCCGACGAAGTGGAGGTTCCTGCAGCGCAATCGGATGATCGCCGCACTGACGACCGCCACCGTCGTCGTCGAGGCCGGGTGGCGGAGCGGTTCGCTGAACACCGCCGGCCACGCCGCCGACCTGGGCCGCGCGCTCGGCGCGGTGCCCGGCCCCATCACGTCCCCGGGATCCGCCGGCACGCACCGGCTGATCCGCGAGTACGGCGGCGCGGCCTGCGTCACGAGCGCAGACGACGTGCGCGAGCTGCTGGGGCTCTCCGCATCGTGGCCCGCAGGCGGGCCCGGACCGCGCGGTGACGACGCCGTCCGGGCCGACCCCGGGGTGCGTACGGCGCCGGCCGCGCGATCGGTGCCGGCCGCAGGCGCCGGCGCTGCCGCACGCACGGACGACACCACACGGGTGCGCGACGCGCTCAGTACGAGGGTCGGCCGAGACGCGGACGACGTCGCCCGGCGCGCCGGCATGGCCGTCGACGAGGTGAGGGCGCTGCTCGGCCTGCTGCGCCTCGAGGGGTCGGTGCTGATCGGTGCGGACGGGTGGCGGCTTCCGTCCGCGCACCGATGACGTCATGGGCCCGCGGTGCGCCGCGGCGCGCGAACCCCGCGCACGCGCCAAGCTGGAGGCATGAGGATCACCGAGGCCTCCGAGACGTACCTGCGTCATGTCGACCAGGTGCGCCGGCTGTCTCCCGCGACCGTCCGCGCCTATCGGTCGGACCTCGCCGACCTCCGGGCCGCATGCGGCGACGCCGAGCTGGCCGAGGTGGATCTCGAGGTGCTGCGGGACTGGCTCTGGCAGGCGGTGCAACGTGGCGACAGCCGCGCCACGATCGCACGGCGCACCGCCGCCATCCGGGGCTTCTTCGCGTGGGCGGCCGAGACCGAGGTGATCGAGACGGATCCGAGCCTGCGGCTCGTGTCGCCGAAGCGCGGCAAGACGCTTCCCAAGGTGGCGACCGCTCAGACCCTCGACGAGGTGCTCGCCGAGATGGCGCGGGCGGCCGCCGACGGCGACCCGTCCGCGCTGCGGGACCACGCCGTGATCGAGCTGCTGTACGGCGCGGCGGTGCGCGTGTCGGAGCTGTGCGGGCTGGACATCGACGACCTCGATCCGGATCGCCGCACGGTGAGAGTCCTCGGCAAGGGGGCGAAGGAGCGCGTGGTGCCCTTCGGCCTGCCCGCGCTGCGCGCGGTGGAGGCGTACCTGGTGCGCGGGCGCCCCGCTCTCGCGGCTCGGGCCGACGATACGGGCAGGGTGGCGGCATCCGCGCTCTTCCTCGGCGCCCGGGGAGGGCGACTGGGACCGCGCGCCGTGTACGACCTCGTCTCACGGCGCCTCGGACCCGAGCTGGGCGCCAACGTGGGGCCTCACGCGCTCCGCCACTCCGCGGCGACGCACCTGCTGGACGGCGGCGCGGACCTGCGGGCGGTGCAGGAGATCCTCGGCCACGCGAGCCTGGGTACGACGCAGATTTACACGCACGTGTCGAGCGAGCGCCTGACGGCGACCTACCGGCTGGCGCACCCGCGCGCCTGACGCCTCAGCAGCAGGGCAGCAGCACCGCGCGCGGCACGCCGCCGAGGAGCACCAGCGGGTTGATGTACTCACCGTTCAGACGGACCCCGAAATGGAAGGTGCCCGCGCCCGCGTGCCCGCCGAGCGACACGCTGCCCACAGGCTCGCCGCGCTCGACCGCCGTGCCCGCCGTCAGTGCGGAGTCGATCGGCTCCAGCGTCGTCACCAGCCCGCCGCCATGGTCGATCGTGAGGATGCCGCGGCCTGCGACCTGACCGGAGAACGCGACGACGCCCGCCGCCGGCGCCACGAGGTCGGGTCCGTCCAGCGGTCGCACATCGATTCCGCGGTGACCGGGACCGTACGCGTGCGGCGGGGCGACGAAGGGCTGCTCCAGCCGGAACGGGTGCGCCGGCCACACCCAACCCGATCCCTGCGGCGCCGCAGTGGCAGGCGCCGGCGCCGCAGCCGCGGTGGCGGAGGCGACCGCCGTGGCGGGAGCACCCGATGCCGCGGATGCCAGGAGAGCGGTCAGCAGGACGACGGCGATCCGCGGCCGTCGCCCTGGCGATCCCGAGCGATGGGGCGTCATCATCCGAGCCTCGTGCACCCCACGATCACCCGGTGGGCGTGTCGACGACCGGTGGAGAACTCCATCGCCGGCGACCCGGGGGAGGAGGGGGCGAGAGCGTCGATCCTGATACACTGGGTGTCGCACTCCGCATGTCGGAGTGACTCCGCGTGCCCACAGTGTGACGGATCCCGGCTCGATCGGGACGACGTCCGTGACACGGCATCCATTCCCAACGGTCCTTGCGAGCGCTTCACGGCGAACGCGGGGCGGGTATGTGCCGGGCACCAGGCTCGCCGGCCGACGGTCGGCGCGACACAACCGCAACAGGCGCTCGATGCGCCAGAACAGGAGACCGGCCATGGCCGTCGTCACCATTCGCCAGCTGCTCGACAGCGGCGTCCACTTCGGACACCAGACCCGCCGGTGGAACCCGAAGGTCAAGCGCTTCATCCTCACGGAGCGCAGCGGCATCCACATCATCGACCTCCAGCAGTCGCTCACGTACATCGACAAGGCGTACGAGTTCGTCAAGGAGACGGTCGCCCACGGCGGCACCGTCCTCTTCGTCGGCACCAAGAAGCAGGCGCAGGAAGTCATCGCCGAGCAGGCCACGCGCGTCGGCCAGCCCTACGTGAACCAGCGCTGGCTCGGTGGCCTCCTCACCAACTTCTCGACGGTGTCGAAGCGTCTCGCCCGCATGAAGGAGCTCGAGGAGCTCGACTTCGAGGACCCGGCCGCGAGCGGCTTCACCAAGAAGGAGCTCCTCCTCAAGAAGCGCGAGCTCGACAAGCTGCACAAGTCGCTCGGCGGTATCCGCAACCTGCAGAAGACCCCCTCGGCCATCTGGGTCGTCGACGCCAAGCGCGAGCACCTCGCGATCAACGAGGCGTCGAAGCTCGGCATCCCGGTGATCGGCATCCTCGACACCAACGCCGACCCGGACGAGTTCCAGTACCCGATCCCCGGCAACGACGACGCGATCCGCTCGGTGGGCCTGCTCACCCGCATCATCGCCGACGCCGCCGCCGAGGGCCTGATCCAGCGCCACCAGCCCACCGACGAGACCGCTGACGCCGAGCCGCTGGCCGACTGGGAGCGCGAGCTGCTCGAGCAGGGCGCCGCCGCTGCCGAGGCTGACGCCGTCGAGCTGGCGACCGAGGCCGTCGTGGCCGAGGCCGTCGCCGAGGAGCTCGCCGCCGAGGGCGACCTCGAGGACGCCGTCGCCGTCGAGGCCGTCGCCGAAGAGCTCGCCGCCGAGGCCGTCGTGGCCGAGGCCGTCGCGGAGGAGCTGGCCGCCGAGGCCGGCGACGCCAAGGCGTAATCGCATCTTCCCGCCCGGCGGAGTCGTCTGAGGACGGCTCCGCCGCGGCATCCACGAGAACTCACAGAATCAAGGAGCCGCCACCCATGGCAAACTTCACGATCGCCGACATCAAGACGCTGCGCGAGCAGCTCGGCACCGGCATGGTCGACACCAAGAAGGCGCTCGAGGAGGCCGACGGCGACCTCGAGAAGGCCGTCGAGATCCTGCGTCTCAAGGGCGCGAAGGGCAACGCCAAGCGCGCCGACCGCTCCACCAGCGAAGGCCTCGTCGCCGCGAAGGAGCAGGACGGCAAGGTCACGCTCATCGAGCTGAACACCGAGACCGACTTCGTCGCGAAGAACGAGCGCTTCATCGCCCTCGCCGACAAGGTCCTCGACGCGGCCGCCGCTGCCGGCGCCGAGTCGGCCGAGGCCGCCCTCGCCGCTCCGGCCGGCGACCAGACCGTCGCCGAGCTCATCTCGGACGAGGCCGCCATCATCGGCGAGAAGGTCGAGCTGCGTCGCGTCGTCACCCTCTCGGGTGACAAGTTCGAGATCTACCTGCACCGCACCAGCAAGGACCTGCCGCCGCAGGTCGGCGTGGTGCTGGCCTACACGGGCGACGACGCCGAGACGGCGCGCAGCCTCGCGCAGCACATCTCGTTCGCCAACCCGTCGTACCTGTCGCGCGACGAGGTCCCCGAGGCCGAGGTCGAGAAGGAGCGCGAGATCGTCACCGAGATCTCGCGCAACGAGGGCAAGCCCGAGGCCGCCCTGCCGAAGATCGTCGAGGGCCGCGTCAACGCGTTCTTCAAGCAGGTCGCCCTGCTCGACCAGGACTACGCGAAGGACAACAAGCAGTCCGTCGCCCAGGTCGCGAAGGACGCCGGCCTGACCCTGACGGGCTTCGCCCGCTTCAAGGTCGGCGCCTGACCTTCTGAGAAGGCCCGCACCGGGTTTCCGGTGCGGGCCTTTTCTCATGCCCTTCGGGCTCTTTCCTGGGTAGTCTGCGGCTTGCCCGCTAGTTTGTCGTCATCGAGAGGATCACCGTGATCAACGAGAACACCGGACGCCGTCGCGTCCTGCTGAAGCTGTCGGGCGAGGCGTTCGGGGGAGGCCAGCTCGGTGTGAACCCCGACGTCGTCGGCCAGATCGCGCGCGAGATCGCGGAGGCCGTCGACCGTGTCGAGATCGCGATCGTCGTCGGTGGCGGCAACTTCTTCCGGGGCGCCGAGCTGAGCCAGCGCGGCATGGACCGTGGCCGTGCCGACTACATGGGCATGCTGGGCACCGTCATGAACGCGCTCGCGCTGCAGGACTTCCTCGAGCAGGCGGGTGCGGCCACGCGCGTGCAGTCGGCGATCTCGATGACGCAGGTCGCAGAGCCGTACATCCCGCGCCGTGCGGAGCGTCACATGGAGAAGGGCCGCGTCGTGATCTTCGGCGCCGGCGCCGGCCTGCCCTACTTCTCCACCGACACCGTCGCCGCCCAGCGCGCCCTCGAGATCGATGCGCAGGAGGTGCTCGTCGCCAAGAACGGCGTCGACGGCGTCTACACCGCGGACCCGAAGAAGGATGCCTCGGCGACCAAGATCGACCGCATCACGTACCTCGACGCGCTCCAGCGCGGCCTCAAGGTCGTCGACTCGACCGCCTTCAGCCTGTGCATGGACAACCGGATGGACATGCGCGTGTTCGGCATGGAGCCCGCCGGCAACGTGACCCGCGCCCTCCTCGGCGAATCCATCGGCACGCTCGTCACGGCGTGACGCCTGTGCCGTCGGTAGACTTGAGCAGCCCCATCCATATGAAGGAGACACTGTGATCGCGGACGTCTTGGCAGATGCCGGAGCGCGCATGGACCGCGCCGTCGAGGCAGCGAAGGAGGACTTCGCGACGGTGCGCACCGGTCGTGCGAACCCACAGCTGTTCCAGAAGGTCATGGTCGACTACTACGGGTCCCCGACGCCGCTGGCGCAGCTCGCTTCGATCAACAACCCCGAAGCCCGCACGCTCATCGTCACGCCGTACGACAAGTCGGCCCTCAAGGCGATCGAGCAGGCGATCCGAGACATCCCGAACCTCGGCGTGAACCCCACCAACGACGGCAACATCGTGCGCGTCACGATGCCCGAGCTCACCGAGGAGCGCCGCAAGGAGTACGTGAAGCTCACCCGCAGCAAGGGCGAGGACGCGAAGGTCCACGTGCGCGGCATCCG
>Ga0160442_100402_pt1 | contig 15508 bp, 14 predicted proteins | sample HID1971M_E1MG_FD_108252 | JGI IMG/M metagenome (GOLD analysis project Ga0160442, IMG submission 108252) | Enriched millipede-associated microbial communities from UW Madison campus, WI, USA - HID1971M_E1 MG | ecosystem: Host-associated > Arthropoda: Insects > Digestive system > Unclassified ... | reverse complement strand
GGCTCATGCACCACCGCGATCCGGACGTCGTCGGGGTGAGCCGTCACGAGCGCGAGCAGGTTCACCGCGCCGCCGCTGGTGCCGAAGGCGTCGACGGGGCCGGCGTCCAGTGCCGCGATGACCCGGTGCAGGTCGGCGGCGTGCTGGTCGACGCCGATGTCGGACGTGCCGACGGGATTGCGGCCGGCGCCCCGCGGGTCGTAGGTCACGACGGGCCGGTCCGTAAAGCGGGCGGCGAGCAGCGCGAGTCCGCCGGCATCCATGGGTGCCGCGAACAGGAACAGCACCGGCCGGTCGGCCGTCGCCGTGGCCAGGTCGCCGCGGACGTCGTACGTGATCGCGTCGTCGCCGGTGCCCACGATGTGCGTGGTCACGGTGCGTTCGGCGGTGTTCTCGGTCATCGGTGTCTCCTCGCCCGCCTCAGACTCCGGCGAGCACGCCTTCCAGTCGGGCGTAGCTGGCCTCCATGCCGTCGGTCATGCCGGTGGCGAGCACGATGTCACGGGTCTGCGCGTCGGGGTACTCGATGACGAGCGTGATGAGCGTGGCGCCGTCCTCCTCGTAGAGGCTCAGGTCGTTGAGCGTCGACGGGAAGTCGGTGCCGGTCATGTGCTCGGTCGTGACGGCGCGGTCCGGCGCCTCGCTCAGGAGCGTCTCTCCGTCGAACCCGAAGCGCTCGCCCTCGGTGCCCTCCTGCGGCTCCCACTCGTAGCGGTAGCGGCCGCCGACCGTCGGGTCGACCTCGCAGATCGACATGCGCCAGCCGTCCGGGCCGAGCAGCCACTGCTGGATGAGGTCGGGCTCCTGGTGCGCGCGCCACACGAGGTCGATCGGGCCGTCGATGAGCCGCGTGATCCGCACGTGCGTGTCGTCGAGGATCTCGGTCTGCGTGCCCTTGCCCGCGGCGTAGGCGCGCAGGCCCTCCAGCACGCGGTCGAGCTGGTTGAGGGCCATCCGCGAACCCTCGACGGCGCCCAGGGCGACGGTCTTCTCCAGCGCGTCTGCGGACGCGAACGAGGTGACGCTGCGCAGTCGCGAGCCCGAGCCGGTCGCCTCGAACGCGAAGTCGACGCGCATGGTCGGCATGTCGTCGACGCGGGCACCGCCCTCGTCGACGAACGAGTCCAGCACCTCGAAGCGGCGCGGCGCCTCGATCTCGAGGAACTCCCACGAGCCGCCCGCGTACTCACCCCGCGGACCGCTCATGTGGTAGTCCGCGCGGCCGCCGACGGTGAGGTCGAACGCGGTGAACGTGGCGGGCCAGCCCGGAGGGCCCCAGAACCGTTCGAGCTGCCGCGGATCGGTGAAGACCTGCCAGAGCCGCTCCACGGGGGCGGCGAACTCGGCGGTCAGCGTCAAGGTGAGCGCTTCGGGGTCGGTGGTGACGTCGGTGACGGGCATCTCAATCTCCTTCGTTCCTGGGGTCCTGCGGGTCGTGGATGCCGGCGGCCGAGGTCGGCTCCGGCTCGGAAAGCAGCGCATCGAGGCGGTCGATGCGGGTGCGCCACAGCTCCTCGTAGCGGGAGAGCAGCGCGCGGGCGCGGGCGATCATGGTCGGATCCGCCCGGACGAGGCGCTCGCGCCCTTCGGCGCGCTTGATGATGAGGCCCGCGGCCTCCAGCACGGTGACGTGCTTCTGGACGGCCGCGAACGACATGTCGTACTCGCGGGCGAGGGCCGAGACGGAGTGCTCGCCGCCGATCGTCCGACGCAGGATGTCGCGCCGGGTCGCCGCGGCGAGCGCGTGGAACACGCGGTCGATCTCGTCATCGCTGAGCTCAATTCCTACAACCATTTGGTTGTACGTTACGACGGCCGCCGGCATCCGTCAACCCCTCTTGCTGGAACCGCTTGTCGTTATCCAGATGGGCTTTGCGTTGCACTACGGCTTCTTGCTGTGCGGTAAGACCCGGCGATACCGCCAGCCGCCGTCATCATGCGCACTCGAGACCCGAGCAGGCAGGTTCGCCGCAATGCTCGTGCGAGCGCGTGGCGGTCCCCGGAAGTTGTCATGCTGATGCTTAGCGAGAGCGACCGAGCGGCGGTTGAACGTGACATGCGCGAGCGCCCAGAAGTCGTTCGCGGCGCCCTTGGCTGGGAGCCGGAAAGCTAACACAACTGCGGCGCTATCCGGCGACAAGAGCGCTCAGGTGCGGGCGGTCTCGCGACGACGCGGCCAGGACCGGATGCCAGGCGGGGTGGAGCACCGCAGAGTGCGGTAGCCGAGGGTGACCGGCGTCAGTGTCGGGGCGTCGAACACACCTTGACAGAGCGTGCAGGCGAAGCCGTCGAGGATCCCAAGCGACGAGACCGCGCCCCTAGCCGAGGGCTCCGTCACGTTACGGGACGAGGCACATCTCGCCCCACCGGTCACGTTGCTGCCCCTGTCCGGAGTCGTCCCTACGATGAACTCGGAGACCAAGTCGTTTGGGGAGAAGGACTTATGGCACTTGGATACCGCACGATTCTGACCGCGGCACCCACTGAGGACAATCTCAACGACATCATTAGGGCCTTCAGTGCCTGGATCACAGGCAAGAAGGGCTACGTCGAACTTCCCTCGAGCGGAACCCTCACGCACACTTCCGGCGCCACACTCACCGCGGTGAGCTACGCCAGCGACGACGGAGCCGTCAGCGCCAAGCGCTGGACAATCATGGAGGACTGGGCGCCACCGAAGTGGTACGCCAACCCCGAAACCTCCCGCACCGGCGTCACCAATGTCACGCTTGCTCTGGCCGAGCATCGGCTGTGGCTTTGGGTAGATGTCGAACCACCCACCCTCATTTGGACGAACACCAACGGCCGTGAGGTCGAAGAGGTGCAGGTGAGTGGACGCCCCACTTTCGTCAAAGACATTCTCAACACCGTCAACATGAGTGACGGAGCCGCTGAGCCGCTGTCCGAGTTCCAGGTGATCGCGAGCCAGACCCACGTCGATGAGTTGGCTCGGGTCCTCTCCGACTCGGAGCGGATCGGCGCCGTGTTCGTCGCGGCAACGCCGGACGGTACTGACGCGAACGAGTGGGCGGACAAGATCACCAGGCTTGCCGGTCAGATCCAAGGAATGGGCATCGGCTACGCGCTGACGCCGGAGGCACGCGCTATCTTCAACCGCCAGTACGGCGGAGCCGGCCACTGGGTTTCTCCGGGGGCGATGCGAACGTTCCTCCCGGGGGTGGACCTCTCCGATGTGCAGGACTCGTTCAAGCACCGCCTCCTGCACGCCTCGACCTTGCGGGACTCGACGGAAGCTCGGATCCGACGCATCCTGCGAAACGCCCAGCTCAAGCGTCTCAACGCGCTCCGCGTTCCGGACGCGCTGCGCGAGGTTGACTACGAGTTCCTGCGCAAGGAGCGCCTCCAACCTCTCGCCGCTCTCCACGAGGCCGTCACCGCTGCAACGCCTGGTGAAGACGAGGCGGCGATCTGGCGAGCCCTCGCGGAGCTCGCCGAGAGCGAAGTCAAGAAGGGTCTCGCGGAGAACAAGGTGCTCGTCCGACGCGCATCATTGGCCGAAAGCCTCCTCGATGAGGTGCAAGCAGAAGGCGACGAGCAATACGCGCAGCTCACTGCGGCGCGCGCGGATGCCGCAGCGCTCGCTCGCCAAGTCGACTACCTGCGCCGCAAGCTCACGGACCTTGGGGGCGAAGGCGCGGCCGCTGCGTGGTCGTTCGTTGATGACGCCGCTCCCGACGCGTACCCCGATACCTTTGCTGAGTTGTTGGATCGGATGAAGGGGCTTGCGGGCGTCAGGTTCACAGGCGACGTTGAGGATGCCCTTGAGCTAGACGAGCACACCGCTCTCGGGCAAGCGGCCCTGATGAAGACCTGGGACGCGCTCCTGACCTTCAACGCCTACTCCCGCGCTCGAAACGATGGTGCGTTCGACCACTCCCTGAGCAACTTCATCACTCATCGGGATCACGGCTATCGTGTCCAGATCGGCAAGATTATCTGGACCGAGGGCGAGACGGTCAAGAACAACGAAAAGTACCGCGCCCAGCGCATGTTGCCCGTCGACAAGAAGGTCGACCCCTCCGGCAAGACCCTCATGGTGGCGCACCTGAAGCTCTCGAACCTCACGGGTGTTGCACCGCGCCTGTACTTCAAGGACACCTACTCCGACGTTGGCTACGTGACCGTGGGCTACCTGGGGTCCCACATGGACAACACCCTCACGAACTAGCACACGCCAGCCGAACGGTGCTGCCGACCATGCCCACGACAGCTGTTGTTGCTGCCGCCCCGGCGGGGATCCGAGAGATCCCTCATGCCCCTCGCCTGGCGAGCGAACGGACATCGGGCGGTGCAAGGTCTGCGTCGTCGGGATGTACACACGACGCGGCGGCACCGCGTCCTCGGAACTGCCCGCCCCGCGGGACACCGATTCCGGCTGCGCGTATCACAGCGTGCAGGAGCATATTAAAGTAAGCAGAAATCCTGCTTACTCTAATATCGGAGAACAGAATGGACGTCGGGCACATCGTGCGGCAGCTGCGAGCAGTAGGTGCCGATGCCGAGATCGCCGGTGCCGGCATTCTGTTAGAGGGCGCGCGGACTCACCTGGAGGTGATGCAGGGCAGGCCCGCGACCCCGTCAGACCTACGGCGCATCGCCGATACGTGTAGATCCAGAGCGGGCAATAACGTCACCCGACCGGTTATTTCCGCGGAACGAGCATCGCCACGTGCGATCTCATGGCTGCGCACCCATCCCGAAGTGACACTGGTCCTCAGCGACCAAGTGATTCTCGACGGCGTGGTGCATAGGCTGGACGATGCTGAGCCCGCTCAGTCCCGACGCAAAGGGCCTGCGCCATATGCACGGTTCGCGACCGGCAGAGTCCTGCTGTCTGGCGCGTCCCGAACCGACCAAATCCGTCTGGCAGAGCTCGCCGGTGTGACGCAGGGCTCTGTGTCGAATGCGCTCCGACGCATCCCGGAGCACCGGAACCCCGGTGCGGCATTCGATGAGCTCGTGGACGAGTACCCCGGCCCAGGCGGCCAGACGTACTACTGGTGGAGCAGCCAGCCCGTGAACGAGCAGGCCCGGCACCTCGCACGGCTCGGTGCTCTGCTGTCGGGCGACTTCGCCGCCGACCGCATCGCCCCCTGGCGGATGCCCGAACGCGTCGTCGCCTACGTGGATGCTCCGCTCGATCTCGCTGCCTCTGGCTATGTGCTAGCCGACCCCAGTGACTACACGACCCTCGTCGCCGTGCCTGCGGACCCCACGCTCCGGGCCACGGCGAGGGCATGGAGCGCCAGCAGCGCCGCCGGCGACGTCGTCGTCGCCGATCCGATCATCGCCGCATACGACGTGACACGCAGCGCGACGACCGGCGACGACGACGAAGCTGTCGAGAAGCTCCGCGACGTCGTCGTCAAGCGCTTCATCGCGGCGCAAAATCGTGGTTGACGCGTATCTGGTCTCGGTCTCAGCGGCCGACGACGCTGCGTTCGTCGCACTACGTGATCTGTCCGAGGCGCTGGGTGACGAAGCCGAGACGGGCATCATCGGCGGCCACATGGTCTCCCTGCTCACGGCGGCGTTTCCGAGCCCCGGATTCGTGGCCCGTCGCACCAACGACGCCGACGGCGGGATCCCCCGAGCCCTGGCCACCTCCGGCGAAGTTCACGGGCGAGTAATCGCACAGGGCTATAGATCTGCGGGTGGCAACCGCTACGTGCGCGGGGCTGACGCCGAACCAGCGCAGATTCTGGACATCCTGGTTCCAAATGTCGACACCCGCCTCAGGACCGAGACGCTCGGTGATCGCGAGTTCGACAGCATGCCCGGGCTCGGTGTCGCCCTAGCCACGCGCCTGCGGATCGACGTCGTCGCGACGCTCAGCACGGGTGAGGAGCTGCAGTTCACCGCCTACGTGCCGTCGGTCGAGGGCGCGGTCATCCTCAAGACATACGCGTGGTCAGGGCGGCGAGCTCCAAAAGACGCGGTCGACCTACACAGCCTGTTCCGCATCGTCGAGTCTCATCCTGTCGACGTGATCGGAGGGTGGCGCCTCGACGAGGCTTCGCCTGTGGGCGCCAGGCGCGACACCAGCAGAACGCTTCACGCACTCGCCCGGAATTGGGAGGCGCACCCACCGAATGTGACGTTCGACTATCGACGGCTAGTCGAGAGCGTCCGGAGGCGGGTAGCTCCGCCTCCGGGCTGAGGTCCAGACGACAGCACGGACGCCTCGCACGCGCCGCCACCGAGCCGGGGCCCGAGGCCGTGTCCGAGCCCGACGCCGAGTCCGAGCACTCGCTGGCGCCTCGTCGCGCAATCGATTGAGCCGGGACCGTTCGCACAGACCAAGGAACGAGCGCCTCAATACGATGTGACCGAACAATCAGTAAGAGGAGCCCGATGGCCACGGATACGCCTACCGAGCCGCAGAAAGCGCAACGGCCCAATCGGCTTGGCATCGCAGCCGCCACGATCCTGGCGGTAATCACCGCATCCACGCTCGCGCAGGCACTGACCTTCGCCGCACACGGCATCGCCGCAGAGTACAGCGAGCAATGGAGTCCGGGGCTGCTTACGATCGTTGCCGCGTTCTGGATGGCTGCCGTTGTGAAGAGCTGGGCCTCATGGCGACGCTGGATCTGGTTGCCCGTCGCGCTTGCCGTCGCGCTGTCGGTTGCGATCGTCATTTTCACCGTGAGCATCGAGCAGGCAGCCGCGGAGCAAGCCGCCATTGAGGAGCACGAGCGAATGTGCTCGGACGCTCGCGCTGAGCTGGACGAGCTAGTCGCGACGCACGAGTCCCTCGTAATCCAGTCGAACGCACTGGCCGGCCCGTCACCGTTCGGAGATGGGGACACGCGGCCTCCAACGCCCCTCTCGCCCGGCATGACTGACTGGGCCGAAGTGGCCGGAACCGGCAGCTACACCGACGCTTGGAATCACTACCTTGCCTATGGCGGACCCGATATGGAGACGAAAATCACCGAGCTCGACGCTGCGATCGCAGCGGATTGCGGCTAAGCGAGTTCACCCCTGGCGTGCAACGACTCGGGATGGTTCACGCGGCCAACTGCCCTCGAACTCATCGTTAACCAACACCCGCATCCGAACCGCACCCAGCCCCACTGCCAGAACGCCTGGGTGCGAGCCCAATACTGCGGGGCTACCGGAGAGTGTCACCGCAAGGTGACCCGAACCGCTGAGTCGGTGCCCGAAAGCGTGACATCTTGTGTCATCGCACCGCGATACCGACCCCTTCGGAGATCGACGGATGCCGCCACCCGATCGTCCTCAGGGCTTCGGGAAGCCCGACCCTTCCTCGACGGCCGGGACGATCCCGCCGTTGGGGCCGAAGTTCGTGTCGCGCACCGACGGATCCTGCGGATCGGGCGCGGTGAGCACGATCTTGAGGATGCTGGACGTCAGCCGGCTCTCGACGGGATCGTCGGTGAGGATGATCGTGCGGCGCGGATTGAGGTCGACGCCGGTGACGTCCGGATCGATCTTCGGGTCGCCGTTCACCGGCTTCGTCGTCGCGTTGAGCTTGACGATCACGCGCTCCATGTCCTCCGGCGTGAGCGGCACCACGACATTGCCCTCGTCGCCCGTGCTGAGCGAGGTGGGCGTCCCGCCGTCCGGCTTGTCGGGCTTCGGCTTCAGGAAGTCCGGGGTGAGCAGCTCGATCGCCTTCTCCTTGAAGGTCTTCGCCGTGTCGGCGCCGCCGTTGCGGTCCGTGCCGAACGCCGGGGTGTCGACCGGCTTCTCGCCGTCGCCGCCGACGCCGCCGTCGGCGCCCGCGCTGATCCAGCCGAGGACGATGCCGCCGACGCGCTTCTGGACAGGCTGGTCGCCGTCGCGCACCGGGCGGCCGTCCTTGTCGAGGTGCATCTCGACCGCGCCGGCCGCCTGGTCGAGCACCACTCCGGCGCCCAGGTCGAAGCCGTACTGGTCGAGCAGCTTGCCTGCCACGCCCATGCGCTCGAGCGCGGACGTGCGCCCGGCCAGCGCGGACGCCGCATCCTTGATCAGCGGCGTGCCGTCGGGCAGCGTCTCGGGCAGGACGATGACCTCCGAGAACCCCAGCTCGAAGCTCGGCAGCGCACCCTTGCCGATGTACGCGGTCAGCTCGTCGACCTTCGGAGCGCTCCCCCAGTCGGCCGGATCGGTGCCCGCCGCCTCCTCGTCGACGTCGGCGATGCCGTCCTGATCCTTGTCGGCGAGCAGGGCGGTGTACGCGAGGCACACGCCCTCGTGCGAACAGTTCATCGCGTGCACCACGAGTCGTTCGCCGTCGTCGGCGTGCGCGGGGGCGGCGAACGCGCCCGCGATCGCGAATCCGGCGAACGCCGTCGCCGCCAGTGCTGCCCGGCGCCGTGCGATCGGCCGCCGCGTGTCGTTCTGCTGCATGACTTCCTCCTTCGTCCGTGGCGCGGAGCGCGCTGAACGTGAAGAGCCGCGAGCTGCGCGGTGCGATACACCGGGACCTGCCGGTTCGCGTGACCGGCGGCATCCATCACCCCTCGCCTACGACCGGCAGAATGGCGCGATGACAGTCCCCCCGAGCTCGTTCCCACCACCCGTTGCCCCGCCGGGACCGCAGCCTCGTGAGCGCCGGCCCGCGACCCTCTCCTGGATCGCTCTCGGCGTGGCGGCGCTCACGATCCTCGTCGGCACCGCCGTCCTCGTCGTGCCGCGGATGCTCGGGGTCAGCGACGCCGTGGTCCGCGGATCGGCGGGCTGGGCGCCGTGGGTACTGGGACTGATCGCGGTCGGGCTGGGCATCGCGGCGCTGGTGCGGCGATGCCGAGCGCGCGGCGCAGCGATCGCGGCGATCGTGGCGCCTGCGGCGTTCTGCGCGATCGTCGTCGCGGTGTTCGCGCTCTACGCCCTGTTCCTCGTCGTCGGCCTCGTGGTCGGAGCGAGCTGACCTGAACGGCGCGGCGCGTTCGCGGGCGGGGAGATCGGCGGCTGAGAGGGCAATGGATGCCGCGGTCACCGGCATCCGTCACCCCCCTCTCGCGCCGAATAGACTGGAGCGGTCCGGCATCCCCGAATTCCTGGAGTTGAGCCGAGTGACCACCCCTGCTTCCACCGCTGTCGCCGATACCGTCGAGAACGCCGCCGCCACCCCCGAGAAGGAGCAGCCGTACGCGGCGCTCGGACTCAAGGACGACGAGTACGCGAAGATCCGCGAGATCCTCGGCCGCCGCCCCACCTCGGGCGAGCTGGCCATGTACTCGGTCATGTGGTCCGAGCACTGCTCGTACAAGTCCTCGAAGATCTACCTCCGCAAGTTCGGCGAGAAGGTCTCGGACGAGATGAAGGAACGGCTCATGGTCGGCATGGGCCAGAACGCCGGCGTCGTCGACATCGGCGAGGGCTGGGCCGTCACCTTCAAGGTCGAGTCGCACAACCACCCCAGCTACATCGAGCCGTTCCAGGGCGCCGCGACCGGCGTCGGCGGCATCGTGCGCGACATCATCTCGATGGGTGCGCGCCCGGTCGCCGTCATGGACCAGCTGCGCTTCGGCGACATCTCCGACCCCGACACCGCCCGCGTCGTGCACGGCGTCGTCAGCGGCATCTCGTTCTACGGCAACTGCCTCGGCCTGCCGAACATCGGCGGTGAGACCGTGTTCGACGCGGTCTACCAGGGCAACCCGCTCGTCAACGCCCTCGCGGTCGGCGTGCTGCGCCACGAGGACCTCAAGCTCGCCAACGCCACCGGCGCCGGCAACAAGGTCGTCCTGTTCGGCGCCCGCACCGGCGGCGACGGCATCGGCGGTGCGTCCATCCTCGCCTCCGACACGTTCTCCGAGGGCGGCCCGACCAAGCGCCCCGCCGTGCAGGTCGGCGACCCCTTCGCCGAGAAGGTGCTCATCGAGTGCTGCCTCGAGCTGTACAAGGGCGAGCTCGTCGAGGCCATCCAGGACCTCGGCGCCGCCGGCATCTCGTGCGCGACGAGCGAGCTGGCCGCCAACGGCGGCTCGGGCATGCGCGTCGACCTCGAGAACGTGCTGCTGCGCGACCCCACGCTCACGCCGGAGGAGATCCTCATGAGCGAGAGCCAGGAGCGCATGATGGCGATCGTCGCGCCCGACAAGCTCGATGCGTTCCTGGCCGTCGTGAACAAGTGGGACGTCGAGACCTCGGTGCTCGGCGAGGTGACCGGCGACGGCCGCCTGCAGATCTTCTGGCACGGCGAAGAGATCGTGAACGTCGACCCGTCCACGGTCGCCGTCGACGGCCCCGTGTACGAGCGCCCGGTGGCGTACCCGACCTGGATCGACGCGCTGCGCGACGACTCGGCCTCGGCGCTCCCCCGCGCCACCGACGCCGACACCCTGCGCGAGCAGTTCACGCGCCTCGTCGCGAGCCCCAACCTCGCCGACACGTCGTGGATCACCAACCAGTACGACTACTACGTCATGGGCAACACAGCACTGTCGTTCCCCGACGACTCGGGCATGATCCGCGTCGACGAGCACTCCGGCCTCGGCTTCGCCATCGCGACGGACTGCAACGGCCGCTACTGCCAGCTCGACCCGTACCAGGGCGCGAAGCTGGCCCTGGCCGAGGCGTACCGCAATGTCGCGGTGTCGGGCGCGGTGCCGACGGCGGTCACCGACTGCCTCAACTTCGGCTCCCCCGAGAACCCCGAGGTCATGTGGCAGTTCTCGCAGGCCGTCGACGGTCTGTCGGACGGATGCCTCGAACTCGGCGTCCCGGTCACCGGCGGCAACGTATCGTTCTACAACCAGACCGGCGACCAGCCGATCTTCCCGACCCCGGTCGTGGGCGTGCTCGGCATCATCGACGACGTCGCCCGCCGCATCCCGTCGGGCTGGCAGGACGCCGGCGAGAACATCTACCTCCTCGGCGTGACGGCCACCGAGCTGTCGGGCTCGCAGTGGGCCGGCACGATCCACGGCCACCTGGGCGGTCGCCCGCCGGCCGTCGACCTCGCGAACGAGAAGAGGCTCGCCGAGCTGCTGCACGCGGCCGGCCAGCAGTCGCTCGTGTCGTCGGCGCACGACCTGTCGTCGGGCGGCCTGGCTCAGGCCCTCGCCGAGTCGGTCATGCGCTTCGGCGTCGGCGCGCGCGTCTGGCTCGACGAGATCCAGGAGCGCGACGGAGTGGATGCCGCCACCGCCCTGTTCTCGGAGTCCACCGGCCGCGTCATCGTGAGCGTGCCCCGCGAGGACGACGTGAAGTTCCGCGGCCTGTGCGAGGGCCGGGGCTACCCGGTGCTGCGCATCGGCGTGACCGACCCCGCGGCGGACGGCGACGAGCCGGCGCTCGAGGTGCAGGGCCTGTTCACCGTGCCGCTCGCCGAGCTGCGGGGCCTGTCTACCTCGACGCTGCCGGACGCCTTCGGCGCGACGGTCGTCGAGCCGGCCTGACCCTGACACGCCGCCCTCGCCGCGGGGTGTATACGCGAGACTTCAGCGGTGCACCGGGACGGCGTCTGACAGCTGCTGTCTCGGTGCACCGTTGACGTCTCGCGAGGACAGACGGCGGCCATAGGATTGAGCCATGGCGGCGGACGAGGACGAGTACAACGATTTCAACGACGCCCGGCAGCGGCGCGTCAAGGTGATCGCGTGGGTGACGATCGTCGCCCTCATCCTCGTCGGCGGCGGCGCGACGGTGTTCGCGCTGCTGTTCGGGTGAGCGGCTTCCGCGGGCGACGGTGAGCCGCTAGCCTCCACACAAGGAGGTCCCCCCATGACCGGCACACCGTCCCTCTGGACCCGCATCCGCAACTTCGTCTCGCCTCCGCGCGAGAGCTACGACACACGGACCGCGCGTCCGGGCGAGCCCGGCGCGGGGCCCGACAGCCCGGTGTACGAGGCCACCGACGGACGCCGCCACGGCGGCACGATGCAGATCGGCGGCCACTGACCCACTGCTCAGCACACTCCCGGCCGCGCGCCCGCGCGGCGCGGGTACCATGACACTGTGGAGCCGATCCTCCTCATCGTGACGAGCTGGGCGTGGATCGTTCCGGCCGCCGCGGGCGCCGGAGCGGCGACCTACGTCGGCCTGACGACGCGCGGACGCCGTGCCCGTCGGCTCGAGCTCGATGCCGCCCGCCACGAGGAGTCGCAGGCATACCGTGAGCTCGTCGTCGCGAAGGCCCGCGTGCGCACCGCGCAGGCCGACGTCATGACCGCGAAGGCGCGGGCCGCGACGCCGCAGGCCGCCGAGGCCCGCCGCGAGCTGCAGATCGCGCGGCAGTCCGAGAAGTCCGCATCGCTCGCATTGCGCGCCAGCCGCTCCCGCGTCAAGGCCGGCTATTCGCAGTACCGTGCCGCCTCGTCTCGCGATCCCCTGCCGATCGAACGGCTGTGGGCCGAGCACGACGCCGTCAACACGCGCTGGCTGGCGTACGAGACAGACGTCGACAAGGCCCTGAGCTATCCGAAGATGACCGACACGCGGCATCCTGCGACCGTCGTGTTCCTCCGTGCCCAGCGCGAGGCCCTCGCCAAGCGCCCCACGCTGCGCGACCGCGTGACGCCCCAGCAGTACGTCGAGTACCGGATGGCGGTCCGCGCGCTGCAGGCCTCGCTGGTCGAGGCCGAACGCCAGGCCGGCGTTCCCGGTGCCGCACCGCCGACCGCGGCCGAGACCACGGCGGCGACCATCAGCGCCGCGGCATCGATGATCGCCGACCTCGCCGAGAGGCTGCCGTCCCTGATCGTGCGCGTGCCGCCGTCGCGCCAGACGCCGCCCACCTGACAGCCTGCTTCGGACCCGACACAGGGTCCCCGGCGGCCGTTAGCATGACAGGGTGGACCAGGTCCTCACCTTCCTCGGCAGCTACTGGTGGCTCGTCTTCCCCGCGATGGGGGTCATCGGGTGGGTCGGCAGCGCCTGGGAACGTGGCGCGCGACTGCGCCACAAGCGGCGGCTTGAAGTGATGCACGCCAAGGCCGAACTCAAGTCCGCGCAGGCGGCGGCACGCGGCAAGGCGGTGCCGGCGGCATCCCTCCCCACCATCACGGCGCCCACGGCCACGGCGGGCACGCCCGGCGCCCCGGCCCGCGAGACGCAGGCCACGCAGCTGGAGCGCCTGTTCGCAGAGCACGACGCCGTCACCGCGCGCTGGCTGGAGTACGAGCTCGACGTCGCGAAGATCATCGCGTTCCCCGCCATGAGCGACGGGCGCCAGCCGCTGACGGCCGCCTTCCTGCGGGCCAAGCGCGTCGCCGACGGGCTGCGGCCCGCGTCGCCGAAGGCGAAGCTCACCAAGGAGCAGCTCGCCGAGTACCGCAACGCGGTCGCCGACTTCGAGGTCGCGTTCGACGTCGCCGAGCGCGACGCCCGCCGCATCCGCGACTCGGGCTTCAGCGAGGTCGAGCGCAAGCGCCTCGATACCGCCAAGAAGCTGCTGACCGTCGCGATCGACGAGGCCGCCACGCCCGCCGAGCGCCAGCTCGCCTACCGTCGCGTGCGCGAGGAGCTCGACGGGCTCATCTCGATCTCGGACGAGGCGATCGAGGTGCTCGAGAACAAGGTGATGCTGGAGCTGGGTCCGACGACCGCCCCGCCGAGAGCGGATGCCGCCACCGCGCCCGCTGCGCAGACGACGGCATCCCCGCAGCCGCAGCCGGCGCCCGAGCCCGAGCGTCTGCCGGCGTCGCGGCCGAGCACGACGCCGCCGGCCGCCGGGCAGTGGCCCGTGCCGTCACGGGGCAACGGCGATGCGCCGGGCCGCGTGATCCACCCCAAGCCGCAGCGCTGAGCCCGGGCGGCCGTCAGCGCACCGGGGCGTCGGGGTGCGCGTCGATCCACGCGTCGATGCGGCCGAACCAGTCGAACAGCCACGTGGCCTGCGCGTCGAGGTCGTCGGGGATCTCTTCGCGCGGCACGCGCCACGCGCGCATCGCGATGCCCTTGTCCATGGGCAGCTCGCGCCAGATGTCGCGCAGCGTGACGAGGCGGTCGAGGCCGGTGTGCGCGATGAACACGACATCCGCGTCCGGCGCCGCGGTGAGCGCCGCGTGCATGCCGCCCGGCTGCGGCGCCATCACGTGACGCATCGCCTCGGCGCGCTCGGCCATCTGCTCGCGGCCGGCATCGCGCAGCCGCTTGATGCGCGACATCCGGCGGGTCGGGCTCACGTTGCCGCCCTCGGGGAAGATGACGAACGCGTCCTCGGGCCCGAGCCCGGTGGCGAGCCGGGCCAGCGCCTCTTCGACGCGCACGCCGCCGCCGCGGGGCGTGCGCCCGAAGCCCGACGGCACGATGAACTGCGACGGCACGCGGTGCAGCAGGACGTCGATCGCCGGGTCCCACTGCAGCGTGTACTTCAGCACGATGCGCGGGCGGCGGGCGACCTCGTTGAGCAGCGTGTGGATGAGGATGAACGAGTCGCCGGGACCGCCGTGGCGGCTGGCGACGACGAGGGGCGTGCCGGGGGCGAACAGGGTGTCGAAGGCGGCGCGGCCGCCGGCTGGGGCCACCCGCCCGGAGGCTCCGGCCGACGCGTCAGCGGCGCCCGGAGGGGGCGTGGGGACCTCGTCATCCGAGCCCGTCGTCGTGATCGTGAGCCGCAGCACCCCGCCGAAGATCCAGAAGAGCAGGCGCAGCCCCCACGCTCCGAGCCGGTAGTGCGCCGTCACGAACCCGGGGCGCCGGATGAGGAGCCCGAAGCCCGAGGCGGTCCACAGCGCGAACATCGCGATCACGAGCATCGCGTCCCACAGCAGGTACACCGTCACGAGCCAGAGCACGCGCGGCAGCCGGAACCGCCCGGGCACCAGCGACGTCAGCGCGAGCGCGACGAGCAGCCACAGCGGCGTGAGCGCCAGCATCGTGAGCGCTGCGACGATGACGAGCGGACCGAGGAGGATGCGGCGCACCCAGGTCGGCGGCATCCGGCTCATGCGCCCTCCCCGAGCCCGCGCGCCTCGAGGAAGCCCCGGCTCGCGTCGTACGCCGCGTCGATGCGGCGACGGACCGTCGTCATGCGGCGGTACGACATGAGCGAATCGTCGCCGTCCTGCGCACCGCCCGAAGGGAGCACGTGGAGTGCGACCCCCTCGGGGAGGTTCGCGACGTCGTACGCGTACCGGTGGCGCCGGGCGATCTCGAACGCCACGCGCGCCGTCTCGACGGCCGACCGCGGCGCCTCTAGCGGCGTCTCGATGCGCCCCACCTGCAGCACGAACACCGTGCGTGCGCCCGCGTCGACGGCCTGCGCGATGGGGATGGAGTTGACGATGCCGCCGTCGATGAAGTGCTCGTCGCCGATGCGCGTCGGCGGCAGCAGGCCGGGCACCGAGGCCGACGCGAGCACGGCGTCGATGAGCGGACCGGACTCGAACACGTGCTCGGCGGCGCGCTCGATGCTGGCCGCGACGACGCGCAGGCGCACGGCGAGGTCCTCGAACCGGGTGTCGGCGCCCAGCGCACGCTCGAGCAGGTGGCGCAGCGGCGCCGGCGAGTTCAGATGCGTCTTGGTCTTGATGAGCCGCCCGAACTGGGCGAAGAGCGAGTCGCCGTAGACGGCGTTCGCCTCGGG
>Ga0160442_100399_pt1 | contig 16267 bp, 4 predicted proteins | sample HID1971M_E1MG_FD_108252 | JGI IMG/M metagenome (GOLD analysis project Ga0160442, IMG submission 108252) | Enriched millipede-associated microbial communities from UW Madison campus, WI, USA - HID1971M_E1 MG | ecosystem: Host-associated > Arthropoda: Insects > Digestive system > Unclassified ... | reverse complement strand
CGTGCCGCGACCTCGGCGCCGTCGGTCACGACGGCGACGGCGACGGACGCGTTGAACGCGGCGCCGCCGACGCCGACCACGTCGACCTGCGCGGACGCCTGCTGGCGGCCCGTGGCGCTGACGGTGACGTCGTTGGCCGAGACCGAGCCGCTGAGGCGTGCCGTCGTGTGCCCCGAGACGGTGGCGATGGGAACCATCGCGGTGATGGCGGCGGCGCCGACAGCGACACCCGGGGTGTAGGCGCGCACCGCGTTGGTGGCGGATGCCGTCACGCTGACGTCGGCGGTCGGCACCGCCGCGAGGCTCAGGCTGCCGCCGAGCTCGGCCTCGGTGTCGCGGTCGCTCGTGGCGACGAGGACGGTGACGCCGACGGCGGCCACACCGGTCGAGACGTTGACGGCGACGGGGGCGATCGTGCTGCGCTCTGCCGACGCCGCGACGGTCACGTCGCCGTCGACGGTGCCGGTGGCGAAGGACTCCGCCCGCGTGAGTCCCGAGTAGGTGATGACGGCGACGACGCCGCTGAGGCCGACGAGGATGCCGCCCGCGACGCCGACCGACACGACGGTCGGCACGAAGCGATCGGACGCCCGCACCTCCAGTCCGCCGATGTGGTCGAGGGCGACGGCGCCGACCTTGGCCTGCGCGTCGCCGTCGATCGTGATGACGGCGATCGAGACGCCGGCCGATCCGGCACCGAGAGTGACGCCGATCGCGTAGACCGCCACCTCGCGGTCTGCGCGCGCGTTCACGTGCAGACCGCCGCCCGCCCCGTCGACGAACGCGCCGGTGTCGACGTGCGCCGTCTGGTCGGCGTGATCGTTCAGCACCGCGATCTGACCGGCGACGGCGATGAGGCCGAGCGACCCGGCGACGCCGATCTGCGTCGTCCGTTCGGTGGCGAGGGCCTTCACGTCGACCCGGCCGGCCGCGTCGACGTGTGCGCCGCTGTAGATGCCGGCGTCGGTGTTGAGCCCGATGGTGAGCACCGTCACGCCGGCGCCGATCGCACCGACTCCGCCGGCGACGGCCCCTGCGAGCGCGAAGACGACGAGCTCGTCGGTGGCGACGACCGCGATGTCGGCGAACTGCGAGTGGACGCTGCCGTAGATGCCCGCCGACGTGCCCGAGGGCGGTGCAGGCTGCGTGAAGCGCTGCGTCGTCGGCGAGGTCTGGCTCGACGAGTTGCCCACGGCGGTGCTGGTCCCGGCCATCGTGCCGTACACCGTGTTCTGGTACGGCGTCGTGCCGGACCCCGACGGCGCGTCGCCGAGGATGGACTTCCAGCCGCCGGTGCCGCCACCCGCGACGACGTTGTCGGCGTCGCCCTGCGAGCTCTGGCCGCTGCCGTAATCGGTGGGGTCGGTGTCGTCGATGGCGCCCCAGTCGGCGGGCGAGCTGTTCGGCTGGGCGCCCTTGCTGACGCGCTTGGCCGCGTAGCGCTGACCCGCGAAGGTGACGACGTCGCCCGTGTTGTACGAGGTCGCCGCGTTCCACGTCCCGCGGTCGGGTCCGTTGCCGTCGCTGGAGTACGACGCCGTGGGCTGCGTGCCGATCGACCACACCGATACCGCGCCTGCCGCGCCGACGAAGCCGGCGCCGACGCTCATCGCGTAGGACTGCACGTGCTTGATGCCGAGGGCGTTCACCGCCACGTCGCCCTTCGCCCACACGTCCGTGCCGGTGGCGAGGTAGGCGTTCACGCCGATGCTCGCGACGCCGATGTCGACGCCGCCCGCCGCGCCGACGAATCCGCCGGCCGCGCCGCCCGCGAAGGTGACCGAGTCGAAGCGGTCGGCCGCGGTGACCGACACGCCCTGCTGGCTGGAGGCCGCCGACACCGTCCCGGCCGCGTTGACGGTCGTGCCGAGGTCGATGTAGGCCTGCGTGATGACGGTGAAGATGTTGACCCCGACGTTCGCGGTGACCCCGACGAAGCCGGCGCCGACGCCCGCGACCAGCCCGAACAGGCTCTCGCGCGAGATCGCCTGGACGGCCAGTCCGTGGAACTCGCCGAAGAAGGTGAAGTCACCCGCCCCGATGAGGCCGTTGCTGACACCGCCCAGCCCGGCGGCGCCGTTGCCGCCGACGACGATCGTGTTGTTCTGGCCGATGACGGCCTTGGTGGTCTTGTCGACGACGGCGACCCCGACCCCCACGCCGACGCCGACGTAGCCGGCGGCCACCGAGGCGGTGACGAGGATGAGCCGGTCGTCGGACCGTACGAGGATCCCGATGTCGCCGACCGCGCGCAGCACCACGCCGTTGCCGGTACGGGCGATCGTCGAGGTCGTCACGACGGTGACGCCGACGGTGCCGGCGACGCCGACGGTGCCGCCGCCGGCGGCGGCGTTGACCGAGATGATGCTGAGCGCCGAGTCGGCGACGACGACGATGTCGTCGCGGGCGTTCACGACGGCGTTCGCGCGGATCTCGGCGGTCGTCGTCAGGTCGATGACACGCACGGCAGCCGAGGCGCCGACCCCGGCGGTGCCGCCGATCGCGAGGGCGGCTGCGAGACCGAGCGTGCGGAACGAGCTGGATGCCGACACCAGGACCGACTGCGAGGTCCCCGCCGATGCCGGGTCGTTGATGCTGCACGCGAGGTCGCCGCAGTTGATGCGGGCGCCTGCGCCGATCCACGACTCGACGTGGACGGTGGCGACCGTGACCGAGCCGGAGAGCGTGACGGCTGCGGTGCCCGAGCCTCCGGCGGAGATGCCGATGCCGGCGAGGTACGTGCTGTCGGTCGCCGTGACGGCCACGCCCGCGAAGCCGCTCTTGACGGGGGCGCCTGTCGACTGGGGTCCGAGCGCCGAGGCGTCCGCCGCCGGAAGGTCGCCCGAGGCGACGATGCTGTGCGAGCGGCCGCTGCCGGTCGAGCTGAAGACGATGGGGACGATCGGACCGGCGGCGCCGTTGCAGTCGTCGGCGAGTCCCGTGGCCTGGCACTGGGTGCGGGCGATCTGGAAGTGGTCGGGATCGGCGTTGACCACGTAGTAGGTCGCGCCGTCCTCGAGGCCGCCGATCGGGGTGCCGCCGCCGGCGCTGTAGATGACCGGGTCGCCGACGTTGACGGTGATGGGGTACGGGAGGACGAGGTAGTCCGTGCCGACCGCGTACTGGGCGGTGAAGCGCGGTGACACGTCGGACGGAAGGCCGGGCTGGGTGGTGGGCACGAAGCGCTGGTTCTCGCCCATCTTGGCGCCGCCCGGGAGGCTGAGCCCGCCGATGAGGTGGCCGGGCTCGCACGAGTAGGCGTCGGATCCCGGGCTGACTGGGGGCCCGCGCATCGTGCACAGCTTGATGGCGGTGCTGGACACCGGGATCGCGTAGTAGGTCTCGCCGTCGATCAGCCCCCCGATGGGCGCGCCGCCTCCGGCGTCGTACACGACCTGCTGGCCGGACTTGAACCCGTGCTGGTAGCCGAGGTTGATGGTGGCGCCGTCCGCCTGCAGACCGCTGCCGTTGATGGGGCTGTGCGGGTACGGCGTCGGGTAGCCGCCCAACGTGCCCCGCGGGTCGAAGCGGGTGTCGGTGCCCTGCGGGTCGAACGACCCGGACGACACGGTGGTGTGCGTCATGTGACCGGCGAGCGCGCGCGAGGTGACCCGCGCGCTGTCGCCGATCCAGGACTGCGTCGTCTTGGTCACGACGGGCACGGCGACGCCGGCTCCCACCGCAGCGGTGCCTGCGACCGAGATGTTGCCCGCGATCGTGAAGAGCGTGAAGTCGTCGGCGGCGGCCACGATGACGTTGCCGCCCGCGGTGACGTTCGCGGATGCCCCGATCCATGCCTTCGTCGTCACGGTGACGACCGGAACGGCCGCGTTGACGGTGACCGCGGCGGTCCCGCCGACGGAGCCGCCGGCGGAGATCGAGTCGATCTGCTCGGACGAGGATGCCTTCACGACGACGTCGCCGTTCGCGTTGACGGTCGCCCCGGCGCCGATGTTCGCCTGCGTGGTCTTGTGCACGACTTCGACGTCGACGCCGACCCCGACGCCCGCTGTGCCGCCGACGGCCAGCACGCCGGCGAGTGAGAGGACCGTCGTCTCGTCAGAGGCCTCGACGACCACGTCCTGCGTGAGGCTGGGGTTCGTGTTGGTGCACGAGACGCCGACGCAGTTGACCTTCGCCCCGTCGCCGATGCTCGCGGTGGTCGTGTCGGTGAGGACGTTGACCGTGACCGACCCGCCCACGCCGACCGAGTTGCCGCCGGAGCCGCCCACCGCGAAGAGCAGGAAGTCGCCGGACTGCTCGGCCTTCACGAGGGTGTCGCCGACCGCCTGCAGGTCGGCACCGCCCAGAACCTGCGCGGTGACGTCGTCGTCGCGGACGTTCACCGTGACCGAGGCGCCGACGCCGGAGCCGCTGCCCGAGACGGCGATGTTGCCGCTGGAGAGCTTCGCGACGACGGTGTTCTTGGCGTGAACGGTGAGGTCGCCACCGGCTCGCACCGTCGTCGCCTGGCCGATGCGGGCGAGCGTCTGCGGATCGCTGCCGCCCTGGTTGGCGACGATCACGAGCACCGCTCCGGTCGCGGCGACGCTGCCGCTGATCGTGATGCCGCCCGACACCGCGAGCACGAACCAGTCCTCGTCCGAGGTCGCCTCGACCGTGATGCTCCCGCCGGCGCGCACGGCCGCCTGGTCGCCGATCCACGCACGGACGTCGGAGTTCGAGATCTCGACCGCGACAGTGATGCCGACGCTCGACGAGTCCATGCTGAGCGACAGCGCGCCGGCCGCGTCGACGACGGTGATCGCGTCGCTCGCCGAGACGGTGACCGTCTGCCCGCTGCCCCCCACGGCGCCCGCCTGGTTCAGCTGTGCCCCGCCCGCGATCCACGCCCGGGTCTGGAGGTTGAAGATGTTCACGATGAATGCGCCGGTGACGGCCGTGCCCTGCGTGGCTCCGCCCGCGATCGCGATGTTGGTCACCGCGGGGATGTCGACCTTGCCCTTCACGGGCTCGGGCAGGTCGGGGACGATCGGGTCGAGCGTCGTCGTCGCGGTGACGGCCGTGGCTCCTGTCGCATCGACGTGCGTCGAGGACCCGACGGTCGAGTCGATCCAGGCCCGCGTGGCGATCTCGAGGTAGTTGACGAGGAACGCCCCGCCGACCGCGGCATCGGACCCGGTGCCGAGGGCGCCCGAGATCGCGAGGTTCTGCAGCCGCATCGGCTGCAGCGCGGTCACGCTCACGCCTCCGGCCGGTGCGTCGAGCTCTGCCCCGGCACCGACCGAGGCCTCCGACGTGAGCAGCAGGATCTGCACGGCGGCGCTCCCGGCGACCGAGGTGTTCTTGCCTCCCGCGGCGGCGAAGGACCACACGATGAAGTCGTTGTGGGTGTCGGCGGGGGCGATGGCGGCCACCGTCACGCCCGTCTGGCCCGTCGCGCGCGCGCCGGCGCCGATGGTCGCCCGGTTGGTCGCGTCCTGCACGTTGAGGCCGATGGTGGCGCCGACGCGGGTGCCGCCGTGCGTGACGTCGATCGCGGTGCCGATCGCGAAGACGTACGCGCGCTGCGCGAGGAGCGAGCGCACGACGAGCTCGCCGGTCGTCGCGGTGACGGTGACGTTCGCGGCGATGCGCGCCGTCGAGGTGGCGACGAGCCAGTTGACCCCCACGGCTGCGGCGACCGCCGTGGTGTCGCTGCTCCCGCTGCCCGACTGACCCGACTGCGCGGACTGCTGCTGGTTCGCGCCGTTGCCGCCGTTGGTGCCGTTCGTGCCGCCGTTGGACGACGGCATGCCGGCGGTGTCGTCGCGCGTGCCGGCCGTGTTCGGGTTCTTGTCGCCGTTGACGGCCTCGCCCGACTTCTGGTCGCCCGACTGGGTCTCGCTGGAGCTGGCGCCCTCGGCGGAGGCCTCGACCTTCGCCTCGGTGAAGGCGAGCGAGTCGGCGACCACCGACACCGAGGTGCCCGAGGCATCCCTCGCGATCTCGGCGAGCGTGTCCCACCCGACGACCGCGTTCACGGCGATGATCGCGCCGACCGCGGCGCTCTTGCCGGCGGCCTTCGCGTTGCCGTCGGTGCGGATGCGCAGCTGGTGGGTCGCCGTGACGCTGAGCGCTCCGCCGACGTTGGTCGCACCGCCCGTCCCCAGTCGGGCGGTGACATCGTCGTCGACGCTGATGACGAGGGCGACGACGGGTGCGATCGCCGCGGCGCCGGTGGAGGTGCTGCCTCCCTCGGCCTTCGTGATGAACTCGCGGAACCCGAAGGCGGTGATCGCCAGCCCCGTGCCGCCGGTCAGCGCCGCCCCGTTCTCGACCTCGGCGCGCACGTCGCTGCCGTCGACGACCTGCAGCGTGAACACGGCGCCGACGCCGGTCGCCTTGCCCTGGTTGGCCTGCGAGGTCGCGGTCGCGGCATCCCGCTCGTTGCTCTCGGCCGAGATCGTGGATGCCGCCGACGAGAGCGTCACCGTCGCTCCAGCCGGGACGACCGCCTCGGTCTGGTTGCCGAGGATGTTGATGGCGATGGCCCCGGCGACGCCGACGCTGTCGGACTTGCTGGCGCCGGCGCGGGCGATCGATGTGACCTCGTGCTCGAACAGGCGGAAGAGATCCTTGTCAGCGGGTGAGGCGGGCAGCCGGTCGCCGGAGCCGACCGTGACGGACTGCAGCTCCCACTCGTGGGTGGCGTTGCGCTTGTAGAACCCGGGGGCGTGCGAGCCGTCCTGCTTCGTGAGCTGGAACCAGTCGTCCTTCTCGATCTCGTCCTTGGGCAGGTCGTCCTTCTTGGCGTAGACCGCCGCGGTCTGGAACACCCAGATCGTGCCGTTGTACTTCCACACCGAGTTGCCCGGGTGGCCGTCCTTCTCGGCACGGAGCAGGTACAGGTCGTTCGCGCTCGGCGACGCCGGCAGCTCGTCTCCCGCGGTGATGGCGCCGGGCGTCGTGTTCGACCAGCTCGAGCCGTCGAACGTGTAGATGCCCTCCTGGCCGGACTCCTTGACGTACGCGGTGTCGTTCTTCGACGGCCCCGGCAGCTGTTCGCCCGAGTCGACGACGATCCACGTCTTGGTCGCGTCGTCCCAGCGGCGCACGACGTCGTCGGTGTCTCCGTCGAGCATGCCCGCCTCGACGACGAGCCCGGTGGCCGTGATCGTCGAGACGCCGGTGGTGGCGTTGACGGTGATCTCGACGGCCTGGACCGCGACACCGGCACCGATGCCCACGTCGCCCTTCGTCGAGGTGTCGCCGCGCGCGTCGGCCTTCGAGTCGATGTCGGCGAGCGCCCGGAGGGTCACCAGACCGCCGGCGATCACGATGACGCCGTTCGCGAAGCGTGCCCGCACGGTGGGCGAGACGACCGCGATCGCGATCGCGCCCGCGATCGACAGCGAAGCGCCGTTGTTGTCGTTCGTCGCGGCCTTCGGCGTGGACGAGGTCGACGTCGACCCGCCGCCGTTCTGCTGCTTGGTGCTGCTGGCCTGGCCGAGATTCGCGTCGGCCTTCTGGTTGACGTCCTTGCCGCCCTGGTCCTTGCCCTCGGACGGCTTGGCGCCCTGGGCCGATGCCTTGGCCGTCGTCTTCGCGTCGACGCGCTGTGTCGCGGTGAACGAGGCGGCGCCGGTCGTGGTGAGGCTGCGGTCGCTGCCCGAGGTCGACGTGATGTCGTCGAGGATCGCGAGGGCGAGCGAGACGCCGATCCCGGCGGTGGTGCCGGCGGTGGTGGACCCCTTCGCCGTGGTGTCGGCGGCGACGGTCTGGGTGGCGGCGGCGGTGATGCTCGACGCGGTGAGCGGAGCGGAGCCGATGCCGATGGATGCTGCGGTGTGGATGGTCGCGATGACGATGGCGACCGAGGGCGTGATGGTGACGCCTCCGCCTGCCGCGCCTGCTTCTGCCTCGGTGGTGAGCGTGACGCTGTGCGTGGCGGTGATGGTCAGTGCGCCTGCGCCGGTGACGGGAGGGCCTCTCGTGCCGTTGACCGCGGGCGCGATGCCCGCGTACACCTCGTGCGTGACGAGGTTGAGTCCGAACGCCGCGCCGATGCCGACCGTGCCGTCGCCGGACTGGGTCGCCTTGCCGGTCGCCTTGTCGGTGCTCTTCGAGCCGGCGGTGAAGCTCGCGGCGCCGCCGGTGAGCACGACACCCGCGGGCGGCGTGACCGGGTCGGGCGCGATCGGGTCGTTGTCGGCGTCGACCACCGCACGGGTGTCCTCGTCGACGAGGTTGATCGCGAACGCGCCGGCGACGCCGAGCGTTCCGCCGGTGCCGGTCGCGCCGGCTTCGGCGACGGCTTCGAACGTGTGCGTGTCGTCCGGGCCGTCGGTCTTCACCGTGGCCGACACGGCGAGCGACGCGGCGTGCAGCGAAGCGCCGATCCCGACTCCTGCCTCGTTGACGAGCCGCACTTTGTTGACCGCCACGGCCGCGCCGATCCCGACGGTGGTGGAGTCGGTCGCGGTGCCCTTCGCGCTGGCCGAGGCATCCGTGTTGTTCGTCGCGGTGAGGGTCACGGCTCCCGGCGTCGCGAGCGACGATCCGGCCAGCAGCATGGCCCGCGAGACGGAGGTGACGAGGTTGATCGCGATCGCCGCCGCGACCGACACCGACGTGCCGTCCTCGTTCTTCTGGTCCGGGGTCGACGTGCCGCCGCCCGCGCCGCCCTTCGTCTTGCCGCCGGCGTCGCCCAGCTTCGCGTCCGACTTGGTCTTGACGTTGTCGTTCGTCGAGTTGCCGCCGGTCCCCTCGCCCGGCGCGCCCGCGGCGCTGGCCTCAGCGGTGGTCGTCGTGCTCGACACGTTCTCGGCGGAGAGCGAGACCGGGCCGGTCGCGGTGACCGCGCGTGCGATGGATGCCTCGGACTCGTGGTCGACGCTGGCCAGGGCGAACGAGATCGTGAGCGCCAGCGACGAGCCTGTGCCCGCCTTGGTCGCGCCGATCGCGGCGGTCGTGGCCTTCGCGGTCTGGGTGGCGGTGGCGGCGAGCGAGGCGAGCGCGAGCGCGGGGCCCGAGAGGATGCCGGCGAACGTGCGCACGTTGTGGATCGCGATGCTCGCGACGCCGGTGAGGGTCGCGCTGGTGCCGCCGTCGGCTCCCCCGACGGTCTTGGTGGTGGCGTGGTCGGTGCCGCTCGCGGTGAGGGTGAGGGCGCCGATCCCGGTGGGCGCGGCGCCGGCGGCGATCGCCGCGATGATGTCGTCGCGGATGAGCGTCAGCGCCACCGAGGCACCGGCGCCGACCGCGCTGCCGTTGTCGCCGCCCATCTCCTGCTTGGCGGTGGCCTGCGCCGTGCTCTTGCTGCTGCCGCGGGCGGTCACGGTGACCGCGCGGTTCGCGAACGACCCCGCACCCTCGAGCGTCGCCGAGGTCAGCGTGTCGATCTTCGCGAGGGCGAAGGATCCGGCGAAGGCGACGGATCCCGACGCGGGCTTGGCGCCCGACATGGCCGTCGCGGTGAACGACGAGTCTCCGGTGTCCGGGCCTGCCGCCTGGACGGTGACGCCGCCGGCGGCGTCGATCGCGCCGCCCGAGAGGTACGCGCGCGTCGCGAAGTCGAGGATCAGCAGCCCGATGCCGATGCCGACGCCGGCACCGCTGGCTCCGCCCGAGCCGTCCGTCGTGCCGCCGTTGCCGGTGACCGCGACGGTGTTCTTGGCGTGGGCCCGGTAGGCCTGCGTGCCGGTCGTGACGACCTTCGCCCCGACGGCGCGGCCGCGCGTGTCGGTCTGCACGTGCGCCAGTCCGAACGCCGCCGCGATGTCGATGTCGCCGCCGCCGCTCGCGCTGCTGCCGGTGTTGGACTGCCCGGCCGCGCGGCTCGGGCTGTTCTGGCTCTTGTTCGACTGGGTCGCACCGCCCTTGCTGGCGGTCGCGGTCGCCGTGACGGTCGCGGTCTGATCGGCGAGGACGTCGACGGATGCCGCCGAGACCCCTGTCGCGTCGGTCGTGTCGATCGCGGCATCCGTCGTCTGCGACAGGTGGACGACCGCGACGCCGGCGCCGCTCGACGCCTCGTGCGCGTCGCCCGTCGCCGTGAGCGTCGCCGTGTTCGCGGCCGCGAGGCCGAGCGCCCCCGTGACGGCGACCCGGGCGGCACCGGTGATCTTGGCGACGACGGTGGTCGTAGCCCACAGGACGGCGACGGCGGCGTCGAAGCTGCCGGCCGACTCCTGCTTCGAGCTGTCGGTCTGCGGCACCGCCGAGGCGGTGACCGTCGAGGTGGCGCTCATGGTCGCGGCGCCGGTCACGGTGACCGACGACGTGCCGCCGATCGTGACGGCGGCGTTCGACGTGATGAACGCGGCGTCGCCGTACTGCTTGTTCAGCGTGAACGCGCCGACGTTGGACGTGGCGGTGGCCGTCAGGTCGCCGTTCGCGACGATGTTCGCACCGCCCTTGACCTCGACGTTCGCGTTCGAGTTCACGATCACCGCATAGGCGGTGGCCGCACTCGTATCCGGGTTGACGGTCGAGGTGGCGGTCAGGGTGAGATCACCCGTCGTGATCGAGCCGCCGTCGACGACCACCGACGTGTTCGCGTCGTGGTCGAGGCATCCGAGGATCGAGAAGTCGTCGAAGTCCGTGCAGTCGGCGACGTTGAACGGGATGCCATCGGTGTTGGACTCCTCGGCGACCGCCGTGACGGAGTGCGCCGTGACCGTGGCCCCCTGGAACATGATCGACTCGAAGTACGCCTCGAAGGCGGCATCCAGAAGGTTGATCACACCGAGGATGGTCAGGGTGTCGTGCCCGCCGCCGCCCGAGATCTTCAGCACCGTGCCGGTGCCGGTCGGGGCGTTGAAGACCGTCGTCTCGAACGAGGAGTTCGTGCTGCGCAACTGCAGCTGCCCGGCGCCGGGCCCCTGCTCGAGCACCGCCTGGTCGTCGCCGCCCGCGAGCGTGAAGTCCGCGCTGCCGCCGGCGCCGTTGTCGGTGATCGGCTCGATGCCCGCGTAGTGGACCACGGTCGAGCCGAACGTCATCGTGCCGCTGGAGCCGTCCGTCGGCTGCGACGAGAACCCGGCACCCCCGCTCGTCACGAGCGTGTCGAAGCCGGCCGCGCCGTCGAACCAGATTGGCAGCCCCGGGTCGGTGCCGCCGAAGTCGATCGTGAAGGTGTCGTCGCCCGACGTGCCCGTCACGCGGATCTCGGAGATCTCGGAGAGCGAGCGGGTGACGCCGTCGAACGTGACGGTGCCGTCGCCGTGGAACACGAGCGACGACGATGAGCCCGACATCGTCAGCACCCACGCGGCGGGTGCGGCCGGTGCCGGTGCCGCGGGAGCCGGCTCGGCCGGTGCCGCAGGGTCCGCGGGCGCCGGTGCGACCGGCGCAGGCTCGACCACGACGGGCTCGGCGGGTGCGGGCGCCGGCGCGGGATCGACCGCCGGAGCGGGATCGGGCGCGGGCGCCGGTTCGGCCGGCGCGGGCTCTGTCGGCGCCGGGTCGACCGGAGCCGTGTCGGTCGGGGCGGTGTCCGTCGGCGCGGCCGTGTCGGTCGCGTCGAACGGCCGTACGTTCAGCGCCGCGGGCTCGCCGACCATCTCGTCGGGCGAGGCGCCGGCCGACGCTCCAGAGACCGTCGCCGCGGGTGCGGCGGCCGGTGCGGAAGAGGGCGCAGACGCGGCCGCGACGGTCGCGACAGGGAGCGCGCGGGGAGCGCTGTACGGCAGCGCGATGCCCACCGCAACGGCCACGGCGGTCGCGTACGCGACCATGCCGAAGGCCGCGCTGCGGTAGCGCCCCGTTCCCGATCCCCAAACCATGACGCGCCTGTCGCTCGTGTGACGAAACTGACAACGCGCCGGTGTACTCGATCCGCTACGCGGCTCCCCCGAACCCCGGCGATGACACTTGCGTGTCGATCCTGATGCTCATACCCCAGCCGAACCCGAGACCACGTGCGATGAAGCGACGCGGTCAACGAACCGGACAGCGGCAAAAGTAGACCCCGGTCGCGAGCTCCGTCAAGAGCGTGTCGCACATTCCCCGCGGCCGACCGTGCGGGGACCAGCATTCCGCGAACGGAATGTCGCGGAAAGACGGGTCAGTTCAGGCCCGAGTACGCGTGCAGGCCCTTGAAGAACATGTTCACGATCGTGAAGTTGAACAGCACCGCGGTGAAGCCGATGATCGACAGCCACGCCGATCGCGAGCCGCGCCAGCCGCGCGTCGCCCGCGCGTGGATGTAGCCGGCGTAGAGCACCCAGATGACGAAGGTCCAGACTTCCTTGGTGTCGAAGCCCCAGTAGCGGCCCCACGCGTCGTTGGCCCAGATCGACCCCGCGATGAGCGTGAAGGTCCAGAAGATGAAGCCGATGATCGCGAAGCGGTACGCGAGCGACTCGAGCGCGTCGGCGCTGGGGAGCGTGCGCAGGAACCCGGGGCCGGTCTTGACGGCCGTCGCGGACGCCTCGACCGTCGCCGCGGCGGCGACTTTGCGCTCGCGTCTGGCCTGCATGAGCTGCAGCACCGACAACCCGAAGGCGAGCGCGAAGATGGCCGTCGACAGGGATGCCACGAACACGTGGATGACGAGCCACACCGACTTCAGCGGGTCCATCAGCGGCACGATGTCGGTGTAGAACCAGATGGCCGTGCCACCGAGCAGCACCACCACGAGACCGGTGATGAAGGTGCCGAGGAATCGCAGGTCGTAGCGGAAAAGCACGCCGAGATAGACCGCGACGATGAGCATCGTCCCGGTGAGGGCGAACTCGTACATGTTCGACCACGGGACACGCCCGGCGGCGATGCCGCGGGTGACGTCGCCGCCCACGTGGAAGAGGAAGCCGAGCACCGTCAGCGCGGTGCCGATCCGTGCCCACACGAGGCGTTCACGCCGGCCGACCGGAGCGTTCAGCGCCGCCTCGGACGCCGTCTCCTGCGCGCGCAGCGCGTCGACGGAGCTGCCACCCGAGGAGCCTCCGACGGCGACGAGCTCGCGTTCGCGCGCGACCTTCGCGGCGGCGTCCTTCGCGTCGGCCGCGACCGCGCCGCGGCGCGAGAGGTCGACCGTGTACGCGATGAAGGCGAGAGCGTAGATCGCGATGGCCGTCCAGACCAGCAGCACCGAGACCGAGTCGAGCGAGAAGGGGGTGGCGTCGGGCATGATCCTCAGTCTACGTCGGGGGTGGTTTCGGACGGATGGGATGCCGCCGCCCGCCCGTCGCCGGCGGCGGGCGCCGCGGCGGCCAGCGAAGCCAGGTGCTTCACGGCGAACTGGTCGACGGCAGCCGCGAGCGTCGGGTCCTCGCCGCGGGCGAGCCCGGCGTACTCGAGGTGCACGGTGTGCCCCTGGACGACGGCCTTGACCCACATGCGCCGGCGCGGAACGAACAGGGCGGCGAGCAGGCCGGCGAGCGCGAGCACCGCGAAGACGAGCACCCACGCGGCGGCGGCATCACGGTGGATCGACAGCGACACGTACCGCTTGACCGATCCGTCGTAGCCCTGGGCGCCCGCGGGCGCCTCGTTCTCGAACGTGACCGTGCCGCGTCCGCCGGGGAGGTCCGCGGTCTCGCCGGGTGCGAGCTCGAGCGAGGTCACGTCGGTGCCCACGCCGGTGAGCTTGTCCATGTCGCTCGTGTCGAGCGTGTACACCGACTTCGGCACGCCGCCGTCGATGCCGAGGTCGCCGACGTAGACGTCGAGCGTCACGACCGGGTTGATGAGCGCCGGGTAGCTGGAGGTGTAGGCGCCGCTGTCGAGCTTCACCTGGGTCGGATAGAAGAAGCCGACGAGACCCACCTGGTCGCTGAGGCCGTCCGGCACCTTGATGACGCCGAGCGAGGTCATGTTCGTGTCCTGCGGCAGGAAGGGCACCGCCTCGGAGAAGACGACGTCGCCGTCCGCATCGCGGATCGTGAGCGTCGGGGCGTACCCGTTGCCCATGAGGTAGACGCGGTCGCCGGCCATGTCGAGCGGGTGGTTGACGCGCACCTCGCCCTTCGCGGTCTTCTCGCCCGCGTACTGCGTGGTGAGGTTGGCGACGAAGTCGCCGGCCATGCCCGAGCCCTGCGACCCGCTCGGCTGGTACGTGACGTCGAACCGGTCGAGGGTCAGCGCGTAGGGCGTCAGGGCGTCCTCGTCGACGAAACGGCCCGGGTTGAACGACGTGTAGTCGAGCATCGTGTTGACCCACGTGCGGCCCTCGATGATCACCGTCTGGCCGGTGTAGGTGAAGCCTCCGCCGATGCCGACCGCCAGCAGCACGCCCACGAGCGCCCCGTGGAAGACGAGGTTGCCGGTCTCGCGCAGGTAGCCGCGCTCGGCCGACACCGACAGCGCCCGGGCGCTGTCGTAGCGCTCGACGCGATACCCGGAGCTGCGCAGCTGCTGCTGCGCGGCGTCGACCGCCGCCGCGGCCGCGGCTGCGGCATCCGCATCGTCCGAGTACTCGAGGATCTCGGCGCGGTGGGCGTCCAGGCGCGACAGGCGCGCAGGCGTGCGCGGGGGCTTCGCGCGCATCGCCTTGAAGTGGTGCTTCGTGCGCGGGATCACACAGCCCACGAGCGAGATGAACAGCAGGATGTAGATCGCCGAGAACCACGGCGAGGTGTACACGTCGAACAGGCTCAGCTTGTCGAGCACCGGAGCGAGGTCGGGGTTGTCGACGAAGTACTGGCGCACGCCGTTGGGGTCGGCGCTCCGCTGCGGCACGAGCGAGCCGGGCACCGCGGCGATCGCGAGCAGCAGCAGCAGCACGAGGGCGGTGCGCATCGACGTGAGCTGGCGCCACCCCCACCGCAGCCAGCCGACGACGCCGAGCGCAGGCTGCGTGATGTCGTCGGACGCCTCGCCGTCGGCGTGGTCGGCGGGGCGGAGCGGGTCCGCCGCGGTCTCGGAGTCAGAGCGGGGCCGGGACACTGGAGAACACCCCCTGGAGCTGCGCCATCACGGCGGTCCACACGCCGGTCACCATCAGCAGACCGAGCACGATGAGCAGACCGCCGCCGATGAGGTTGACGACGCGGATGTGGCGGCGCACGAACGTGACGGAGCGCGTCGCCCAGCCGAATCCGAGCGTGATGAGAAGGAACGGGATGCCGAGCCCCAGCGAGTACGCGACGCCGAGGAGCGCGGCGCGGCCGATCGAGCCCGAGTCGAACGACATCGTCAGGATCACGGCGAGCGTCGGGCCGATGCACGGGGCCCACCCGATCGCGAGCGCGATGCCGAGCAGCGGCGCCCCGATGAGCCCGAGGTTGCCGCGCACCTGCGGCCGGGCGATGCGCTGCGCGAGCCCGAACCAGCCGATGAACACGAGCCCCATCGCGATGATGAGGACCCCGAGCACGCGCGTGATGATGTCGGCGTACTCGAGGAAGAAGCGTCCGACGGTGCCGCCGAGCATCGCCATGCTGACGAACACGACGGTGAAGCCGGCGATGAACAGCAGCACGCCCAGCAGCAAGCGGCCCCGAGCGGGCGCTTCGAGCCCGGTCGGCGTGGTGGCGGGCGCGGGCGCCGGGGTTCCGGCATCCACTCCCGCGTTCACGGCGACGGGGGCGGGTCGCGGCGCGACCGCGCCGCCGATGAACCCGAGGTAGCCGGGCACGAGCGGCAGCACGCACGGCGAGAGGAACGAGATGGCACCGGCGAGGACGGCGATCGGGATGGCGACGAGCAGCGAGCCGTCGGCGACGAGCTCGCCGAGGCTCACGACTCCTCCAGCGTCTCGCGCACGAGGGTCTCGAGGATCGACGCCTCTTCGATCTGCCCGATGAGGCGGGCGGCGACGCGTCCCTCCTTGTCGAGCACGAGCGTGACGGGCACGGCGTTGAGCGGCGTCGAGCCGGCGAACGCGAGCTTGATGGACCCGTCGACGGTGGTCAGCGCGCTCGGGTAGGTGATCCCGAACTTCACGGCGAAGGCCTGCGACGCCTCGGCGCCGTCGTACAGGTTGACCCCGAGGAACTTGACGTCCTGGCCCTCGAACGCGTCGTGCACCTTCTCGAGCTCGGGCGCCTCCACGCGGCACGGCGCGCAGCCGGCGTACCAGAAGTTCACGACGGTCACGTCACCGGCGTAGTCGGCGCTCGTGGTCTTCTCGCCGTTGTCGAGCACGCCCTCGAAGGCTACCGGGTCCTCACGGTCGGCGGCCTGGATCTCGACGACCTTGAAGCCGTCCGACGCCACGAACCCCTTGTTGTCGCCCTCGCGGTACTGCTCCGCCAGCGGGTCGGCGGAGCACGCCGCCAGTCCGGCGATCAGCACCGTGCTGAGAACGAGGGATGCCGCCACGCGGATCTTCCCGAAGCCGCGAGTCATACTGCTCCCACATCCACCGCGCCCGCCGTGG
>Ga0160442_100394_pt1 | contig 16476 bp, 10 predicted proteins | sample HID1971M_E1MG_FD_108252 | JGI IMG/M metagenome (GOLD analysis project Ga0160442, IMG submission 108252) | Enriched millipede-associated microbial communities from UW Madison campus, WI, USA - HID1971M_E1 MG | ecosystem: Host-associated > Arthropoda: Insects > Digestive system > Unclassified ... | reverse complement strand
GCCCACGCTGGTCTCGCCCGAGAGCATGACCGCGTCGGCGCCGTCGAGCACCGCGTTGGCGCAGTCGGAGGCCTCGGCGCGCGTCGGCGTCGGGCTGGTGGTCATCGACTCCAGCACCTGCGTGGCGACGATGACGGGCTTCGCGTTGCGGCGGGCCAGCTCGACGATGCGCTTCTGCACCAGCGGGACCTGCTCCAGCGGCATCTCCACGGCGAGGTCGCCGCGCGCCACCATGAAGCCGTCGAAGGCCGCGACGACCTCCTCCAGGTTCTCCACCGCCTGCGGCTTCTCGATCTTGGCGACGACGGGGACCGTGCGGCCCTCCTCCGCCATGATCGCCGCGACGTCGTCGTAGTCCTTGGCGGACCGCACGAACGACAGCGCGATGATGTCCGCGCCCATGCGCAGCGCCCAGCGCAGGTCGTCGGTGTCCTTCTCCGACAGCGCCGGCACGGAGACCGCGACGCCGGGGAGGTTGATGCCCTTGTTGTTCGAGACCGGGCCGGCGACCTCGACGGTCGTGACGACGCGCGGGCCCTCGACGGCGGTGACGCGCACGCGCACCTTGCCGTCGTCGATGAGGAGCGGGTCGCCGACGCGGGCGTCGCCCGCCAGACCCTTGTGGGTCGTCGAGACGAGCTCCTTGGTGCCCTCCACGTCCTCGGTGGTGATGGTGAACGTGTCACCCTCGTTGAGGTAGTGCTTCTGGTCGCCCGCGAACCGGCCGAGCCGGATCTTCGGGCCCTGGAGGTCGACGAGGACTGCGACGTTGCGGCCGGACTCCTTCGCCGCCTCTCGGACACCGTGGTAGACGGCCTCGTGCTCCGCCTGCTCCCCGTGGCTCCGGTTGATCCGGGCCACGTCCATGCCCGCGTCGACCAGCTCACGGAGCTTGGTCGGGGACGCCGTCGCGGGTCCGATGGTGCACACGATCTTCGCTCTGCGCATGTCTCCAGCCTCGTCGTCGATCCGCCCCGGCGCGAGCCGGGGCGGCGCCCGGGTGCCCGAACGGCCCCGGGTACTGCTTCGTCGTTGTTCTTCTTATCCTCGCAGCGCGACCGTCCGCGGGCCGACCGGCGCGGGCAGCTCGGAGCTGCCCTGCAGGTAGGCGTCCACGGCGGCCGCCGTCGCGCGGCCCTCGGCGATCGCCCAGACGATCAGCGACTGCCCGCGGCCCGCGTCACCCGTCGCGTACACGCCGGGCAGGCTGGTGGCGTAGTCGTCGCCGCGCCGCACCAGCCCGCGCGTCGTGAGCTCCGCGCCGGTCTGGGCCACCAGCTCGTCGGTCTCCGGGCCGGTGAACCCCATGGCGATGAGGACCAGGTCCGCCGGGATCTCCCGCTCGGTGCCCTCCTTGGGCACCCGCCGGCCGTCCGGCAGGTACTCGGTCTCGGCGACCTTGAGGGCCCGGACGTTCCCGTCCTCGCCGCCCACGAACTCTACCGTCGAGGCCAGGTAGCTGCGCTCCCCGCCCTCCTCGTGGGACGTCGAGACCTCGAAGACGATCGGGTCGGTCGGCCACGGCTGGCTCGCCGACCGCTCGAGCGGCGGCTTCTTGCCGATCGCCAGGGTGGTGACGCTGGCCGCGCCCTGCCGCAACGACGTGCCGAGGCAGTCCGAGCCGGTGTCGCCGCCGCCGATGATCACGACGTGCTTGCCCGCGGCCGACGGCGCGCCCTCGACGGGGCTCCCCGTGGCGGCCTTGTTCGCCGGGGTCAGGAAGTCCATCGCGAAGTGCACGCCCCCGAGGTCGCGCCCCGGCATCGCGAGCTCGCGCGGCACGGTGGCGCCGGTGGCCAGGACCACGGCGTCGAACCGGCGGCGCAGCGCGTCCCAGGTGATGTCCCGGCCGATGGCGACGCCCGGGCGGAAGCGGGTGCCCTCGGCCTCCATCTGCTCGAGACGACGGTCGATGTGCAGCTTCTCGAGCTTGAAGTCCGGGATGCCGTAGCGCAGCAGCCCACCGATCGCGTCGTCGCGCTCGTACACGACGACCGTGTGGCCGGCGCGCGTGAGCTGCTGGGCGGCGGCCAGGCCCGCCGGGCCCGAGCCGACGACGGCCACGGTCGAGCCCGTGAGCCGCTGGGGCACCTGCGGCGTCACCAACCCCCGCTCGAACGCCTCGTCGATGATCGAGACCTCGACGTTCTTGATCGTCACCGCGGGCTGGTTGATGCCCAGCACGCAGCTCGTCTCGCACGGTGCCGGGCAGACGCGCCCGGTGAACTCCGGGAAGTTGTTGGTCGCGTGCAGGCGCTCGATCGCGTCGGCCCACTGGTCGCGCCACACCAGGTCGTTCCACTCGGGGATGAGGTTCCCGAGCGGGCATCCCTGGTGGCAGAACGGGATGCCGCAGTCCATGCAGCGGCCCGCCTGCTCCTTGAGGAACGGCTGGCCCTCCTCGCGATGGGCGTGCGTGTCCTTCCAGTCACGCAGCCGCACCTCGACGGGGCGGTTCGGCGGGAGCTCGCGCTCCCGCACCTTCAGGAATCCGCGGGGGTCAGCCACGCGCCACCTCCATGATCTGCTCCCACATCGCCGGGTCGAAGTCGTCGCCCTCGCCCAGCGTCTTCCCTGCCGCCTCGGCGTCGGCCAGCGCGGCACGCACGCGGGCCCAGCCCGCGGGCAGGACGCGCGAGAAGCGGGCCCGCGCGCCGTCGTCCTCGAGGAGCTCGGCCGCCACGGGCGAGCCGGTCTCCGCCAGGTGCCGTTCCAGCAGGCCGCGCACGCGGTCCCAGTCGGCGTCGTCCAGCGACCCCACCTCGAGCTCGCCGCTCTTCACCGCCTGGATGTTCATCGCGACGTCGCGCAGGTTGAGCACGTACGCGACGCCGCCCGACATCCCGGCGCCGAAGTTGCGGCCCGTGGGGCCGAGCACCAGCACCGTCCCGCCGGTCATGTACTCGCAGCCGTGGTCGCCCACGCCCTCGGTCACCAGCGTCGCGCCGGAGTTGCGCACGGCGAACCGCTCGCCCACGCGCCCCCGGAGCAGGATCTCGCCCGACGTCGCGCCGTAGCCGATGACGTTGCCCGCCACGACGTTCGCGGCGCCCTCGAGCACCGCCGACCGGTCGGGGCGCACCACGATCCGGCCGCCCGACAGGCCCTTGCCGACGTAGTCGTTGGCGTCGCCGTACAGGCGCAGCGTGACACCGCGCGGCAGGAACGCGCCCAGGGACTGGCCGGCGGAGCCCGTGAGGGTCACGTCGATCGTGTCGTCGGGCAGCCCGGCACCCCGGTACCGCTTGGTCACCTCGTGACCGAGCATGGTGCCGACGGTCCGGTTGACGTTGCGCACCGGCGCCTCGATCCGCACGGGGAGCGCGTCCTCGAGCGCGGGGCGCGCCTTCTCGATCAGCTGGTTGTCCAGTGCCTTGGCCAGGCCGTGGTCCTGGGTGGCCACCTGGTGCAGCGTGGTGCCCGGCACCGCCTCGGGCGCGGCGAGCACCGGCGCGAGGTCGAGACCCTGCGCCTTCCAGTGGTCGACGGCCTTGCGTGTGTCGAGCGCCTCGACGTGCCCGACGGCCTCCTCGATCGAGCGGAAGCCGAGCGAGGCGAGGTGCTCGCGCACCTCCTGCGCGATGAACTCGAAGAAGTTCACGACGAACTCCGGCTTGCCCGTGAACCGCTTGCGCAGCTCCGGGTTCTGGGTGGCCACGCCCACCGGGCAGGTGTCCAGGTGGCAGACGCGCATCATGACGCAGCCCGAGACGACCATCGGCGCCGTGGCGAAGCCGAACTCCTCGGCCCCGAGCAGCGCCGCCACGACGACGTCGCGACCGGTCTTCATCTGCCCGTCCACCTGCACGACGATGCGGTCGCGCAGGTTGTTGAGCACGAGCGTCTGCTGGGTCTCGGCGAGACCGATCTCCCACGGCGTGCCCGCGTGCTTGAGCGACGTCAGCGGGCTCGCGCCCGTGCCGCCGTCGTGCCCCGAGATGAGCACGACGTCCGCGTGCGCCTTGGACACGCCCGTCGCGACGGTGCCGACGCCGAACTCGGAGACGAGCTTGACGTGCACGCGCGCGGCCGGGTTGGCGTTCTTGACGTCGTGGATGAGCTGCGCCAGGTCCTCGATCGAGTAGATGTCGTGGTGCGGCGGCGGCGAGATGAGCCCCACGCCGGGCGTCGAGTGCCGGGTCTTGGCGACCCACGGGTACACCTTGGGCCCGGGCAGCTGGCCGCCCTCGCCCGGCTTGGCGCCCTGGGCGAGCTTGATCTGGATGTCGTCGGCGTTCGTGAGGTACTCGCTCGTCACGCCGAACCTCCCCGACGCGATCTGCTTGACCCGCGAGCGGCGCTCCGGGTCGTACAGGCGCTCCGGGTCCTCGCCGCCCTCGCCGGTGTTGGACCGGCCGCCGAGACGGTTCATGGCGATCGCGAGGGTCTCGTGCGCCTCCGCGGAGATCGACCCGTACGACATCGCGCCGGTGTTGAACCGCTTGACGATGTCGGCGACCGACTCGACCTCGTCGATCGGGACCGGCTCGCGGTCCGGGGTGAAGCGCAGCAGGCCGCGCAGCGTCATGAGCCGGCGGGACTGCTCGTCCACGCGCCGCGTGTACTGGCGGAAGATGTCCATCCGCCCCGTGCGGGTGGCGTGCTGCAGCCGGAAGACGGTCTCGGGGTCGAAGAGGTGCTCCTCCCCGTCCCGGCGCCACTGGTACTCGCCGCCGCTGGTCAGCCGCTGGTGCGCGGCGTGGTTGCCCGACGCCGGGTACGCCTCCGCGTGCCGTGCCGCGACCTCGGCCGCGATGACGTCCAGGCCGATGCCCGCCAGGCGGCTCGTCGTGCCGGTGAAGTAGTCCTCGACCAGCTCGTGCGAGAGCCCGACGGCCTCGAAGATCTGCGCGCCGCGGTAGGACATGATCGTCGAGATGCCCATCTTGCTCATCACCTTGAGCACGCCCTTGCCGAGCGCGGTGATGAGGTTGGCGACGGCCGCCTCCGGCGTGACGGCGAGGTAACCGCGCAGCGCGAGGTCCTCCACCGTCTCCATGGCGAGGTACGGGTTCACCGCGGCGGCGCCGTACCCGATGAGGAGCGCGACGTGGTGCACCTCGCGCACGTCGCCGGCCTCGACCACCAGCGAGATCCGGGTGCGCGTGCCCTGCCGCAGGAGGTGGTGGTGCACGGCGCTGGTCAGCAGCAGCGACGGGATCGGCGCAAGCTCCGAGTCGGAGTCGCGGTCGGACAGCACGACGTGCGTCACGCCCGCCGCGATGTCCGCGTCGACCTGGGCGAAGATCTCCTCCAGCCGGGCCTGCAGCGCCTTGCCGCCGCCGGACACCTCGTAGAGGCCGCGCACGATGCCCGCGCGGAACTCGCCCTCCAGCCGCGGGTCGCGGTCGATGCGCACGATCTTGGCGAGCTCGTCGTTGTCGAGCACCGGGAACGGCAGGTCGAGCTTGCGGGCGTGGCTCGCGACCTCCTCGAGGAGGTTCGGCTCCGGGCCGATCGTGCTGTCGATCGCCGTGACGAGCTGCTCGCGGATGGAGTCCAGCGGCGGGTTCGTCACCTGGGCGAACATCTGCGTGAAGTAGTCGAACAGCAGCCGCGGCCGGCTCGACAGGACGGCGATCGGCGTGTCCGAGCCCATGGCCCCGAGCGCCTCCGCGGCCGTGTCGGCCATCGGCGTGAGGAGGATCTTCAGCTCCTCGGTGGTGTACCCGAAGGCACGCTGCCGCCGCTGGACGGACGCGGGCGAGTGCGCGACGTGCTCGCGCTCGGGCAGCGAGTCCAGCGTGATCGTGTTGCCGGCGATCCACTCGCCGTACGGCCGCTGGGCGGCGAGCTGCGACTTGAGCTCGTCGTCCTCCACGATCCGGCCCTGCTCGGTGTCGACCAGGAACATGCGCCCCGGCTCGAGGCGCCCCTTGCGCACGATCGTCGCGGGGTCGAGGTCCAGGACGCCGGCCTCCGACGCGAGCACGACGAGGCCGTCCTCCGTGACCCAGTAGCGGCCCGGCCGCAGGCCGTTGCGGTCGAGGACGGCGCCGATGAGGGTGCCGTCGGTGAACGTGAGGCAGGCGGGCCCGTCCCACGGCTCCATGAGGTTCGCGTGGTACTGGTAGAAGGCGCGCCGGGCCGGGTCCATCTCGGCGTGGTTCTCCCACGCCTCCGGGACCATCATCAGCACGGCGTGCGGCAGCGAGCGGCCGGACAGGTGCAGCAGCTCCAGCACCTCGTCGAAGCTGGCCGAGTCGCTCGACCCCTCCGTGCACACCGGCAGCAGCGGCGACAGGTCCCCGAGCACCTCGCTGGCCATGGTGCTCTCGCGGGCCGCCATCCAGTTGCGGTTGCCCCGCACGGTGTTGATCTCGCCGTTGTGCGCCACGAGCCGGAACGGCTGCGCGAGCGGCCACGACGGGAACGTGTTCGTGGAGAACCGGGAGTGGACCAGCGCGATCTCCGACGCGTAGCGCGGGTCGCTCAGGTCCGGGAAGAACGGCTCGAGCTGCGCCGTCGTGAGCATGCCCTTGTACGTGAGCGTGCGGCTCGACAGCGAGGCGAGGAACAGGTCGAGCTCGTTCTGCGCGCGCTTGCGCAGCCGGTAGGTGCGCCGGTCGAGCTCGAGCCCCGACAGCTCGCGCGACGGGGCCGCCACGACGACCTGCCGGAACAGGGGCATCGAGGCGCGCGCCGTCGGGCCGACCAGGTCGGCCGTGACCGGCACGTCGCGCCAGGCGAGGACGTCGAGCTTCTCCTCGGCGGCGATCGCCTCGAACCGGCGGGCGGCCGCGTCGGCCTCCGCACGGTCCTGCGGCAGGAACGCCATGCCGATCGCGTAGTGGCCGGCGGGCGGGAGCTCGGCGGCGACGACGTCACGGACGAAGGCGTCCGGGATCTGCGTGAGGATCCCGGCCCCGTCCCCGCTGTTCTCCTCCGCGCCGACCGCTCCGCGGTGGTCGAGGTTCAACAGGGCGGTCAGGCCCGCGTCCACGATGTCGCGGCCGGGCGTCCCGCGCAGGGTCGCGACGAACGCGACACCGCACGCGTCGTGCTCGGACGCGGGGTCGTAGAGGCCCTGGGCCGAGGGCCGCGCGACCCGATGCTGCGGCGTGGTCATCAACACCGTCCTCCTGCACGCCCGCACGCGGGCGCGTCATGCTCAAAGGTGGTCGGGACGTCGTCGGCCCGTCGGATACATAGGCTGCCCCGACCGGGTGGTGCCCCGGTCGGAATCGCCTCAGGCGCGGTCGGCCGGTCCCTGGTCGGGTCCGGAGACGTCCGCGTCCGCACGGTGCGGTCCGCCGCCGCTGTCGCGGCGGTCGTCCCGGCCGGAGGCGCCTGCGGCGGCCCCGGCGTGCGCGGTGCTCATGGTGTCAAGCTCGGTGTCAGGATCGGTGTCCTGCTCGACGTCGTCCCGGTCCTCGCCGGACCGACGGTCCTCCTGCTGCCGGTCGCGACCGCGGCCGGGCAGCTCCACCCCGTCCTCACGCTCCGGGTGGCGCCTGCCGATGAGGACGAAGGCGACGAGGGCACCCAGGCCCACGACGATCGACGTCCACACGTTCAGACGCAGCCCGAGCACGTGCTCGGCGGTGTCGATGCGGAGCATCTCGATCCACACCCTGCCCAGAGTGTAGAGCGCGACGTAGGCCCAGAATACCCGCCCATGACCGAGCCTGTACCGGCGGTCGAGCCAGACCAGAAGTGCGGCCGCCCCGAGGTTCCAGAGCAGCTCGTACAGGAACGTGGGGTGGAAGAGGGTGCCCGCCGCGAACGTCGTGCCGGTGTCCGCGTTGAGCTGCTCGATCACCCCCGGGGAGACCTCGAGGCCCCAGGGCAGCGTCGTGGGTGCTCCGAACAGCTCCTGGTTGAACCAGTTGCCCAGGCGCCCCACCGCTTGCGCGACGAGGAGCCCGGGCGCGAGCGCGTCCGCGAACGAGCTCAGGCGCACGCCCTTGCGGCGGCAGCCGATCCAGGCGCCGACGGCGCCGAGCGCCACCGCACCCCAGATCCCCAGGCCGCCCTCCCAGACGTACAGGGCACGCACGGGGTCGCCGCCGGGGCCCCAGTACGGCTCGGGCGTGCTGATCACGTGGTAGAGCCGGCCGCCGACGATGCCGAACGGCACGGCCCAGAAAGCGATGTCGAGGACGTCGTCCGGGTCCCCGCCACGGGCGACCCAGCGCTTGGTGGTGATCCAGATCGCGACGGCGATGCCGGCCAGGATGGCCAGCGCGTAGGCGCGGACCGGCACCGGGCCGAGGTACCAGGTGTGCTGCGACGGGCTCGGGATCGCCGCCTGCACCGCAGCCGCGGACGCCAGCAGGGTCGCGCTCACGCGCTCTCCCCCGGCCCTCCGCGGGCGCGGCGCACGCCGTCGGCGAGGTCCGCCACGGTCGTCCGCAACGCGTCGAGCCGGTCGGCCCAGGGACGGTCGGCCAGCAGCGGGCGCACGAGCGCCGAGCCGACGATGACGCCGTCGGCGAACCGGCCCACCTCGGCGGCCTGGTCGCCGGACGAGACGCCGAGCCCGACGCACACGTGGTCGGCGCCCGCCGCGCGGGTGTCGGCGACGAGCTGCTCGGCCCGGTCGCCCACCTGGTCGCGGGTGCCGGTCACGCCCATCGTCGACGCCGCGTAGACGAAGCCGCGCGACGCCCGTGCCGTGAGCGCCAGGCGCTCGGGGGTCGAGCTGGGCGCGACGAGGAACACGCGGTCCAGGCCGTGCTCCTCCGACGCCGCGATCCAGTCGGCCCCCTCGTCGGGGATGAGGTCGGGGGTGATGAGGCCGGCGCCCCCGGCGGCGGCGAGGTCGCGCGCGAACGCGTCCACCCCGTAGCGCAGCACCGGGTTCCAGTACGTCATCACGAGGGCGGGCACGCGTCCGCCGGAGTGCTCGGCCACGGCCTCGACGACGCGCAGCACGTCCCGGACCCGGGTCCCGGCGGCGAGCGCGGCCTCCGCGGCACGCTGGATCACCGGGCCGTCCATCACCGGGTCGGTGTACGGCACACCGATCTCGACGACGTCGGCGCCCGCGTCCACGGTCGCCAGGACAGCCTCGATCGAGCGCTCGACGTCGGGGAACCCGACGGGCAGGTAGGCGACGAGCGCGCCGCGACCCTCGTCGCGCAGGGCGTCGAGGCGCGCGCCGGTGGTCGACCCCGCGGACGGTGCCGTCGCGGGCGAGGTGTCGGTCGTGGTCACTGGTCCCCCTCCTGCGTCGCGTCCGGCTGTTCCTCGTCGAGGAGCCCGAACCACCGCGCCGCGGTGGCCACGTCCTTGTCCCCGCGACCCGACAGGTTCACCAGGATCACCTGGCCGGTACGTCCGGCCTCGGCGGCCTCGCGCCCGAGGCGCAGGGCACCGGCGAGCGCGTGCGCCGACTCGATCGCCGGGATGATCCCCTCGGTGCGGCACAGGAGGCGGAAGGCCTCCATGGCCTCGTCGTCCGTCACGGGCTCGTAGGTGGCGCGCCCCAGGTCGTGCAGCCAGGAGTGCGCGGGCCCGACGCTCGGGTAGTCCAGCCCGGCCGAGACGGAGTGGCTCGGCAGCGTCTGGCCGTCGTCGTCCTGCAGCAGGTAGGAGCGGGCGCCGTGGAGCACGCCCGGGGCACCACCGGAGAACCGGGCCGCGTGCCGGCCGGACTCGATGCCCTCACCCCCGGCCTCGAAGCCGTGCAGGGACACCCCCTGGTCGTCGAGGAAGGCGTTGAAGATGCCGAGCGCGTTCGACCCGCCGCCCACGCACGCCGCGACGGCGTCCGGCAGCCGGCCGGTGCGCTCGAGGATCTGCTCGCGCGCCTCCTCGCCGATGATGCGGTGGAACTCGCGCACCATCTCCGGGAACGGGTGCGGGCCCGTGACCGTGCCGAGCAGGTAGTGCGTGGACTCGACGTTCGCGACCCAGTCGCGGAGCGCCTCGTTGATGGCGTCCTTGAGGGTGCGCGAGCCGATGGTCACCGGCACCACCTCGGCACCGAGCAGCCGCATCCGGGCGACGTTCAGCGCCTGGCGCTGCGTGTCCTCCTCGCCCATGTACACGACGCACTCGAGGTCGAGGAGGGCGGCCGCGGTCGCCGTGGCCACGCCGTGCTGCCCGGCGCCCGTCTCGGCGATCACGCGCGTCTTGCCCATGCGCTTGACCAGCAGCGCCTGGCCGAGGACGTTGTTGATCTTGTGCGACCCGGTGTGGTTGAGGTCCTCGCGCTTGAGGAACACCCGGTGCCCGGCCTCCGCGCCACCGCAGTGCTCCGCGAAGCGCGGCACCTCCGTGAGCGGCGAGGGACGCCCGGTGTACTCGCGGTGCAGGCGCGCCAGCTCGTCCGTGAACGCCGGGTCGCCGAGCGCCTTGCGGTACTCCGTCTCGAGCTCGTCGAGCGCGGCGATCAGGGCCTCGGGCACGAAGCGGCCCCCGAACTGGCCGAAGTACGGGCCTTCGACGTCCGCGAGCCGCCCGAGCACCTGGTGCGCCAGGGTCTCGGTCAGGGCCTCCCGTACGGGCTGGTCGGGCACGGGTCCTCCGTCTCTCGTCGGCACCGCTCGGCGCTCTGCACGAGGGGCCGTCCGAGGGTACCGGTCGCCCGGGCCTCCGCCGCCCGCCGTCCAGGACGCCGTGGGGATGTGTGCCGTGTGGTGTTGTGCCGTGGTCGTGTGGGCGTGCTGCGGTGGTTACGGCTGGGCCGCCGGACGCACCGACCACAGGGCGGGGTGCTGCCCGGCCGCGACCAGGTCGGCCACCGACCGGCGCGGGGCGCCGTCGGTCACGAGCGCCTCGCCGACGAGCACCGCGTGCGCGCCGGACCGGGCGTAGTCGAGCACGTCGTGCGGGCCGCGGACGCCTGACTCGGCGACGCGGACGACGTCGTCGGGGATGAGCGGGGCGAGCCGCCCGAAGGTCGTGCGGTCCACCTCGAGCGTCTTGAGGTCGCGGGCGTTCACGCCGACGACGCGCGCCCCGGCGTCGAGCGCCCGGCGTACCTCGTCCTCGGTGTGGGCCTCGACCAGCGCCGTCATGCCGAGCGAGTGCACCCGCTCGATCAGGGACGTCAGCACGGTCTGCTCCAGGGCCGCGACGATGAGCAGCACGAGGTCCGCCCCGTGGGCCCGCGCCTCCCACACCTGGTACGGCGTGACGACGAAGTCCTTGCGCAGGACCGGCACGTCCACCCGGGCGCGGACGGCGTCCAGGTCGGCGAGCGAGCCCCCGAACCGCCGCTGCTCCGTGAGCACGGAGATCGCGCTGGCCCCGCCGCTGGCGTACTCCTCGGCCAGCGCCGCCGGGTCGGAGATCGACGCCAGGCTGCCCTTGCTGGGGCTCGACCGCTTCACCTCGGCGATCACGGCGACGCGATCCTCCGAGAGCAGCCGGCCGCAGCACTCGAGCGCGCCCGGCACGCGGGCCGCGCGCTCCTTGAGCTCGTCGAGCGACGTCCGCGCCTGGCGTACCGCGAGGTCCTCGCGGACCCCCGCGACGATGTCCTCCAGGACCGTCATGGTCTGCCTCCCCGTCCCCTGACGCCGCACCGACGTCTGCCTGCCATCGTAGGCCCGTCCGCGGGACGGCCCCGACACGTCTCCGACCGTGAGACGGCCCCGCCGGCGGGGCCGCGGCACAGGAGACAGCTCCCGAGCGGACACGACGACGGCGCGCCCCCCGTCGTCGGGAGCGCGCCGTCGGTCGCGCCGGCCGGCGGTCGGAGCCGCCGCCGGAAGGACCTCAGTGGCCGGCGGAGGACCGGCGCGGCGTCACGCCGTCCTTGGGCTGGCCGAGACCCATGTTGCGCAGCACGAGACCGAGCACGAGCGAGGCGGCCACGATCACGGCGCCGACCCAGACCACCGCGTCCGGGACCGGGGGCAGCATCCCGACGGCGCCGACGGCCACGCCCAGCATGATGCCGATCATCGCCGTCCACGCGGCGGTCGTGTGGCCGTGGTTCGTGGGCGGGACGGCCGGGGGCAGGTAGGCGACCTCGGCGTTGCGGTTGTCGGTCATTGGAATGTGATGCCCTTTCGTGACGTGGTGCGCGGTCCAGCCTAGCGGTCCGCGGACGGGTCCGTTCCCCGGGAGAGCGCGTCCCACGCGTCGTGGGGGTCGTGCTGACCAGGCACGTCGGGGTCTTCCCCCGACGGCGTCTCCTCCGCACGGGGTCCCGTGCCGCCCGCGCCGGGTGCGGCGTCGGCGCGCTCGTGCCGCCCGGAGGCGGCTCCCCAGGCGGGCGCGCCTGCCGCCGCGAGCACCGCGACGAGCACGGCCGCCGCGCCGAGCACCGCGGTCAGCCAGGGCCACACGGCGAGGGAGACGGGCGACGTGAGGTCCGTCACGCCGGCGGTCGCCGAGGCGCCCGACGTCGCGGCGGGGACCGGGTCGAGCAGCACGGCCGCGGCCGAGGCGGTGGCGAGGGCGCCCGCGAGCGCGACCACGACGAGCGCGACCCAGCGCGCCACGCGGCCCGCGATGGCGAGGGCGACGCCGCCCGCCACCACCACGAGCGCGGCGGCGCCGACCGCCGGCGCCGCCGTCGTGCCCGTGACCGCGACGTCGACTGTGGGTTCGAGGGCCGTCGACACCGTCGTGCTCACCCAGGTCGGCGAGGCCGTCGCGAGCGTGAGCCCGCCGACGGCCACGACCGACCACACCGCCCGCGACCGCGCGCGCAACGGCCCGCGACCCGGCGGGCGTCCGCCATCGCCGTCGTGCGTGGTCCGTGCTGCGTCGTCCATGTCTGCCTGTCCGTCCTGCCTGTCCGTCTGCCCGGCGTGCTGGTCCGTGCCGCGCTCAGAGCGCCCGGAACCGCGCGGCCAGCTGCACCGCGCGTACCGCCGCCGCCGCCTTGTTGCGCGACTCCTCGTACTCGAGCGCGGGCACGGAGTCGGCGACGATGCCGCCGCCGGCCTGCACCCATGCCCGGCCGTCGCGGATGCACGCGGTGCGGATCGCGATGGCCATGTCCATGTTGCCGCCGAAGTCGAAGTAGCCCACGGTGCCGCCGTAGATCCCGCGCGACGCGGGCTCGAGCTCGTCGATCAGGGCGATGGCGCGCGGCTTGGGCGCCCCCGACAGGGTGCCCGCGGGGAACGTCGCGCGCAGGGTGTCGAGCGCCGTCGCGCCCGCCCGCAGGCGCCCGACGACGGTGGAGCACAGGTGCATGATGTGGCTGAACCGGCGCGTGGCCATGAACTCGACCACCTCGACCGACGTCGGCTCGCAGACCTTGACGAGGTCGTTGCGCGACAGGTCGACGAGCATGAGGTGCTCGGCGCGCTCCTTGGGGTCGGCGAGCAGCTCCTCGCCGAACGCGACGTCCTCCTCGACCGTCGCGCCGCGGGGCCGCGACCCGGCGATCGGGTAGGTGGTGACGTGCCCGTCGGTGACCTTCACGAGCGTCTCCGGGCTGGAGCCGACGACGGAGAAGTCGCGCTCGTCGGGTCCGGTGAGCCGGAAGTAGTACATGTACGGGCTCGGGTTGATGGTGCGCAGCGCGCGGTACACGTCGAGCGGCGCGGCCGGACAGTCCAGGCCGAGGCGCTGGGACAGCACCACCTGGAACACCTCGCCGTCGCGGATCGCCTCCTGCCCGGTGCGCACGGCGGCCTCGAACTCCGCGCGCGTGGACCGGAACTCCAGGCCGGGCTCCGCCACCTCGTCCGGCCCGCGCAGCACCGTGGGCTGCGGCGGGGCGGGCGTGGCCAGCCGCGCCTGCATCGCGTCGAGCCGGGCGACGGCGTCGGCGTGCGCCTCGTCGACCCGCTCGTCGGTGCCGTCGCCGTTGATGGCGTTGGCGATGAGCCACGCGCTGCCCGTGTGGTGGTCGACCGCCACGAGGTCGGTCGCGAGGCTCAGCGCCACCTCCGGCACGCCGAGCTCGTCGGGGGCGTTCGCGGGCAGCGTGGGCTCCCAGTGCCGCACCACGTCCCAGCCGAGCGCGCCCGTGAGCCCGCCGGTCAGCGGGGGCAGCCCCTCGATCGGCGGGGTGCGCAGGGCCTCGAGGGCCGCGCCGAGCACCTCGACGACGTCGCCCTCGCGCGGGATGCCCGCCGGGACGTCGCCGTGCCAGACGGCGCGGCCGTCCTGCGCGGTGAGGGTGGCGCGCGAGTCGACGCCCACGAACGACCAGCGCGACCAGCCGCCGGACGACTCCGCCGACTCGAGCACGAAGGTGCCCGGGCGGTCCTGGGCGAGCGTCCGGTACAGGCCGACCGGCGTGACGTCGTCCGCCAGCACGCGCCGGACCACGGGGATCACGCGGCGGTCGGCGGCCAGCGCGCGGAACGTGCCGAGACCAGGCCACGTCGCGCCCCACGCGAGGTCCTGCTCCGACGGGCCCGCCACGGGGGCGGTGCGCGGGGCGGGGTGGGGCTGCGCGACGGTGGGCGTGGTCACCGGTCCTCCTGAGGATCGTCGGGGCTGGTCGGGGCTGGTCTGGGATGGTCTGTTCGCGGTGCGTCGCCGGGGCGAGCGAGGGGTCAGGCGGCCGGCGCGTCAGGACCGACGACGGCCCCCAGGTCACCGCCGGCCTCGAAGCAGGTGCGGGTGCCGGTGTGGCAGGCGGCGCCCACCTGGTGCACGCGCACGAGCAGGGCGTCGCCGTCGCAGTCCAGCGCGACGGACCGGACGAGCTGCACGTGCCCGGACGTGTCCCCCTTGCGCCAGTACTCGTCGCGCGACCGGCTCCAGAACGTCACGCGGCCCTCGGTGAGGGTGCGGCGCAGGGCCTCGTCGTCCATCCAGCCGAGCATGAGGACCTCGCCGGTGTCGTGCTGCTGGACGACGGCGGCGACGAGGCCGTGCTCGTCGCGCTTGAGCCGCTCGGCGATCGCGGGGTCGAGAGCTGCCCCGGGCGCGGGAGCATCGGTCAGATCGGGCACCCGTGCATCTTCCCACGGCGCGCCGGGGCGCGGGACGCACCGTCCACCTCGTCGCCCCCCCCGGTCAGCGGGTCTGCGCCACCCAGCTCGCGTGCATCCGCGCGTAGACGCCGCCCGCGGCGGCCAGCTCGGCGTGCCCGCCGACCTCGACCACGTGCCCGTCGTCGACGACGACCACGAGGTCGCTGGCCTCCGCCGTCGAGAGCCGGTGGGCGATGGTGATGGTCGACCTGCCCGAGGTCAACGAGTCCAGCGCCCGCGCGATCCGCACCTCGGCTGCCGGGTCGACCGCCGAGGTGGCCTCGTCCAGCACCAGCAGGTCGGGGGCCGCGACGTACGCGCGCGCGATGGCGACCAGCTGCCGCTCCCCCGCGCTCAGCGCCTCGCCGCGCTGCCCGACGGGCGTGTCGAGGCCCTGCGGCAGACCGGCCACCCAGTCGGCGAGGCCGAGCGCGTCCACGGCCCCGGTGACGCGTGCCCTGGCCTCGGCAGGGTCGGACGGCGGGTCCGGCCGCAGCCCGTAGGCGACGTTCTGCTCCACCGTGCCGTCGAAGAGGAAACCCTCCTGGGGCACGAGCACGACGCGCTCGCGCAAGGAGGCGAGCGTCAGGCGGCGCAGGTCGACGCCGTCGAGCAGCACCTCCCCGGCCGTGGGGTCCATGAGGCGGGCGACCAGCTTGGCGACGGTGGTCTTGCCCGAGCCGGTGCGCCCGACGACGGCGACCTTGCGGCGCGCGGGCAGCTCCAGGTCCACCCCGTGCAGCACCTCCGGCCCGTCCGGATAGGCGAAGCGCACCCCGCGCAGCGTCACCGCGGCCGGGCCCCGGGGGCTCGGCACGGCGTCGTCGGCCTCCGCCACGTCGAGGGGCGTCTCCAGCACCGCGAGCACGCGCCGCCAGCCCGCGACGGCGTTCTGCAGCTCGTTGAGGATCTCCGTCGCCTGCTGCACGGGGCCCGTGAAGAGCTGCACGAGGAACAGGAACGCGACCACCTGGCCCGCCGTCAGGCCGCCGCCGACGCCGAGCAGCGTGCCGACCACGACGACGACGGCGAGCACCAGGTTGGCGACCAGCACGCCGCTCGAGAACACCGACGAGACGAGGAGCTGGGCGCGAGCCTGCGTCGCGCGCGTGCGCTCGACGGCCGCGTCGACCCGGCGCCCGGTCCGCGCGGCCACGCCGTACGCCCGCACCGTCTCGGCACCCACCACGGCCTCGGAGATCGCGCCGAGCATCGCACCGACGGCCTGCCGCACCGCGGCGTAGGCGCGGTTCACCGTGCCCTGCGCGCGGCGCAGCACGAGGAACAGGGGCACGAAGCACGCCCAGACCACCAGGGTGAGCTGCCACGAGTACACCGCCATGAGGGCGGTGGCCACGAGCACCTGCAGCGTGGACACGAGGAGCTGGATGCCGCCCCACTGGACGAACAGCGAGATCGTGTCGACGTCGGAGGTCACGCGGGACACCAGCGCACCGCGGCGCTCGGTGCCCTGCGCGAGGGTGGACAGGTCGTGCACGTGCCGGAACGCCTGCACCCGCAGCGCGGCGAGCCCCGCCTCGGTGCGGCGGAAGAGGCGCACGTTGACGACGGCCGTGCACAGCCCTGCCACGACGACCGCGCCCGCCGCGAGACCGGTCAGCAGCGCCACCCG
>Ga0160442_100383_pt1 | contig 17359 bp, 18 predicted proteins | sample HID1971M_E1MG_FD_108252 | JGI IMG/M metagenome (GOLD analysis project Ga0160442, IMG submission 108252) | Enriched millipede-associated microbial communities from UW Madison campus, WI, USA - HID1971M_E1 MG | ecosystem: Host-associated > Arthropoda: Insects > Digestive system > Unclassified ... | reverse complement strand
TTCAAACATTGCGCGATCCTTTCAGGCCCTGTGTAGACCGGGATAATGGCGGCCCAGACCGGACTAAACGTGTGCTCGGCGAGCCTGCGGCGTGGGCAGGTCGCGGATTATAGCGAAGACTGCGTCTGGCGGACACCTCGCACTTTCGTGTCGCGTGGGTTCTATGCCAAACTCAGCGCCTTTCGGGCTTGCCTAACAGGACTTATGCTCCCCTTGTCACCCAGTTTGCTTACTACCCTCGCCGCCGCCAGCTTGTATGCCGCTGCGACTTTCTATCAAGGCACTCGCCTGGCCACCGGCGCCAAGGCCAACAAGCGCCTGCTGGTTACGCTCGGCGTGCTGGCGGTGCTGGCCCACAGCGCCAGCCTGGTGACCCACCTGCTGACCCCGATTGGCCTGGGCCTGGACTTTTTCAGTGCCGCCAGCCTGATTGCCGCCGCGGTCATCGCCCTGACGCTGCTGGCCTGCTCACGAATACCGGTGGAGAACCTGCTGGTCCTGCTGTTCCCCCTGGGCGCCTTGACCGCGCTACTGGCGCAGTTCGCCCCCGCCGGCACCGTGCAGATCATCGACGAAGCGCCAGGCATTCTCGCCCACATCCTGTTGTCGATCCTTGCCTACGGCATGTTCACCATCGCGGTGTTCCAGTCGTTGCTGCTGCTGGTCCAGGATCACCAGCTCAAGCACAAGCACCCGTCCGGGCTGATCAAGAACTTCCCGCCGCTGCAGACCATGGAAAGCCTGCTGTTCGGCTTCCTCTGGGCCGGCTGGACGCTGCTGTCGCTGTCGCTGATCTCCGGCTGGCTGTTTGTCGATAACCTGTTCGCCCAGCACCTGGTGCACAAGACCTTGCTGGCCTGCCTGGCCTGGATCGTCTTCAGCGTGCTGCTGTGGGGCCGTAACCGCCTTGGCTGGCGCGGCCACAAGGCCATCCGCTGGACCCTGGCCGGTTTCTGCCTGCTGATGCTGGCGTATTTCGGCAGCAAGCTGGTTCGCGAATACATCCTGCACATCTGACGGGCGGCAATAATGGACGACTTGCCCATAGGGCCGATGCTTGCAGTAGTGGCCTTGCTGATTTTATGGTCAGGGCTGTTCACTGCCATAGAAGCGGCGCAGCAGCATTTGCTGGCCCAGCGCAACGCCTCGCGCGCCAGCGACAAACCGCTGGCCCGGTTGAGCTTTCCCCTCGTCAGCCTGATTTTCTGCAATACCCTGTGCCGCGCCCTGGTGATGGTCATCTGTACCTTGCTGGCGATTTTCACCTGGGCCGAGAACGGCCCGTGGCTGGCCTGTCTCGGCGCGGGCGCGCTGCTGTTGATCCTCGCCGACTACCTGCCCCGCGCCCTCGCTGTCCGTCATCCGGACGCGATCCTGGCCCTGGGCAACAACCTGCTGGCCATACCACTGAAGCTCATCTACCCGGCGGCCTGGCTGCTCAATGCCATCAGCCAGTTGCTGATGCGCCCGTTCGCCCGCAAGGCCAATGTCGTGCAACAGAGCGAAGACGAGCCGGCGCTGGAGCGCCACGACCATCACGAGCAAGCCGCCAGCCGCCCGCACCCGCTGCCGGGCATCCATGCGCTGGACAACATCACGGTCAACGACATTCTGGTACCGCGCAGCGAGGTCGAAGGGATCAACCTCGACGACCCGATCGAAGACATCATCGAGCAACTGCGCCACAACCAGCGCACGCGTCTGCCGGTGTTCCACAGCGACATCAACCAGGTCGAGGCGGTGCTCAATACCCGGCAAATCGGCCATTTGCTCCCCGACGGCAGCCTGACCCTGGACGCGCTGCTGGCGGCCTGTCGCGAACCGTATTTCGTTCCTGAAAGCACCCCGCTGCAACTGCAACTGCTGAACTTCCACAAGCAGCAGCGGCGCCTGGGCATGGTGGTCGACGAATACGGCGAGGTTCTGGGCATCGTCACCCTGGAAGACATTCTCGAAGAAATCGTCGGCGAATTCGAAAGCCAGCAAAGCCTGGACAACCCGCATATCCATCCCCAGGCCGATGGCCGCCTGGTGATCGACGGCGCCGCCTCGATCCGCGAGCTGAACAAGAGCCTCGGCTGGCACCTGCCCAGCGACGGCCCGAAAACCCTGAACGGGCTGGTGACAGAAGCATTGGAAACTATCCCGGACTGCCCTGTGTGCTTGAAAATCGGTCGTTATCGGCTGGAAATTCTTGAGACTGAGGACAATCGAGTGACTCGGGTGTTGATCTGGCATATCAACCCGGCTCCCGCTGCTCTACCCACCCTCTAGATTGTTAAAAGATCGCAGCCTTCGGCAGCTCCTACATTGGAACGCGCTCTCCTGGAGGAGCTGCCGAAGGCTGCGATCTTTTTGCACTTGTTGAATCGTTAGCCACCTTCCTATAATCGAGTCGCTTACCCAAGCCTCGCCGCCCCGTGCTTACCCCGCACACCGCAAGTTCCGGCCTGACCACCAGAAACGTCCGCTACACACCGACGCCCGTTCCTACCTGGAACAGCGACCGCGCCTCCACCCACATCCCTGGGTAATCGACCATAATAATTCGCTCCACTGGGGCCCATGACTGTCAGGGATAACCGCATGACGACCAGCACAACCTATAACGACTCCACCCCCGCGCAACCGGTGAACTCCGCCAGCCGCGTGGCCACGGCGAGTTTCATCGGCACGGCCATCGAGTTCTACGACTTCTACGTCTATGCCACCGCCGCCGCGCTGGTGATTGGCCCTGTGTTCTTCCCACAGACATCCGGCACGGCCCAGATGCTCTCGGCCTTCCTCACGTTCGGCATCGCATTCCTTGCACGCCCTCTGGGGTCGGCCTTGTTCGGGCATTTTGGCGACCGTATCGGGCGCAAATCGACCCTGGTCGCCTCCTTGTTGCTGATGGGCGTGTGCACCACGCTGATCGGCGTACTTCCGGGTTACGACAGCATCGGGGCCTGGGCGCCGATCCTGCTGTGTGTATTGCGCTTCGGCCAGGGCCTGGGGCTGGGCGGCGAATGGGGCGGAGCCGCCTTGCTCGCCACCGAGAATGCGCCCAAGGGCAAGCGCGCCTGGTTCGGCATGTTCCCGCAACTGGGCCCCTCCATCGGCTTTCTTGCGGCCAACGGCCTGTTCCTGACCCTGGCCATGGGCCTGGACGATGAACAGTTCCGCGCCTGGGGCTGGCGGATTCCCTTCCTGCTCAGCGCCGCGCTGGTGATGGTTGGTCTGTATGTGCGCCTAAAACTCCACGAAACACCGGTGTTCGCCAACGCCATGGCGCGCCAGGAACGGGTGAAGATCCCGCTGGTGGAGCTGTTCAGCCAATACTGGATGCCAGTGCTGCTGGGCGCCGGCTCGATGGTGGTGTGCTATGCGCTGTTCTACATCTCGACCGTGTTCTCGCTGAGTTACGGCGTGGCGACGCTCGGCTACAGCCGTGAAACCTTCCTCGGCCTGCTGTGTTTCGCGGTGTTGTTCATGGCCGCGGCCACACCACTGTCAGCCCTGGCCAGCGACCGTTACGGGCGTAAACCGGTGCTGATCATCGGGGGTGTGCTGGCGGTCCTGTCAGGATTCCTGATGGAACCGCTGCTGACCCAGGGTTCGACCTGGGGCGTGGCGCTGTTCCTGTGCATCGAGCTGTTCCTGATGGGCGTGACCTTTGCGCCGATGGGTGCGCTGCTGCCAGAACTGTTTCCGACCCACGTGCGTTATACCGGCGCATCGGCGGCCTACAACCTGGGCGGGATCGTCGGGGCCTCGGCAGCACCGTTCTTCGCGCAGAAACTGGTGGCGATGGGCGGATTGAGTTATGTCGGCGGGTACGTGTCGGGGGCGGCGGTGCTCAGCCTGATTGCTGTGCTGTGCCTGAAGGAGACCCGTAATAACGACTTGAATCGGGTTGCCTGAAGAAAGGCAAAAGCCAAAGCTTCGCGAGCAAGCCCGCTCCCACATTTGGACGCATTCTGTCTGATAGAACGCGGTCAAAATGTGGGAGCGGGCTTGCTCGCGAATGGCTTCGACTCGGTTTAGAGCTCTACCACAACAGCCTGGGATGCACGGGTCGCCTTGGCACGAGCCGCTTCGATCGACTCGTCACGAGCCAAGGCAACACCCATCCGCCGCTGGCCATTCACTTCAGGCTTGCCGAACAGACGCAACGCCGTATCCGGCTCGCTCAATGCCGCGCCCAGATTGGCGAAAGCAGTCTGGGTCGACTGCCCTTCCACCAGGATCACCGCCGAGGCCGATGGCCCGAACTGACGGATCAACGGAATCGGCAGGCCCAGAATCGCCCGTGCATGCAGGGCGAATTGCGACAGGTCCTGGGAAATCAACGTGACCAGGCCAGTGTCGTGCGGACGCGGCGACACTTCGCTGAACCACACCTGATCACCCTTGATGAACAGCTCGACGCCAAACAGGCCACGGCCACCCAAGGCCTCGGTCACGGCCTTGGCCACGCGCTCGGATTCAGCCAGAGCCACCGGGCTCATGGCCTGAGGCTGCCAGCTTTCCTGGTAGTCGCCCTTCTCCTGGCGATGGCCGACCGGCGCGCAGAAGGTGGTGCCGCCGACGTGGCGCACCGTCAGCAGGGTGATTTCATAATCGAAATCGATAAAACCTTCGACGATCACCCGGCCTTTGCCAGCACGCCCGCCTTCCTGGGCGTAATCCCAGGCCGTCTTCACGTCATCGACGCTGCGCAGCAGGCTCTGGCCCTTGCCCGAAGAACTCATGACCGGCTTGACCACGCACGGGAAACCGAGATCCTCGACGGCCTTGCTGTAGTCCTCGAAGGTGTCGGCGAAGTGGTAAGGCGAGGTCGGCAGGTCCAGCTCTTCGGCGGCCAGGCGACGGATGCCTTCGCGGTTCATGGTCAGCTGTGCGGCACGCGCGGTCGGGATGACGGTGAAGCCTTCGGCCTCCAGTTCCACCAGGGTGGCGGTGGCAATGGCTTCGATTTCCGGCACGATGAAGTGCGGCTGCTCGGCTTCGATCACTGCGCGCAGGGCCGCGCCATCGAGCATGTTGATCACGTGGCTGCGATGCGCCACCTGCATGGCCGGGGCATTGGCGTAGCGATCCACGGCAATCACTTCAACGCCCAGGCGTTGCAGCTCGATCACCACTTCCTTGCCCAGTTCGCCACAGCCACACATCAATACGCGGGTCGCGGTGGGCGACAATGGAGTTCCGATACGGGTCATCTCAAGTCCTCAAGAAGCGGATCATCGAGGGATGCGGCGCCTGGCGCGCTTCCCATGGGGAGAAAGCGCGGCATTTTACATGAACCGCAGGGTTTGGCTCAGCTGACGAGCGCCTGTTTGCGCAAGCGCCAGGCCATGATCAGCCAGACGGCCGTGACGCCGGCGAACTTCGAACCCAGGGCGGTGAGAATCACACCGGGGGTCAGCGCGTCGATCATGCCGAAGAAGATAAAGGTATCGAGCGGGATGCTCAGGGCCGAACTTATCCACAGGCGGTCGTGCAACGGACGACGGGTGATACTGAACACCAGCCAGTCGATGCACTCCGATACCGCGAACGCCGTGGCGCTGGCCAGGGCGATGGAGGGATCGGAGGTGATGTAGGACAGCACCAGCGCCGCCAGCATTGCCGCAATCGCGCCGTGCCCGAAGCGGGTTTGCACCATGTCGCGCAACACGAACACCAGGCCACCCCACGCCGACCAGATGATGTCCAGGTGCGGGGCGGTGGAGAAGGCGTAGTTGGTCAGCACTACGCTGCCGATGTAGGCGATCAGGAAGAACATGGGGGGCACCTGTCAATTTGGCGCACAGGGTACTGTAGGAGCGAGCTTGCTCGCGATAGTCGTTAACGATAATGCGGGGAATCTGATTCCCCGCGGTGGTCTTGAGTCCATCGCGAGCAAGCTCGCTCCTACAATGGCCACACCTCAGTTGCCAGGTGTCTTGCCAATCATCCACACCAACCCACTGGACTTGGCCCGCTCATGGCACAACCCCAACACCTTGCGCCGTTCTTCGTTGTCCATCCGGCTCCAACGGGTGATCTCTTCCACCGTGCGCTGGCACCCCGTGCAGATGTCATCGTCGTCCAGCGCGCAAATGTTCACGCAGGGCGATGGCACTGGTCGTTCGGTCGTCGTCATTCTTCCTGCTCAGCCAGGTCGCGGGCATAACGTTGCGAGTTGTGCACGTAGTGAGCGGCGCTGGCTTCCAGCATCTTCTTCTGCGCCTCGGTCAGTTCGCGCACCACCTTGCCGGGTGAGCCCATGACCAGCGAACCGTCGGGAATCTCCTTGCCTTCACCGATCAACGAATTGGCGCCGATGATGCAGTTCTTGCCGATTTTCGCGCCATTGAGGATCACCGCATTAATGCCGATCAGGCTGTAGTCACCCACGGTGCAGCCGTGCAGCATGGCGTTGTGGCCGATGGTCACGCCGGTACCGATGGTTAGCGGGTAGCCCATGTCGGTATGCATCACAGTGCCGTCCTGGACGTTGCTGTTCTTGCCGATCAGGATCAGTTCGTTGTCGCCCCGCAGCACGGCGTTGAACCAGACGTTGGCGCCCTCTTCCAGCTTGACCTTGCCCACCAGCACGGCATTGGGAGCGACCCAGCTCTGTGGGTGGGTCTCGACACGGGCGTCGCCCAGGCGGTATTTCATCGTGTTGTCCTCAAGGCTCAGGCAGCGGCGTGTTCAGGCCATTCGAATGATGGCTTCAGGTATTGATAAAGCTTTTAGGCGGTGAGTGCAGGCTGATTTTCGCGTCATAGAGCAGATTGATCAACTCGACGATCATGATTGCCGTCAAACCCCAGATCTTGAATTCACCGTAGCGATAACTCGGCACGTACCAACTGTGCCCCTGATAATCGATGCGATGGGTGTGCTCCCGCGGGTCCTCGCGGAAGAACTCCAGGGGCACACTGAACACGGCGGCGATCTCGGCATCGTTGGCGCGGTATTGCACGAAGTCCGGAATTACCCCGACATAAGGCGTGACCTTGATGCCATGCAGGGAAATCAACGGGCTCAGCGGGCCGATCACTTCGACCAGTCCCGGTGGCAGGCCGATCTCTTCCTCGGCTTCGCGCAGGGCGGTAAAAACAAGGTCGGGGTCTTCGGGGTCGCGTCGACCACCGGGGAAAGCGACTTCGCCACCATGGGTCGACAGCCCGCTGGCGCGCAGGGTCAACACCAGCTCCGGCTCGTCACTGCGGGTAATCGGCACCAGGACGGCGGCCTCGGGGAAACGTCGGTCAGTCTCCAGCGTGCGCGGTGTGTGGTGACTTACCCGATGCAGTAGCTCGTCCAGCATGAGTGTTCTCGATCAGTGCCTTACCCTGCATCATGCACTAATCGCTTAGGTCGCCCAACCCCCCGGACAGTGGCATGTCGCGAAACGACAACTTGCCGACAGCCACCGCCGCACGCCAAGATAGGCGCAGCATTCAGGAACCCAAGCATGAAATTTTGCAGTCAGTGCGGCAACCCGGTGACCCAGCGCATTCCCGAAGGCGATTCACGCCTGCGTTTTGTCTGCGACAGCTGTCACACCATCCATTACCAGAACCCCAACATCGTCGCCGGTTGCGTGGCGACCTGGGGCACCCAGGTGCTGTTGTGCCGCCGCGCCATCGAGCCGCGCCGGGGCTACTGGACCCTGCCTGCCGGCTTCATGGAAAACGGCGAGACCATCGAGCAGGCGGCCATTCGCGAGACCGCCGAGGAAGCCTGCGCGCGGGTGCGCAACCTGAGCATCTATACGCTGATCGACGTGCCGCATATCAGCCAGGTGCATGTGTTCTTCCGCGCCGAGCTTGCGGACCTGGATTTTGCTGCCGGTCCCGAGAGCCTGGAAGTGCAACTATTCGACGAAGCCGACATTCCTTGGGACGAGCTGGCTTTCCGCACGGTGGGCCGTACCTTAGAATGCTTCTTCGCTGACCGGCGGACCGAGGTCTACCCCGTGCGGTCCGAATCGATCCCGCCGCTGGCCCAGCCTGTCATCAGTTGATGTCATCTTGGTATCATCGTTAGGCGCGCAAAGATCGTCCGAACTCGGCCGAACCCTCGGCAGCGCCTGCAAAAACACCTATAAATAGATATATAGTCGCGACACCTCTTGGGGAATCGTTTCAATGCGCTGGTTGCTTGCCCTGTTCTTCTTGTCGTTCGTCACGGTGTCCCAGGCTACTGCCATGGAGCCCATGAACGGCAAGGTCATCGAGAAAATCCTGGTTCTCAAGTCTGCCCATCAATTGCAATTGATCAACGACGGCAAGCCATTCAAGACCTATCGCATTTCCCTGGGCAAACGTCCTCAGGGACCGAAACTGATGGAAGGCGACAAACGCACGCCCGAAGGTTTCTACTGGATCGACTGGCGCAAGGTCAGCGACCGCTTCAACCTGGCCATGCACATCTCCTACCCGAACATCAGCGATTCCGCCCGCTCGCGACGCGAAGGTGTCGATCCCGGCGGCATGATCATGATCCACGGCACCCCAGACACCGAAGAAAACCCCGAGCACCTGTTCCACACTCTGGACTGGACCGACGGTTGCATCGCCATGCGCAACATGGACATGCGCGAGATCTGGAACCTGGTGCCGGACGGCACGATGATCGAGATTCGCCCCTGACATCCCGCAGAAGCGTTCCCATGCCGTGGGAACGCTGTCCGTTCTGATCGGCGCGCCATGCCTGCAACGGGCAAATGGCCAGGACCTGTCCAGATCCTGAACGCTCCCCGAATATCCCCTCCCCCATTGAAACCACACAAGGCCTGCCCCATCTAAGACCCATACCCCATTGCGCAGGTGCCCCATGAGCGACCAGCAAGCCTTCCCCGAAGACCCCAGCGAATACGCCGACCCGGAAAACACCGAACACCACACCACCGGCAAGGGCCTGGCCCTGCCCGGCCAGAACCTGCCGGACAAGGTCTACATCATTCCGATTCACAATCGCCCCTTCTTCCCGGCCCAGGTCCTGCCGGTCATCGTCAATGAAGAACCCTGGGCTGAAACCCTCGACCTGGTCGCCAAATCCGATCATCACTCCCTGGCCCTGTTCTACATGGACACCCCCCAGGAAGATCCGCGCCATTTCGATACCTCGGCCCTGCCGCTGTACGGCACTCTGGTCAAAGTGCACCACGCCAGTCGCGAAAACGGCAAACTGCAATTTGTTGCCCAGGGCCTGACCCGTGTGCGCCTCAAGACTTGGCTCAAGCACCATCGCCCGCCTTACCTGGTGGAAGTCGAATACCCTCACCAGCCCACCGAGCCGACCGACGAGGTCAAGGCCTACGGCATGGCGCTGATCAATGCGATCAAGGAACTGCTGCCGCTCAACCCGCTGTACAGCGAAGAGCTGAAGAACTACCTCAACCGCTTCAGCCCCAACGATCCATCCCCGCTGACCGACTTCGCCGCCGCCCTGACTTCGGCAACCGGCAGCGAACTGCAGGAAGTGCTCGACTGCGTGCCCATGCTCAAGCGCATGGAAAAAGTCCTGCCGATGCTGCGCAAGGAAGTCGAGGTCGCGCGCCTGCAGAAAGAGATTTCCGCCGAAGTGAACCGCAAGATCGGCGAGCATCAGCGCGAGTTCTTCCTCAAGGAACAACTCAAGGTCATCCAGCAGGAGCTGGGGCTGACCAAGGACGACCGCAGCGCTGATCTCGAACAGTTCGAACAGCGACTGGTGGGCAAGGTCCTGCCAGCGCAGGTGCAGAAACGCCTCGAAGAAGAAATGAACAAGCTGTCGATCCTCGAGACCGGCTCGCCGGAATATGCGGTCACCCGCAATTACATCGACTGGGCGACCTCGGTGCCGTGGGGCGTATACGGCGAGGACAAGCTCGACCTCAAGCACGCGCGCAAGGTGCTGGACAACCACCACGCCGGCCTCGACGACATCAAGGACCGCATCCTCGAGTTTCTCGCGGTCGGTGCCTACAAGGGCGAAATCAGCGGATCCATCGTGCTGCTGGTAGGGCCGCCGGGCGTGGGCAAGACCAGCGTCGGCAAATCCATCGCCGAATCCCTCGGCCGACCGTTCTACCGCTTCAGCGTGGGCGGCATGCGCGACGAGGCCGAGATCAAGGGCCATCGCCGCACGTACATCGGCGCACAACCGGGCAAACTGGTGCAGGCGCTCAAAGACGTCGAAGTGATGAACCCGGTGATCATGCTCGACGAAATCGACAAGATGGGCCAAAGCTATCAGGGTGACCCGGCCTCGGCGCTGCTGGAAACCCTGGATCCGGAACAGAACGTCGAATTCCTCGACCACTACCTCGATCTGCGCATGGACCTGTCGAAAGTGCTGTTCGTCTGCACCGCCAACACCCTGGATTCGATTCCTAGCCCCTTGCTGGACCGGATGGAAGTGATCCGCCTGTCGGGTTACATCACCGAAGAAAAAGTCGCCATCGCCAAGCGTCACCTGTGGCCGAAACAGCTTGAGAAGGCCGGCGTATCGAAAGGCAGCCTGAGCATCAGCGACAACGCCCTCAAGGCGCTGATCGACGGTTATGCCCGTGAAGCAGGGGTCCGTCAGCTGGAAAAAAACCTCGGCAAACTGGTGCGCAAAGCCGTGGTGAAGCTGCTCGAAGATCCGCAAGCAACAATCAAGATTGGCCCGAAAGACCTCGAATCGTCCCTGGGCAAACCGGTGTTCCGTAACGAGCAAGTGCTTTCCGGCACCGGCGTGATCACTGGCCTGGCCTGGACCAGCATGGGTGGCGCCACCTTGCCGATCGAAGCGACGCGCATCCACACGCTCAACCGCGGCTTCAAACTCACCGGGCAACTGGGTGAAGTGATGAAGGAATCGGCGGAAATTGCCTACAGCTACGTCAGCTCCAACCTCAAGTCGTTTGGCGGTGACCCGAAATTCTTCGACGAAGCGTTCGTCCACCTGCACGTCCCGGAAGGCGCCACGCCGAAAGACGGCCCGAGCGCCGGTGTGACCATGGCCAGCGCCCTGCTGTCCCTGGCCCGCAACCAGCCACCGAAAAAAGGCGTGGCCATGACCGGCGAACTGACGCTGACCGGGCATGTACTGCCGATTGGCGGGGTGCGTGAGAAGGTGATTGCGGCGCGGCGGCAGAAGATCTTCGAGCTGATACTGCCGGAGGCGAACCGGGGCAATTTCGAGGAGTTGCCGGAGTATCTGAAGGAGGGCATTACCGTGCATTTCGCCAAGCGGTTTGCGGATGTGGCGAAGGTGCTGTTCTAAGCGGATAAACCGAGACCAAAAAGGCCAGTCAACCGACTGGCCTTTTATTCCATTAAAAATCGCCATATATAGCGTTTTTGTCTTAACTAACTGTCAGAAGTGACATTTCCAGCCCCCGCCCCCGGTGCTACCTTCAGATTTCGATAGATATAGGAAATCACATCATGTCGACCAATAAAGTTCCGCGCGGCAGAAAGGCTGAAGGCATAGTCGAATGGAGAATTGGCGAAGAAGTAGTTAAAGCCGATGCGATTTTTATAGGGCGCCACGGAGCGCTCGTAGAACTAACCGCCTACAAAAATCCTTTTGTCGAGGGGCAGACAGTAATTTATACGGAAACCAGGCTCGACACTCCTAGTGGACCGCAAGTTTTTGACAGGAAAAAAGGTCTGGTAAGCGCTCAATATCAAATCGGTCCAGCCACTTACTATGGTGATCGTGGGACGTACGAAGCCACTCTCGACGCGATCAATAAACGGTATAAATTAAAATTCGATATAATTTTTGCTACCGAAATACATATCATTTGCACCTTCGACGTTAGCGGTGAGCATTTATTTGCCCCAATGCCCATCTCTCGCACCAGGTCCTGAAACGCCAGTCATTCCTCGATCCGGCTCTGGTCACAATTTGTCTCATCTTCAGTTATGCTCGCCGTTCGTCGTGAACACCGGAGCCGCTGACCCTATGTCCCCCACTCGCTTGTTAATCCCTCTCGCACTCGCCTTGCTGGCCGCTTGCGCCACGCAACCTGCGCATAACGTGACTGTGGAAAAACAAAGCGAATGCCCAGTAAAACTCACCAGCGGGCAAAACCTGATCCTGACCCTGCCGAGCAATCCGACCACGGGTTATCGCTGGTCCATCCAGGATTCTGCCGGTGGCGTGCTGCACGCGCTTAGCCCCGAGGTCTACAACAATCCGGAAGATGCCGGCGTCGTTGGCGCTGCCGGTGTGTCGACCTGGCGGTTCCAGGCCTTCGCCTCGGGCACGGGACGTTTACGCTTGACCTCGCAACAACCCTGGGCCCCGGAAGTGCTGCCGGCGGATGCCTTCGACTGCGCCATTTCGGTCAACTGACCGTGGGCTGGCTGATTCTGGCGCTGATGGGCGCCGTGACTTTTCTCTACGGCCTCAGCGTGCACGCCCCCCTGCTTTGCCTGCTGGTCAAGCCGCTGCCGGTCCTGGCCCTGCTCGGCTGGCTGCACGATGCACCGCCCAGCGAGTATCGGCGCTGGATCAGCCTTGGCTTGATTTTCTCCCTGGTCGGCGACGTGTTGCTGGCATGGCCGGGGGATTTGTTCGTGTTCGGCCTTGGGGCGTTTTTGGTCGCGCATCTGGCGTACCTGAAAGCTTACTTGAATGACTGCAGACGGCTGGCCCTGTTGCCACTGATCCTGGCCCTCGGCGTCGGCGTCGTGTTGCTGGGAATACTGATCTCTCACGGGCTGGGACCCTTGCTGATTCCAGTGATCGTCTACGGCCTGGCGATCAGCGCCATGCTCTGGCGTGCGCTGGCCCGACTCGGTACCGATGTGCCCAAGCGTTCGGCACTGCTGGCTGCCGCAGGGGCCGTGGCGTTTGTGTTTTCGGATAGCGTGATTGGCATCAGTCGGTTTGTGGTGCCGTTCGAGGCTGCGGCGTATGTGATCATCCTCAGTTATTGGCTTGGCCAATGGGGTATCACGGCATCGGCGTTCGATCAGAAACCGCGTTGACCCCTTCGCGAGCAAGCCCGCTCCCACATTGAATCTGTGTCGCACACAAAACCACTGTGGGAGCGGGCTTGCTCGCGAAGGCGGTCGGACTGGACACGCAGATTTCAGAACTGCCCCCTTCGGTTTATCAGACAACCCGCGCATCCCCGCGCCAACTTGGCTAAAATGCCGGCCTTTTCCACATCCACCGCCGGAACCGCCGTGAGCAAAGAATCCGATCGCCTATTCGCCCAGCCTTTGGCCCAGGTGCCTGACTTCGCCTTCAACGAGGACGTGGTGCGGGTGTTCCCGGACATGATCAAGCGCTCGGTGCCGGGTTACCCGACCATCGTCGAAAACCTCGGTGTGCTTGCCGCGCAGTTCGCCCAGCCCAACAGTGTGCTCTACGACCTCGGTTCGTCCCTGGGCGCGGTGACCCAGGCGCTGCGTCGCCATGTGCGCACCGAGGGTTGCCGCGTTATCGCTGTGGATAACTCCGCCGCGATGGTCGAGCGGTGCCGTGAATATCTGAACGGCCAGGACTCGATGTTCCAGGAGTTGCTGCCGGTGGAAGTGATCGAAGGCGACATCCTCGCCCTGGAATTCAAACCTGCCTCGGTGGTGGCTTTGAACTTCACCCTGCAATTCATCGCGCCAGATCAGCGTACCGCGTTGCTGTCGCGCATCCGCCAATCGCTGTTGCCCGGTGGCGCATTGATTCTCTCGGAAAAACTGCGCTTTGAAGACGAGCAGGAGCACGCGTTGCTCACCGACCTGCACGTCGCCTTCAAGCGCGCCAACGGCTACAGCGAACTGGAAATTGCCCAGAAGCGCAGCGCCATCGAAAACGTCATGAAGCCCGACAGCCTTGAAGAACACCGCGAACGCCTGTTGGCCGCCGGGTTCTCGAAAGTCGTACCGTGGTTCCAGTGTCTTAACTTTGCCTCGTTGATTGCCTTGCCATGATAGATCTGTCCCCCCTCGCCCGTCGTCTGGCCGGCACGCCGCTGGCTGATTGGGCCAACACCCTGCAGCAGCAACTCGACAAGAAAATGGAGAAGGGCCACGGCGACCTGGAACGCTGGCAGAGCGCGCTGGACGCCCTACCGAAAATCCAGCCGAGTGAAGTTGATTTGCTCAACGGCTTGAAGCTCGACACCGATTGCGACGATGAAACCCGCGCACAAATGCGCACCGCGCTGATGGGCTTGTCACCATGGCGCAAAGGGCCGTTCGACCTGTTTGGCGTGCACGTCGACACCGAATGGCGCTCGGACTGGAAATGGTCGCGGGTCGCCCCGCACCTGGACCTCAAGGGCAAGCGCATCCTCGATGTCGGCTGCGGCAACGGCTATTACATGTGGCGCATGCTCGGTGCTGGCGCCGACAGCGTGATCGGCGTCGATCCGAACTGGTTGTTCTTCTGCCAGTTCCAGGCGGTTCAACGTTACTTGTCAGAGCCGAATGCCTGGCACCTGCCCTTCCCGTTCGAGGACCTGCCGCCGAACCTCGAAGGGTTCGACACGGTGTTTTCCATGGGCGTGTTCTACCACCGCCGCTCGCCGATCGAGCATTTGCTGGCGCTGAAGGATTGCCTGGTCAAGGGTGGTGAACTGGTGCTGGAAACCCTGGTGGTCGAAGGCGACAAACACCAAGTGCTGGTGCCGGAAGACCGCTACGCGCAGATGCGCAACGTTTGGTTCCTGCCGTCGGTGCCGGCCCTGGAGTTGTGGCTGCGGCGTGCCGGGTTCAGCGATGTGAAATGCGTGGACGTGAGTGTGACCACTGTCGAGGAACAGCGCGGCACCGAGTGGATGAAGTATCAGTCGCTGAGTGATTTCCTTGATCCGCAAGATCACAGCAAGACCATTGAAGGGCTGCCGGCGCCGATGCGGGCGGTGATCGTCGCTCGCAAGTAAGCCATTCTCCAGATCAATGGAGATCAAAATGTGGGAGCGGGCTTACTCGCGAAAGCGGTGTGTCAGACAACAACCATGTCGACTGACACACCCTCTTCGCGAGCAAGCCCGCTCCCACATTAGTTCAGTGTTCAGTCTGAAGGTTTGGCTCTACGGGCCTTGAAGAACTCACTTAAAACAGCCCCACACTCTTCTGCCAACACCCCCCCTTCATACAACACTCGATGGTTGAGAAAGCCCTGGGTGAAAAACTGCCCCTGGCTCTGCACAATCCCGGCTTTGGGTTCCAGCGCGCCATACACCACCCGCGTTATCCGCGAATGCACGATCAACCCGGCGCACATGCTGCACGGCTCCAGCGTCACATACAGCGTACTGCCCGGCAGGCGATAGTTGCTCACAGTTTGAGCGGCAGCGCGGATCGCCACCATCTCGGCGTGGGCACTGGGATCGCTGCCGCTGATCGGGCAGTTGAAGCCACGGCCGATGATTTCGCCGTCCTGCACCAGCACGGCGCCCACCGGCACTTCGCCCAGGGCGGCGCCTTGGGCCGCCAGCGCCAGGGCTTCACGCATGAAGTCGCGGTCACGGCTGCGGTCGATGATGGCGGCGGGACGAATCTGACGCATCACGCCACCTCGATAGCGGCCATCAGGCCGGTTTCCATGTGGTCGATCACATGGCAATGGAACATCCACACGCCAGGATTATCCGCCACCAGCGCCACCTGCGCCCGCTCGTTCTTACCCAGCAGGTAAGTGTCGGTGAAATACGGGATGACCTTGTGCCGGTTCGAGGCAATCACCTTGAAGCTCATGCCGTGCAGGTGAATCGGGTGCTGATACTGAGTCATGTTTTTCAATTCGAAAATGTAGCTCTTGCCCTTCTCGAGCTTGGCGATCGGGCGGTCGGCGCAGGTCTTGTCGGTGATGTCCCAAGCCTTGCCGTTGATCTGCCACAGGCTCGGCGGCCTGCCGTTGTCGACGTTCACCGAGACCGAACCGACCCATTCGAAATTGAAGTTGAGTTTCTCGGCATTGGCCAGATCCGGCTCGGCAATCGGGTTGGCGGGCAGCGCCGGTGGCCATTGGGTCGGCGCGTCGGTATTGGCCACCGAGCGGAACGTGCCCAGGCGTACAGGGCCATTGCGCAACGACAACTCTTCACCGGCCGGTGGCGCCTTGATCGCCAGGCAAATGCGCATGCCGGGGCCCAGCCAGTATTCCTTGCCCAGCGGCCGCGGCTCGATGGGATTGCCATCCAGCGCATAGATCTGCGCTTCGACGCCGGGGATGTTCAGGCGATAGGTCAGGGTGTTGTCGAGGTTGAGCAGGCGCACACGGGTGATCTGTCCTGCGGGCAAGTCGATCACCGCCTGCGGCACGCCATTGATGGTCGCCAGGCGCCCCGCCGTACCGCCACGGGCGGCTTCCCGGGGAATGCTGAACTCGACGAAATTGCCGACGTCGTCGACGTGCCAGCTCTTCAGGCTCAAGGTCTTTTCGTACTTGAAACCGGTGGGCTCGCGCTCCTCGATGATCAGCGGGCCGACCAGGCCGCGACCGAGCTCTTCGCTGCTGTTCACGTGCGGGTGATACCAGTAGCTGCCGGCATCCGGCACACGGAATTTGTAATCGAAGTACTCCCCCGGCAACACCGGCAACTGCGAGACGTAAGGCACACCGTCCATTTCCAGCGGCAGGCGGATGCCGTGCCAGTGAATCGTGGTGGCAACCGGCAGATGATTGATGAATCGCACCCGCAGCCATTCACCCTGGCGCACGCGCAATTCGGTGCCTGGCGCCGACGGGCCGAACGCCCAGGCCGGGGTCTTGTGCCCGGCCACCAGCTCGACGTCCAGCGGTGCCGCAATCAGTTCATAGTCGTGACCGGCATCCGCGTCAGCCATCTTGCCCAGCCAGTAACGCGACGCGCCCCCCGCACCGACACCAACGACTACAAGACCGGCCAGGCCACCGAGGATTTGGCGACGGGTAAAGGACATGAACTCAACTACCTCACGTTTCAACGACAGGCCCGGGGGCCGCAAAAGGCGAATACGATACACCCGCAGTTGCGAAAGAAACAGCAAAGCGGACGTGACGACGGGCCGCAGGTACGGCCGACTCCAATGCAAAAAGCCGCGTGAACTCTCGTTCACACGGCTTTTCATCCTGCGATCAACCCTTCAGGGCTGGTGCGGGATCACTCCCACTCAATGGTCGCTGGCGGCTTGCTCGACACGTCGTAGGTGACGCGGGAGATGCCTTCGATTTCATTGATGATACGGCCGGAAACGGTTTCCAGCAGTTCGTAAGGCAGGTGTGCCCAACGCGCGGTCATGAAGTCGATAGTCTCTACGGCACGCAGCGCCACAACCCACGCGTAACGACGGCCATCGCCAACAACACCAACCGATTTCACCGGCTGGAACACTACGAAGGCCTGGCTGACCTTGTGGTACCAGTCGGCCTTGCGCAGTTCTTCGATGAAGATGTGATCGGCGCG
>Ga0160442_100379_pt1 | contig 17928 bp, 16 predicted proteins | sample HID1971M_E1MG_FD_108252 | JGI IMG/M metagenome (GOLD analysis project Ga0160442, IMG submission 108252) | Enriched millipede-associated microbial communities from UW Madison campus, WI, USA - HID1971M_E1 MG | ecosystem: Host-associated > Arthropoda: Insects > Digestive system > Unclassified ... | reverse complement strand
TGCTGGAGCAGAACTACCGCTCCACCAGCCGCATCCTGCGTTGCGCCAACGTGCTGATCTCGAACAACCCCCACGAATTCGAAAAGCAGCTGTGGAGTGAGATGGGCCACGGCGACGAGATCCGCGTGATCCGCTGCCGCAACGAAGACGCCGAAGCCGAGCGCGTGGCCGTGGAAATCCTCAGCCTGCACTTGCGCACCGACCGGCCGTACAGCGATTTCGCGATCCTGTACCGGGGTAACTACCAGGCCAAGTTGATCGAACTGAAGTTGCAGCACCACCAGGTGCCGTATCGCCTGTCCGGCGGCAACAGCTTCTTCGGTCGCCAGGAAGTGAAAGACCTGATGGCCTATTTCCGCCTGATCGTGAACCCGGACGACGACAACGCCTTCCTGCGCGTGATCAACGTCCCACGCCGGGAGATCGGTTCGACTACGTTGGAGAAGCTGGGCAACTACGCCACCGAGCGAAAAATCTCGATGTATGCCGCCACCGACGAAATCGGCCTGGGCGAGCATCTGGACAACCGCTTCACCGATCGCCTGTCGCGGTTCAAGCGCTTCATGGACAAGGTGCGCGAGCAATGCGCTGGCGAAGACCCGATCTCGGCTCTGCGCAGCATGGTCATGGACATCGACTACGAGAACTGGCTGCGCACCAACAGCTCCAGCGACAAGGCCGCCGATTACCGCATGGGCAACGTGTGGTTCCTGATCGAGGCGCTGAAGAACACCCTTGAGAAAGACGAAGACGGCGAGATGACCGTCGAAGACGCCATTGGCAAACTCGTCCTGCGCGACATGCTTGAGCGCCAGCAGGAGGAGGAAGATGGCGCCGAAGGCGTGCAGATGATGACCCTGCATGCCTCCAAGGGCCTGGAATTCCCCTACGTGTTCATCATGGGCATGGAAGAGGAAATCCTCCCGCACCGCTCCAGCATCGAAGCCGACACCATCGAAGAGGAGCGGCGCCTGGCCTACGTGGGCATCACCCGCGCGCGCCAGACCCTGGCCTTCACCTTCGCCGCCAAGCGCAAGCAATACGGCGAGATCATCGATTGCGCACCGAGCCGCTTCCTCGACGAACTGCCGCCGGACGACCTTGCCTGGGAAGGCAACGACGACACCCCGACCGAAGTCAAGGCCGTTCGCGGCAATAGCGCATTGGCGGATATACGCGCGATGTTAAAGCGCTAGAATTGACCACTTTTATTTAGACCTTCGGCGCAAAAGACGCCAAACGAGGACAGCTTCATGGAAGCACTGCACAAGAAAATTCGCGAAGAAGGCATCGTGCTTTCCGATCAGGTCCTGAAAGTCGACGCCTTTCTGAACCACCAGATCGACCCGGCCCTGATGAAGCTGATCGGCGATGAATTCGCCACGCTGTTCAAGGATTCGGGCATCACCAAGATCGTCACCATCGAAGCCTCGGGCATCGCCCCGGCGATCATGACCGGTCTGAACCTCGGTGTGCCGGTGATTTTCGCTCGCAAGCACCAGTCCCTGACCCTGACTGAAAACCTGCTGTCGGCGACCGTTTACTCGTTCACCAAGCAGACCGAAAGCACCGTGGCGATCTCTCCACGCCATCTGACCAGCAGCGACCGCGTGCTGATCATCGATGACTTCCTGGCCAACGGCAAGGCGTCCCAGGCGCTGATCTCGATCATCAAGCAGGCTGGCGCGACCGTGGCTGGCTTGGGGATCGTGATCGAGAAGTCGTTCCAGGGCGGCCGTGCGGAGCTGGATGCGCAGGGGTATCGCGTTGAGTCCCTGGCCCGTGTTCAGTCGCTGAAGGATGGCGTTGTAACCTTCATCGACTAAAGCCGCCACACCGCAAAACCTAATGTGGGAGCGGGCTTGCTCGCGAAGGGGCCGTGTCAGTCAACATCATCGGTGACTGACACGGCCCCTTCGCGAGCAAGCCCGCTCCCACAGTTGGTTTTGCGTTGGGCGTTATTGCGCGGTGGCCTTCAGGCCGGTGAGCAGCAACCGCTGATACAAATCCTCTTTCAGCCCTTCCGGCTTCTTCAGCTGCATACGCTCCAGGTGTTCGGGAAATGATTCAGGCTCCGGCGCATCCAGCGCAGCCTTACCCAGCTCCAACACTTCACTCAGCTTGAATTTGCTCTTGAGCCAGTTCAACGCCCGCAACAGATCCCGTTCGACCTCGGTGAAATCACAGCCCAGCGGATACTCCGGAAACAGACGTGCATGCCTTGCCTGAATCGCCTGTAAACGCTCAGGTCGGTTATCGGTGAAGCGCGGATCGAGGCGAAAATCCTTGGGTAACTTACCCACCTTCTGTGCCTGCTCGATAAGCCCCGCCTGAAAGCGCGAATCACTGATATTCAGCAATGCCTCGATCACCGCCGCATCGGTTTTCCCGCGAAGGTCGGCAATGCCGTATTCGGTGACCACGATGTCCCGCAGGTGTCGCGGGATCGTGCAGTGACCGTATTCCCAGACAATGTTGGAACTGACGTCACCGCCCGACTCACGCCAGCTGCGCAGCAGCAACACCGACCGCGCCCCTTCCAGCGCATGGCCCTGGGCCACGAAGTTGTACTGCCCGCCCACACCGCTGAGCACCCGCCCGTCTTCCAGCTGATCCGCTACGCCAGCGCCCAGCAGGGTCATGGTAAATGCCGTGTTGATGAACCGCGCATCGAGCCGCTGCAAGCGTTTGAGCTCTTCCTGCCCGTATAGCTCGTTGATGTAGCTGATACGGGTCATGTTGAATTCGAGCCGCTTGCTCTGCGGCAACTCGCGCAGGCGTTGATAGAAACTGCGCGGCCCGAGGAAAAACCCGCCATGCACCGAAATGCCGTCGGTTTGCGCCGCTTCGTCGAGGGTGCCGGCATTGGCCTGCTGCTGGGTCGGCACATCCGGGTACACCTTGCGCCGCACGATCCCGGCGTCGGCCAGCACCAGCAAGCCGTTGACGAACATTTCGCTGCAACCGTACAGGCCCTTGGCGAACGGGCCGATGCCGCCTTCGCGCTCGATCAATTGCGCCCATGGGCTGAGATCGATGTCGCTCAGCAAAGCCTTGTAAGCGTCGCTGTCGGCCTGTCGCGCCAGCAACGCAGCGGTCAACGCATCACCCATGGAACCGATGCCGATCTGCAGGGTGCCGCCATCGCGTACCAAGGTACTGGCGTGCAACCCGATGAAATGATCCTGGAAACCCACTGGCATGTTCGGCGTGGAGAACAGCGTGGTGCTGTCCTTCTCGTCGAGCAGCAGGTCGAAGGTATCGATACCGACTTCGGCATCACCGGGCATGTAGGGCAAATCGTCATGCACCTGGCCGACCATCAGGATCGTCTCCCCGGCTTCCCGGCGCCTGGCGATCATCGGCAGCAGGTCGAGGGTGATGTCTGGGTTGCAGCTCAGGCTCAAGCGATCGGGATGCTCAGCATGGCTGGCCACCAATTGCGCAACCAGGTTCAAGCCGGCGGCGTTGATGTCCCGGGCGGCGTGGCTGTAGTTGCTGCTGACGTAATCCTGCTGGGCCGACGCGCTGTGGAGCAGGCTGCCCGGCTGCATGAAGAACTGCTGGATGTGAATGTTGGCCGGCAGGTTGTCGCGCTGCAGGCCGGCGAGAAAATCCAGCTCTGGATAATCGCCAAAGACCCGTTCGACAAAGGGTTCGAGAAAACGCTTTTGCAATCCGTCGCCCAGCGCTGGACGGCCAAGGCACAGGGCGGTGTAGATCGTCAGTTGCCGCTGCGGCAATTGCGCCACACGTTGATACAGCGCGTTGACGAAAGGGTTGGGTTTGCCCAGGCCCAGGGGCAGGCCCATGTGGATATGCGCCGGCAACCGCGCCAACACCTCATCGACCGCTTGCTCGATAGAACACAGCTGTACCATCCGATCCTCCCGTACATTCCATGAAGTGGGGTTGGACCGAGCTTGCCGGGTCTTTACTGCATTGAACAGTAGGAGCTGCCGAAGGCTGCGATCTTTTGATCTTGTTTTTTAACAATCAAGATCAAAAGATCGCAGCCTGCGGCAGCTCAGGGGAAATCGCAGGCACAAAAAAGCCGCTCGCAAGCGGCTTTTTCGCGAAAGAGGCGGACCGGTTACAGGCCGGACATCTCTTTGATGGCGCCCTTCAGCTCGTCGTCGGAGCAGTCGGCGCAGGTGCCTTTTGGCGGCATCGCGTTGATACCGGTGATGGCTTTGGCGAGGATGCCATCGAGGCCGCCCTGGTGGTCGGCGCGCTCTTTCCACGCGGCTTTGTCACCGATTTTCGGCGCGCCCAGCAGGCCGGTACCGTGGCAAGCATTGCAATGCTTGGCAATGACGTCTTTAGGCGCCTTGGCACCGCCACCCCCGCCAGTCGCAGCGGCGACTTCCATGCCCTTGCACTCTTTGCCCTGGACACAAACCTGGCCGACTGGCTCAAGGCGCTTGGCAATTTCGTCGTTCGTCGCAGCTTGAGCGCTGACAGCCCAGAGGGCCAATACGGTTGCTGGTGCGGCCAGCATTTTCATAATTAGATTCACGCGTTCACCCTCAATGGTGGCTAGTCACGCCTACGGCCACGGTTCGCAGGCGGGCGCAAGTATAGCGGTAAGCCCGCGACACTGAAACAACCCCAAAGTCGAAGGGGTCTTGTTGCGCAACGGTCTAACAGCTCGGGTGCCTCGGCCATGCTGGCAGGGCGCCTCTTTCCTTAAAAATTCGCGGGTGTTGCTGCGCTGATTAGTCGCGCCGGCGCATCGAACGGGTTACGGAAACGATGCGGCTTGGTACTTTCAAAGTAGTAGCTATCGCCGGCTTCGAGCACAAATGTTTCAAGCCCGACCACCAGTTCCAGCCGCCCTTCCACCAAAATGCCGGTTTCCTCACCCTCATGGGTGAGCATCTCGTCACCGGTGTCGGCGCCAGGCGGGTAGATTTCATTGAGGAAGGCGATAGCACGGCTCGGGTGAGCCCGGCCGACCAGTTTCATGGTCACTGCACCATCGGAAATATCGATCAGCTCGTTGGCTTTGTAGACGATCTGAGTCGGTTTTTCCTGGAGGATTTCTTCGGAAAAGAACTCGACCATGGACATGGGAATCCCGCCCAACACCTTCCTCAGCGAACTGATCGAGGGGCTGACGCTGTTCTTCTCGATCATCGAAATCGTGCTGTTGGTGACGCCCGCGCGTTTGGCGAGCTCACGCTGGGAAAGACCTTTGAGCTTGCGGATTGATTGCAGTCGTTCACCGACGTCCAATGCAGGAGCCTCCAGGGATTCAGGTTGTTGGAATATTGAGCGTTATCATGGCGACAGCGTTCAGTATTTACAACACTTTGACCTGAATCCTGTTCGGCGAGGCGACTTCCGGTGCCTGCCGTTTGGCCTTAGCTCCCGGAATAGAGCATTGGCACCCGGCGCAGGTTGCAGAAGATCTGGTAAGGAATCGTCCCGGCGGCGATGGCCACGTCGCTGGCGAGGATGTTTTTGCCCCACAACTCGACGGTCGAACCGAGGCCGGCTTGCGGTACATCGGTCAGGTCGATGCAGAGCATGTCCATCGACACCCGGCCAATCAACTGGCTGCGTTGCCCGGCGACCAGAACCGGCGTGCCGGTGGGTGCCAACCGTGGATAGCCATCGGCGTAACCCATGGCCACCACGCCCACGCGCATCGGCTTGGGAGTGATGAACCTGGCGCCGTAGCCAATCGGCTCGCCCGCCGGCAATTCACGCACGCTGATCACTTTCGATTCGAGGGTCATCACCGGCTGCAGGCGCGAGGCCACGGCGTTGGCTTCTTCGAAAGGTGTGGCGCCGTAGAGCATGATGCCCGGACGTACCCAATCGCTCGGCACCTGCGGCCAACCGAGCACCGCTGGCGAGTTACGCAGGCTGACTTCGGCCGACAAGCCCTGGCGCGCCGCTTCGAACACCGCGACCTGCTCGGCACTGGCCTGGCTGTGCAGCTCATCGGCGCGGGCAAAGTGGCTCATCAACACGATCTTAGCCACGTTGCCGCTGGCCAGCAGGCGTTGATAGCCCGCCTGATAATCCTTCGGATGCAGGCCGACCCGGTGCATGCCCGAATCGAGCTTGAGCCAGACCGTGATCGGCTTGCTCAATGCGGCGTTCTCGATGGCTTCGAGTTGCCACAGCGAATGCACCACGCACCAGAAATCATGCTCGACGATCAGCGACAACTCATCGGCTTCGAAAAAACCTTCCAGCAGCAGCACCGGCGCGCGAATGCCCGCCGCGCGCAACTCCAGGGCCTCTTCGATGCAGGCCACGGCAAACCCGTCCGCCTCGGCTTCCAGCGCCTGGGCGCAACGCACCGCGCCATGGCCATAGGCATCGGCCTTGATCACCGCGAGGGCACGGGCTCCCGTGACTTCACGGGCGATCCGGTAGTTGTGACGCAGGGCTTGAAGGTCGATCAGGGCACGGGCAGGACGCATGGCGGCAGACTTCTGGTCGGTCGTTAAAAAAAACCGGTGCTGCCGACGGCGTAAACCGCCAGTAGCACCGGAAGAGGGATCTTTCTGAGCTGTTTACTGCAAGGTAGTCATGGCAGAGCGGCTACAACCGTGGCGCGAGGCCTTATTGGTGAGCTGGCGCAGGGCTGACATGCTTTGCAGTATCCTGGGTTTTGCTGCCATAACGGGAAATATCGAGGCCTTCGGCGCTGATCTGCGGCTTTCTCTTGGCCATCAGGTCCGCCAGCAAGCGACCGGAACCGCACGCCATGGTCCAGCCGAGAGTGCCGTGACCTGTGTTCAGGAACAGGTTCTTGAACGGGGTCGCACCGACGATCGGCGTGCCGTCCGGCGTGGTCGGACGCAGGCCGGTCCAGAAGCTGGCTTCGGCCAGGTTGCCGCCCTGAGGATAAAGGTCGTTGACGATCATCTCCAGGGTTTCCCGGCGACGCGGGTTCAGCGACAGGTCAAAACCGGCGATCTCCGCCATGCCGCCAACGCGGATGCGGTTGTCGAAACGGGTGATCGCGACCTTGTAGGTCTCGTCGAGAATGGTCGAAGTCGGGGCCATCGCCGGGTTGGTGATCGGCACGGTCAGGGAGTAACCCTTGAGTGGGTACACCGGCGCCTTGATGCCGAGCGGCTTGAGCAGTTGCGGCGAGTAGCTGCCGAGCGCCAGTACGTAGCGGTCAGCGGTTTCCAGCTTGCCGTCGATCCACACGCCGTTGATACGGTCACCGGCGAAGTCGAGGCGCTGAATGTCCTGGCCGAAACGGAACTGCACACCGAGGTTGGCGGCCATTTCCGCGAGCTTGGTGGTGAACATCTGGCAGTCACCAGTCTGGTCGTTCGGCAGGCGCAAGGCACCGGCGAGGATGTCGGTGACGCTGGCCAGGGCCGGTTCGACGCGGGCAATGCCTTCGCGGTCGAGCAGTTCGAACGGCACGCCGGACTCTTTCAGCACGGCGATGTCTTTCGCGGCGCCATCAAGCTGGGCCTGGGTGCGGAACAGTTGCGTGGTACCGAGGCTGCGGCCTTCGTAGGCGATGCCGGTTTCAGCGCGCAATTCGTCGAGGCAGTCACGGCTGTATTCGGACAGGCGGACCATGCGCTCCTTGTTCACCGCGTAACGGCTGGCGGTGCAGTTGCGCAGCATCTGTGCCATCCACAGGTACTGATCGATGTCGGCAGTGGCCTTGATCGCCAGGGGTGCATGGCGCTGCAGCAGCCATTTGATGGCCTTGAGCGGCACACCCGGCGCGGCCCACGGCGAGGCATAACCCGGCGAGACTTGCCCGGCGTTGGCGAAACTGGTCTCCATGGCGGCCGCTGGCTGCCGGTCGACCACCACCACTTCAAACCCGGCACGCGCCAGATAATAAGCACTGGTGGTACCGATGACGCCGCTGCCCAAGACCATGACGCGCATTTTCATTTCCCTCATCGCGGCTAACCGCTGACGTTTGTTGTTCAGAGCTTCAGATGTGCGCAGTTTAAAAAAGATTTGCCAGTGCTTTTCACTATATAAGCGCCTATATTTGGCGACAATTCTCGGCAAAAACCCTTTTCACGGAGGCGCATCCCCTATGCGTACCAACACTCAGACCAAACGTGAGCTGGACAAGATCGACCGCAACATCCTACGGATCCTGCAAGCGGACGGGCGCATATCCTTTACCGAGCTTGGGGAAAAAGTCGGGCTCTCGACCACGCCCTGTACCGAGCGGGTGCGCCGCCTGGAGCGCGAGGGGATCATCATGGGCTACAACGCCCGGCTCAATCCGCAGCACCTCAAGGGCAGCCTGCTGGTGTTCGTCGAGATCAGCCTCGATTACAAGTCCGGCGATACCTTCGAAGAGTTCCGGCGCGCGGTCCTGAAGCTGCCCCACGTGCTGGAGTGCCATTTGGTGTCAGGGGATTTCGACTACCTGGTGAAGGCACGGATATCCGAGATGGCCTCGTACCGCAAACTGCTGGGCGACATCCTGCTCAAGCTGCCGCACGTGCGCGAATCCAAGAGCTATATCGTGATGGAAGAGGTGAAGGAGAGTTTGAGTTTGCCGATTCCGGATTGAAGATCTTTTAAACCAGCACCTGCCGATTCGAGGCCATGTACTCGAATACCTGCTTCTCCACCCGCGGATGAATCAACTCTACCGGCCCTCGCCCATTGGGGCACGGCAGGGTCTTGGTGGTGCCAAACAACCGGCAGATCAGCGGCCGCTCGTCATATACCGTGCAGCCGTTCGGCCCCAGGTGAACGCAGTTGAGTTCGTCCATCGCCGCCTCCTGCTCGGCGCGGCTCTTGCGCGGCAGACGGGACATTTCCTCCGGCGAAGTGGTTACCGGGCCGCAGCAGTCATGGCAACCGGGCACGCACTCGAACGAGGGAATCTGTTGGCGCAGCGTGCGAATTTTCTGACTGTTGCAACTCATCTAAACCACTACCGATCTCGGAACAGAGCCGGATTCTGACGTAAAAGCCCCGATCCAGACAGCACCGGCCGACCAGTGTTGCCCGCCTACGAGGTCCGGCTTATGCTCCGTCAAATTTTCCAGACGCTCGAATCAGGATCACGCACATGAATGGCCGTGCCCAGCCGCCTGCCGCGAATCACCAGCACACCGGCTCTTATTATGCCGCCAGCAGCCTGCCCCAGCCCGACCATCCGGTGCTGACCGGCGAGCTGGTGGCTGACGTTTGCGTGGTCGGTGGCGGGTTCTCCGGGTTGAACACCGCGCTGGAACTGGCTGAGCGCGGCCTGAGCGTGGTGCTGCTCGAAGCCCATAAAATCGGCTGGGGCGCCAGCGGCCGCAACGGCGGGCAGTTGATTCGGGGGGTTGGCCATGGCCTGGATCAGTTTGCCAATGTGATCGGTACCGACGGCGTACGTCAGATGAAGCTCATGGGGCTGGAAGCGGTGGAAATCGTCCGACAGAGAGTCGAGCGGTTTCGCATTCCCTGCGACCTGACCTGGGGCTATTGCGACCTTGCCAACAAGCCGCGCGACCTCGAAGGCTTCGCCGAAGACGCCGAAGAACTGCGCAGTCTCGGTTACCGCTATGAAACCCGACTGCTGCAAGCCCATGAAATGCACACGGTGGTGGGCTCCAAACGCTACGTCGGCGGGCTGATCGACATGGGCTCCGGTCATCTGCATCCGCTGAACCTGGCCTTGGGCGAAGCCGCGGCCGCCCGGCAACTGGGGGCCCGGCTGTTTGAACAGTCGGCCGTCACGCGCATCGACTACGGCCCCGAGGTCAAGGTGCACACCGCCCAGGGCTCGGTCCGGGCCAAGACCCTGGTTCTGGGCTGCAACGCCTACCTCAATGAACTCAATCCCGAACTCAGCGGCAAAGTGCTGCCCGCCGGCAGCTATATCATCGCCACCGAGCCTTTGAGTGAAGAGCAGGCCCACGCCCTGCTGCCGCAGAACATGGCGGTCTGCGATCAACGGGTGGCACTGGATTACTACCGACTCTCGGCGGACCGCCGCTTGCTGTTCGGCGGCGCCTGCCATTACTCGGGGCGAGATCCGAAAGACATCGCGGCCTACATGCGCCCGAAAATGCTGGAGGTCTTCCCGCAACTGGCCAGCGTGCGGATCGATTATCAATGGGGTGGGATGATCGGCATCGGTGCCAATCGCCTACCGCAGATCGGGCGGCTCAAGGACCAGCCGAACGTGTATTACGCCCAGGCCTATTCCGGTCATGGGGTGAACGCCACGCACCTGGCGGGCAAGCTGCTGGCCGAGGCCATCAGCGGTCAGCACGGTGGAGGCTTCGACTTGTTTGCCCAGGTGCCGCACATCACCTTCCCCGGCGGCAAGCATCTGCGCTCGCCGTTGCTGGCGTTGGGGATGTTGTGGCATCGGATGAAAGAGTTGGTCTGAACAATTCGAGGCGTCTGTGCCGACGCTTTCGCGAGCAAGCCCGCTCCCACATTTGATATGTGATCGAACACAAAATCCGTGTTCACCAAGATCCAATGTGGGAGCGGGCTTGCTCGCGAATCGATATAAAGAACACCACTTGAGTCAGATCCGCCAGAACGGCTTAAGCCCCTCCTCCCGCGCCTGCTCGCGCGTCAGCCCGACATCCTTGAGCTGTTCCGCCGTCAGCGCCAGCAATGCCTTGCGTGTGTGCAGTCGCTGCCAGAACAGACCCCAGCGGCTCAGGTGGGACGGCGCATTGCGCATGGGCGCATGGCGTGCACCGTCCCTTTGCCCTGCCGTCAGTTCCTGACTGTGTAACGTCAGCCGCACATCGCTCAAGCCGTTCATTTTGATTGCTCCTGTTTACTTGGGTAGCCAGAGCTTTCATGATGCGGTTGCGAGCAAATGCATTACAGATTCAAAAGACCTGTATTAGATCCATACAGATTCGCCGTTTATGCCGCTGAATCCTGAATTTTTGCCCGATCTGTACTGGTCTACCCCCTCTCCCACGCCGAGACTGCACCATGACCCTTTACGTCAACCTCGCCGAATTGCTCGGCACGCGTATCGAACAGGGCTTCTATCGTCCCGGTGACCGCTTGCCCTCGGTGCGGGCGCTGAGCGTCGAACACGGGGTCAGCCTGAGCACGGTGCAGCAGGCTTATCGGGTGCTGGAAGACAATGGCCTGGCCACGCCACGGCCAAAGTCCGGGTACTTCGTGCCCGTCAGCCGCGAACTGCCGGACCTGCCGGCGATTGGCCGTCCGGCCCAACGGCCGGTGGATATTTCGCAATGGGACCAGGTGCTGGAACTGATCCGCGCAGTGCCGCGCAAGGACGTGGTGCAACTGGGTCGCGGCATGCCGGACATCACCAGCCCGACCATGAAACCCTTGCTGCGCGATCTGGCGCGCATCAGCCGGCGGCAAGACATGCCGGGCCTGTATTACGACAACATCCACGGTAACCTCGAACTGCGCGAACAGATCGCCCGCCTGATGCTCGACTCAGGCTGCCAGCTGGGGCCCGGCGACCTGGTGGTGACCACCGGTTGCCACGAAGCGCTGTCCACCAGCATTCGGGCGATCTGTGCACCCGGGGACATTGTCGCGGTGGACTCGCCGAGTTTTCACGGTGCCATGCAGACCCTCAAGGGACTGGGCATGAAAGCCCTGGAGATTCCCACCGACCCGCTTACCGGGATCAGCCTGGATGCCCTGGAACTGGCACTGGAGCAGTGGCCAATCAAGGCCATACAGTTGACCCCCAACTGCAACAACCCGCTGGGCTACATCATGCCGGAGTCGCGCAAACGCTCGTTGTTGACGCTCGCACAGCGTTTCGACGTGGCGATCATCGAAGACGATGTGTATGGCGAACTGGCCTATTCCTATCCGCGCCCACGCACGATCAAGTCCTTCGACGAGGACGGCCGCGTGCTGCTGTGCAGTTCGTTTTCCAAGACCCTGGCCCCTGGCCTGCGCATCGGCTGGGTCGCGCCCGGGCGCTATCTGGAAAGGGTGCTGCACATGAAATACATCAGCACCGGCTCGACCGCTCCGCAACCGCAGATCGCCATCGCCGAATTCCTCAAGGGCGGCCATTTCGAACCGCATTTGCGGCGGATGCGCACGCAATACCAGCGTAATCGCGACATGATGATCGACTGGGTCGCTCGCTACTTCCCACCGGGCACTCGCGCCAGCCGCCCGCAGGGAAGCTTCATGCTCTGGGTTGAGCTGCCGGAAGGATTCGACACGCTGAAACTCAATCGCGAACTGCACGATCAAGGCGTGCAGATTGCCGTCGGCAGCATCTTTTCCGCATCGGGCAAATACCGCAATTGCCTGCGCATGAACTACGCTGCCAAACCAACGGCACAGATTGAAGAAGCCGTGCGCAAGGTCGGCGCTGCAGCCATCAGACTGCTGGCTCAAGCCGACTGACCTTTTTGATCACACCAGCGTCCATATGCCTACAACTGCCGCCACCCGGAACGATCCCAAGTGACAGCCAGACAGTCCCTGCTTGCTCTTGTGTTACTCACTTCGTTCCTCGGCGGCTGCGCCAACTTCGACCTGCAGGTTGAACCGAGCCAGGCGCTACCGGCGAGCGGCTCGGCATTCGGCCGATCGGTCCAGGCCCAGGCCGCCACCCATGAGGGGAAATCGGGCTTTCGCCTGCTGTCCGACAGCACCGAGGCGTTTACCGCCCGCGCCGAGCTGATTCGCAACGCGCAAAGCAGCCTCGACCTGCAGTACTACATCGTGCATGACGGCATCAGCACGCGGATGCTGGTTTCTGAATTGCTCAAGGCCGCGGACCGCGGCGTACGCGTACGCATCCTGCTCGATGACACCACCAGCGATGGCCTGGACAAGACCATCGCCACGCTGGCGGCGCATGCGCAAATCCAGATTCGCGTGTTCAACCCGTTGCATCTGGGTCGCAGCACCGGCGTGACGCGCACCATCGGCCGATTGCTCAATGTGTCGCGGCAACATCGACGCATGCACAACAAACTGTGGTTGGCCGACAACAGCATGGCGATTGTCGGTGGGCGAAACCTGGGGGATGAGTATTTCGATGCCAAGCCCAACCTGAACTTCACCGACATCGACATGCTCAGTGTCGGGCCGGTCGCCGAGCAGTTGGGGCACAGTTTCGACCAGTACTGGAACAGCGCCCTGAGCAAGCCGATCGCTGAATTTGTCTCCAGCAAACCGACTGCCGAGGACCTGCAAAACACCCGCACCCGGCTGGAAGAGTCCCTGGAGGAATCGCGCAAACAGAACCACGCGCTCTATCAACAGCTGATGAAATTCGCCACGCAGCCGCGCCTGGATATCTGGCGCGAAGACCTGATCTGGGCCTGGAATCAGGCGCTGTGGGATGCACCGAGCAAGGTCCTGGCCGACGGCGAGCCTGACCCTCAATTGCTGCTGACGACCCAGTTGGCGCCCGCACTCGATGGCGTCAGCAAAGAGCTGATCATGATCTCGGCCTATTTCGTGCCTGGGCCACCGGGGCTGGTCTACCTGACCGGACGGGCTGACGCCGGTGTAACGGTACGCCTGCTGACCAACTCACTGGAGGCCACTGACGTGCCGGCGGTGCATGGCGGCTATGCACCGTATCGCAAGGCGCTGCTGGAGCACGGCGTGCAACTCTTCGAACTGCGCCGCCAGCCCGGAGACAGCAGCGGTAGCGGACCTCGGCTGTTTTCCAGCAAGTCTTACGGCGATTCCGATTCCAGCCTGCACAGCAAGGCCATGATCTTCGATCAGCAAAAATCCTTCATCGGCTCGTTCAATTTCGACCCGCGCTCGGTACTGTGGAACACCGAGGTCGGGGTGCTGGTGGACAGTCCGGAACTGGCGGCCCACGTTCGCGACCTGGCGTTGCAGGGCATGGCACCGGCCTTGAGTTACCATGTGCAGTTGAAGAATGAACAGGTCGTATGGACCACCGAAGACGACGGCAAAATGCACACCATGACCGAGGAACCGGGCAGCTGGTGGCGGCGCTTCAATGCCTGGCTCAGCGATATCGTCGGGCTGGAGCGGATGCTTTAAAAGATCGCAGCCTTCGGCAGCTCCTACAGATGTACGCATTCCCCCTGTAGGAGCTGCCGCAGGCTGCGATCTTTTGATCTTATGCGGGCTGTATCGCGCCAAACGCACCCTGGCGCGACACCAATATCACCAACCCAAACGCCCCCGCCGCCATCAGCAACGGCAACGCATGCCCGCTGATCCACTGACTGCCGGCACCGGCGATCAACGGCCCGAGCAGGCAACCGATGCCCCACAGCTGGGCAATGTGCGCATTGGCCCGCACCAGCGCATCGTCGCGATACCGCTCGCCAATCAGGATCAGCGACAAGGTAAACAGCCCGCCGGCACTGGCACCGAACAGCACCCACAGCGGCCAGATCATCAGGGTCTCGATCAGCAACGGGATCGCCAGGCTCGACACCAGCAGCACTACCGCGCAGCCGGTAAACAGCGCACGCCGCGACACGCGATCAGCCAATGCACCGATGGGCAGTTGCAGCAAGGCATCCCCCACCACTACGGTGCTGACCATCGCCAGGGCGATTTCCGTGGTGAAGCCCTGGCGCAGACAGTAGACCGGCAGCAGCGTCAGGATCATCGCCTCGAAGGCGGCGAACAGCGACACCGCCCAGGCAATGGCCGGCAGGCCACGGCAGAAGGTCAGCAAATCACCGAAGGTCACGCTGCAGGCCTCGCTGCCCGGCGCACCACTGCGTCCCAGCAACAGGAACGGCGCCGCCACCAGCAGCCCGACGCCGACCCAGAAACCATAATCGTGCTCGGTACCCAGCACGCCCAGCAGGATCGGCCCGGCCAACTGGCTCAACGCGTAACTGCTGCCGTACAGCGCCACCAGCCGTCCACGCCACTCTTCGACTACCAGCTGGTTGATCCAGCTTTCACCGAGGATGAAGACCAGGGTCAGGATCACGCCGATCATCAGGCGCAGGACCAGCCAGATCGGATAACTCGGCAACAATGCCAGCAAACCGATGGACACCGCCCCGGCCCACAGGCACAGGCGCATCAGATTGGCCGTACCCAGACGGGCCGCCAGATGACTGGAAATCTTCGCGCCCAGCAGCACGCCAATGGCCGGCATGGCTGCCATCACGCCGATGGCAAACGAGCCGTAACCCCAGCTTTCCAGGCGGAACGACACCAGCGGCATGCTGACACCCAGGGCCAGGCCGACACTCAAGACAGACGCCAACACGGCGAAATACGTCGCCCAACGCATGTTCCACGCTCCTGTGGATATTTTTATGGCCTGCACAAAACACTGTGGGAGCGGGCTTGCTCGCGAAGAGGCCATCACATTCAACATCAATGTTGACTGTCACACCGCCTTCGCGAGCAAGCCCGCTCCCACAGGGGATCTACGTCGTTAAGAAAACCGACTTATAGCTTGATCCAGGTCGCCTTCAGCTCGGTGTACTTGTCGAACGCATGCAGCGACTTGTCGCGACCGTTGCCGGACTGCTTGAAGCCACCGAACGGCGCCGTCATGTCGCCACCGTCGTACTGGTTGACCCACACGCTACCGGCACGCAGTGCACGGGCGGTCAGGTGAGCCTTGGAGATGTCCTTGGTCCACACTGCCGCGGCGAGGCCGTACGGCGTGTCGTTGGCGATCGCGATGGCTTCTTCGGCGGTATCGAAAGCGATGACCGACAGCACCGGCCCGAAGATTTCTTCCTGGGCGATCTTCATCGCGTTGCTCACGCCATCGAAAATCGTCGGCTCAACGTAGGTACCGCCGGTTTCCTGCAGCGTGCGCTTGCCACCGGCAACCAGCTTGGCGCCATCGCTGTGACCCGATTCGATGTACGACAGCACGGTGTTCATCTGCTGGGTGTCCACCAGCGCCCCGACGTTGGTCGCCGGGTCCAGCGGATTGCCCGGCTTCCAGGCTTTCAGCGCTTCGATCACCAGTGGCAGGAACTGGTCCTTGATCGAACGCTCCACCAGCAGGCGCGAACCGGCGGTGCAGACTTCGCCCTGGTTGAACGCAATGGCGCCGGCAGCGGCTTCGGCAGCCTCTTGCAGGTTCGGTGCATCGGCGAACACGATGTTCGGGCTCTTGCCACCGGCTTCGAGCCAGACGCGCTTCATGTTCGACTCGCCGGAGTAGATCAGCAGCTGCTTGGCGATCTTGGTCGAACCGGTGAACACCAGGGTGTCGACATCGTTATGCAGGGCCAGGGCCTTGCCGACGGTGTGACCGTAACCCGGCAGCACGTTGAGCACGCCTTTCGGGATCCCGGCTTCAACGGCCAGGGCTGCGATACGGATGGCGGTCAGCGGGGATTTTTCCGACGGCTTGAGGATCACCGAGTTACCGGTGGACAGCGCCGGGCCGAGCTTCCAGCAAGCCATCATCAGCGGGAAGTTCCACGGCACGATGGCGCCGACAACGCCGACTGGCTCGCGAGTGACCAGGCCCAGTTGATCATGCGGGGTAGCGGCCACTTCATCGTAGATCTTGTCGATGGCCTCGCCACTCCAGCTCAGGGCTTGCGCCGCGCCAGGAACGTCGATGTACAGGGAGTCGCTGATCGGCTTGCCCATGTCCAGGGTTTCAAGCAGGGCCAGTTCTTCGGCGTGCTTTTTCAGCAGGCCGGCGAAACGGATCATGGTGGCTTTGCGCTTGGTCGGCGCCAGGCGCGACCAGGCACCGGAATTGAAGGTGGCGCGAGCGTTTTCAACAGCGCGTTGGGCATCGGCGGCATCGCAGCTGGCGATCTTGCCCAGCAGGCGACCATCGACCGGGCTGATGCACTCGAAGGTCTCGGCGGAGACAGCATCGGTGTATTCGCCATTGATGTAGGCGCGGCCTTCGATCTTCAGATCGCGAGCGCGTTGCTCCCAGTCGGCACGAGTCAGGGTGGTCATGCGAGTGTCCTCCTCTTATTGAATACGACACCCGCGTTCTTCGCGGGCGCTGTCAGGAATTCTGCCTGGCCAGCCTGCTTACGGCCCAAGGCAACCACCACCCTAAACCAGCGGCAGGTGAAGTTTCAATATATTTGACATAACGCCGGCAAACGGCCTTGCGATGTTCATTTTAATAAACATAGACTTCGGCATTACCAACCACTCGCACCGCAATGACGGGGGAATACAACAATGAGCATCCAGAACATCGTCGACTTCAGCCAGGCCACCACGGCCGTCGAACGCTATCGCCCAGACCCGGCAAAAGTCCTCAAGGGCGATCCCGAACAAGCAGTGTACAACCACTACAACAGTCCTTGCGGCCAACTGAATGCCGGCGTGTGGGAAGGCGCCGTCGGCCAGTGGCTGGTGAATTTCACCGAGCATGAATACTGCGAAATCGTCCAGGGCGTTTCCGTGCTGCGCGACAACGACGGCAACAGCAAAACCGTGCGCGCGGGCGATCGCTTCGTGATCCCGGCCGGGTTCCGCGGTACCTGGGAAGTGCTGGAGCCGTGCCGCAAGATCTATGTGGCGTTTGAGCAGAAGGCCTGAGAATTTTTGTTGCCAGGGAAGCCCTCTCCCACATTTGTCCGGGTCCACAGCGCTCAAATGTGGGAGCGGGCTTGCTCGCGAAGGGGCCCTGACAGGCAACACACAAACCACAGGCAACAAAAAAGGCCCGTATCTCGCGATACGGGCCTTTTTCGTAAGTCGGGAAAAATCAATTACTTGATTTTGCCTTCCTTGTAGATCACGTGCTTGCGAACAACCGGATCAAATTTCTTGATCTCGATTTTGTCCGGGGTAGTGCGCTTGTTCTTGTCGGTAGTGTAGAAGTGACCAGTACCGGCGCTCGAAATCAAACGAATCAATTCACGCATGATTAGCTCCCTTAGATCTTGCCAGCGGCGCGGATTTCGGCCAGCACGACAGTGATGCCACGCTTGTCGATGATACGCATGCCTTTGGCAGATACGCGCAGACGCACGAAACGTTTCTCTTCTTCAACCCAGAAGCGGTGATGCTGCAGGT
>Ga0160442_100360_pt1 | contig 19503 bp, 16 predicted proteins | sample HID1971M_E1MG_FD_108252 | JGI IMG/M metagenome (GOLD analysis project Ga0160442, IMG submission 108252) | Enriched millipede-associated microbial communities from UW Madison campus, WI, USA - HID1971M_E1 MG | ecosystem: Host-associated > Arthropoda: Insects > Digestive system > Unclassified ... | reverse complement strand
GCCTGGTGCGCGGCCAGGACGCCGATGTCGTCGAGCGTCAGCCCGGAGGCCTCGACGATCCGTCGGGCGCGGTCCGCGGCACGCGTGATGGCCCACTTGAAGACGGCGCGGCCGTCCTGGGCGAACTTCTCCTGCGGCGCCTCGATCACCACCGCGGGGGTCAGCTCGGGCTCCGAGCCCCACACGACGGGCCCGACGGCCGGGGTGTCGGCGGCCTGCAGCACGACCGCGCCCGCGCCGTCGGCGGTGAGGATGCAGCTGCTGCGGTCGGACCAGTCGGTCACGGCGGTGAGCTTCTCCGAGCCGACCACGACGGCCGTGCGCGCGGACCCGGCGCGGATCGCCTGGTCGGCGACGCCCACGGCGTACGCGAAGCCGGAGCACGCCGTGTTGAGGTCGATGACGGCGGGCCCGACGACGTTGCGCAGGTCGGGCACCTCCTCGCCCTCGGGGGTGCTCGCCCCGGGCTGGACGCCGGTGCGCAGGGCGTAGGCGACGCGGCCCGCCGTGTTCGGCGACCGGTCGAACGCCGTGGTGGTCGCGACGACCACGAGGTCGACGTCGTCGGCCGCGACACCGGCGTCGTCGAGCGCGTGCCGGGCGGCCCCCGTCGCCATGTCGGCGACGGTGACGTGGTCCGCCGCGACGTGGCGCGTGACGATGCCGGTCCGGGAGCGGATCCACTCGTCGTTGGTCTCGACGAGCTTCGCGATGTCGTCGTTGGTCATGACCCTCTCGGGCTGGTGGTGCCCGAGGCCGACGATGCGGGACCCGGCGGCGCCCGCCGGCAGCGTCAGGGCGGGTGCGGTGGACTCACTCATGGGAGCGATCATCCCACCGCACCCGCCCTGGTCTCACCCCCGCTCGCGGGGCGGGCGGCTCAGCGGCCGACCTTCTCCCCCGGCCGCGCCGGCGTCGTGTACGCCAGGGCCGGGGCGGCGGGCCGCGCCATCCCCTCGCCCAGGAAGTACGACGTGTGCGGCGGCTGGTTGTAGGCGGTGTTCTGCCAGGCGACGCCGAGCCGGTAGACCGGGTCGGACATGAGGGTCCGCAGCCGGTGCTCGGTCGGGATCACCGTGGTGGCGATCCGCAGCGCGGTCGAGTCCTCGGTGCGGGTGACGATCTCCTCGCGCCAGTCGCCGAACAGGTCCGCCTGCAGGGCCGGGGTGCCCTTGGTGTCGTTGTTCGACAGCGTGCCGGTCGCGCGGTAGAGCTCCACCTGCTCACCGTTCTCGTAGTCCCACTTCGAGATCGTGGGCACACCGGTGCGGGGGCCGTCGTCGAACTCGTGGTCGCCGATCTCGGCCAGCAGGTCGCCGTCCCAATAGGTGAGGAAGTTGGCGGCCGGGATGGTGTTCCCGATCAGCTCGCCGGACGCGGCGTGCAGCTCGCCCACGCGGGAGTTCCAGGCGGCGTCGCCGCCGACCGCCCAGCCCTCGGCCCCCGCGTACCGCGGGTCGATGTCGCCCATGGCGGCGCGGCCCGTGTCCCGCTCGGCCGGGATCGACCACAGCACCTCGCCGGTGGCGGCGGCGCGGAACGTGGCGCCGACGTTGCCGGAGGAGCCCATGTCCTCGTGCGCCGAGAACACCTCGAGGCCCGGGCGCGACGGGTCGAAGTCCGACACGTGCTGGGAGTCGCCGTGCCCGAGGCCGGTGTTGTACAGCGCCGTGCCGTCGTCGTCGAGCGTCATCGACCCGTAGACGATCTCGTCCTTGGCGTCGCCGTCGACGTCCGCGACCGACAGGTTGTGGTTGCCCTGCCCCTCGTACTCGGCCCCGGCCTGGTCGGAGTCGAACACCCACCGCTGCGACAGGTGCTCGCCGTCGAAGTCGTACGCCGCCACGACCGCGCGCGTGTAGTACCCGCGGGCGAAGATCGCGCTCGGGTGCTCGCCGTCCAGGTAGGCGGTGCCGGCCAGGAACCGGTCGACGCGGTTGCCGTAGCCGTCGCCCCAGTCGGTCACCGTGCCGCGCGGCGGCGTGTAGTCGACCGTGTCGACCGCGGCGCCCGTCTGCCCGTCGAAGACGGTGAGGAACTCCGGCCCGTCCAGCACGTAGCCGCTCGCGTTGCGGTGGTCCGCGTCCGCGTCGCCGATCACCGTGCCCGCGCCGTCGACGGTGCCGTCCGCGGTCTTGGCCATGACCTCGGCCTTGCCGTCGCCGTCGTAGTCGAACACCTGGAACTGCGTGTAGTGGGCGCCGGCCCGGATGTTGCGCCCCAGGTCGACGCGCCAGAGCTTCGTCCCGTCCAGCTCGTAGGCGTCGAGGTACACGTTGCCCGTGTACCCGCCCTTGGAGTTGTCCTGCGAGTTGGTCGGGTCCCACTTGAGCACGATCTCGTACTGCCCGTCGCCGTCGACGTCGCCCACGGAGGCGTCGTTGGCGCGGTAGGAGTACGCCTTGCCGTCGGGCGTCGTGCCGTCGGCGGGCTTGTCGAGCGGCACGTCGAGCGTCTGGTCGTCCCAGACCGTGATCTCGTCGGTGGCCCACCGCTCGACCTTGCTGCCGCCGGCGACGGCGCTGATGCGGTAGGTCGAGGACGCCGTGCCGTCCGGGTCCACGAGGTTGGTCGAGCCCGTGATCGGCCGGTCGGTGATCCGCTCGCCGTCACGGTAGACGTGGAACCCGACGGCCTCCGGGTCGTCGCCGAGCATGCGCCAGCCGACGTACACGCCGTCGCCCGTCGCCACCGCGACCGGGGAGCGGTCGAGCCGCTCGGCCTGCCGCTTCGGCGCCGTCGTGGCCGCGCTCGACGTCGCGACGGCGTCGTCCGTCGCCGTGGCGGGCGCGGCCGACGCCAGGCAGGCCGCCGGCAGGACGAGGCCCAGGGTCAGCGCCCCGGCGGCCAGCGGGCGGCCCCTCCCGCGCGTCCGTGCGGTGAGGTGGTGCAGGGCAGTCGTCATCGGTTCCCTCCGGTGGTGGTCGTGGCCTCGTCGTCGAGGCGCGTGATGGTCAGTCCGTTGAGCCAGCCCGACGCGACGACGTCGAGCCGCCCGTCGGTCACCTCGACCGGCGCCAGCACGCGCGTCGAGGTGCCGCCGCGCGCGGCGTTCGCCGACCCGCGGTCCTCGCCCTCGAGCGTCACGGCGAGGCCGGCGGTGCCGAGCATGTCGCCCCACTCGACCGCGACGACGTAGGTGCCGGCCTCGACGTCGACGGCGATCGGCGTGCTCGCCGACGGCAGCAGGAAGTCGCGCTGCAGCGCCGTCGGCACCGGGTCGAAGCCCGTGCCGCGGTCGCGGCCGCCCGGCCCGGCCGCCGAGGTGAAGCCGTACCCCAGGCCCTCGGAGTAGAGCGTCGTGTCGTCGAGCGGCAGGTGGCCGTCCATCGTCACCGCGCCCCCGGGCTGCACGTCGAACGCGTAGAGCGGCTCCCTGGTGGTCAGCCGCAGCGCCTCGGACGGCGCGGAGTCACCGCGGCCGTTCACGGCCACGACCCGCACGTCGTAGGACGCGCCCGCCTCGAGACCCGTGAGGTCGACCCGGCCGATCGTGGACGTCGTCCTCAGGGCGTAGGCGTCGTCGCCGGCGTCCGCGCCCTTGAGCAGCACGCGGTAGATGTCGGCGCCACGGGCGGCGTCCCAGGTGAGCGTGGCGCCCGTGCCCGACACCGCCGAGGCGGCGAGCCCCGTGGGCGCGGCCGGCACCTCGGCGGGCGGCTCGGCCTCGACGACCTCGTCGGCCAGGGGGACGTCGAGCGCCGCCGTGCCCTGCGCCACGAGCCGCGCCATCTGGATGGCGCCGTACTCCTGGAAGTGGGTGTCGTCCTGCGTGCCGTCCGGGCGGGCCGGGTACACGCCCGCCGGCACCCACAGGAACACCGACTTCGCGGACTCCGGGCCGATCTCGTCGAGGTAGGCGCGGCTGGAGGCGGACAGGTCGACCAGCGGCGTGCCGGTCTCCTCGGCGAGGCCGCGCGCCTGCTCGACGTACTCCGGGAACGACACGTTGGCGTGCCCCGAGGAGTCGAAGCTGCGCCGCGACACCGGGGTGACGAGGATCGGCGTCGCGCCGCGCTGCGTCGCGCCGTCGAGGAAGGTGCGCAGGTAGTTGCGGTAGTCCGCGGGGGCGGCGTACCGGTCGTCGACGCCGTAGCTGTTGTCGTTGTGCCCGAACTGCACGTAGAGGTAGTCGCCCGGACGGATCTGCCGCAGCACCTCGTCGAGACGGCCCTGGCTGATGAAGTTCTTGGACGACCGGCCACCGATCGCGTGGTTGTCGACCGTCACGCCGTCGGACAGGAACCGCTCCAGCATCTGGCCCCAGCCGGCCTGCGGCGCCCAGTAGTCGTCGTAGGTCTGCACGGTCGAGTCGCCGGTCACGTAGACCGTGGGCTCGGCGCCCGCCTCGCGCGGCGCCTGCGGGGTGATGGTGAGCGCGGCGAGGTTCGCCGCGTCGCCCGCGAAGTCGAGGTTGAGCTGGCCGTCGACCAGCGCGATGTCGAACTCTGCCTCGAGGAACTCCCCCGCGGCCTTCTCGGTGGCGGGCACCTTGGCCATCTGCTCCGCGGTGATCGCGATGTCGGTGACGGCCTCCGGGTCACCCGCGACCACCCCCACGGTGTAGTCGCCGTCCGGCAGGTCGATCACGAGCTCCGTGTCGCCCACGCGGACCAGGTCGGAGCGCAGCGGGTCGTCGCCGCCGCGGCGCACCGGGGTCACCTGGTCCGGGTCGACGAAGCCGACGCGGCTCGCCCTCGAGTACGCGGGTCCGGCCACGATCCGCGTCGCGCCGGCCGCCGTCTCACCGTTGCCGAAGTCGAGCGTGAGGCCGCCCTCGGGGATCTCCGGGTCGGCGACGCCGGCGCCCACCAGCGTGCCGACGGCGACCGCGGACGGCGCGGACGGCGTGCCGTCGTCGCCGATCGCCTGCGCGCGGTAGTAGTGCACGGCGGTGGTGTCGACGTCGTCGATGGCGTAGACGGTGCGCTCGTCCGTGCGCGCCACCTCGGCGTACTCGCCGTCGACGGCGTCGCTCCGGGACAGCACGTAGCCGGCGGCGCCCTCCACCGCGTTCCAGCGCATCGACAGTGCGCCGTCGGCGGCCTGCGCGACGCGGACGGCCGTGGGAGCGGGGACGTCGGCGGCCGCCGCGGAGGTGGCGGCGCCCGTGGCGGACAGGCCCGCCAGGATCAGGCCGCCGGCCGTCGCGCCCGCGGCGAGGGACCTGAGAGCGGGGCGGCGCGCCTCACGGTCGGGCGGGCGGCGAGCGCTTTCCGCTGAGGGACGCAGAGGGTGGTTCTGTGCTGGCACTGGTGCTCACCTCGAGGTCTCGTCGTCGAGCCACCCTCGGCGACCGTCGTCGGTCGCCGAGGTTGAATGGATTCAAGCAGGTGGTGCGCGACCATGATGCCCGTCGACCCGAGCAAGCACAACCCCAGGTCAGGACCGCGTCAGGGCGGCGCGCCCCCGCGGGCGGCACCGGTCAGGGGCGCTCCACCAGGCGGAACGGCACCGTGAGCACCGACCTGCCGACCCGCAGGTGGTACCGCGTCCGGCCCCGCTTCAGCAGCGTGCCGACGACGCCGTCGTACCGGCCCGGGGCGACCACCCGCAGCCGCTCCCCCGGCCGCACGCCGGCCGGGTCCACCCGCGGCCCGTCGGCGGCCCGGTCCGCCGGCTCCGCGCCGCCCGCCGGCGCGTCGAGCTCGGGCACCGGCCGGCCGCGGTACGTCCACGACAGGAGGAAGCGCCGGTCGAAGACGGGCGAGCAGCGGGCGCACGCCTGCGGGCGCTGGGGCCGGCGGAAGCGCGTCACCCGGTGCCCGGCCGGGCAGCGGCCCACCCAGTCGCCCTGCACCTCGGGGCTGTCGTCGCGCACCACGCGCCGGCCCGTGGAGCCGATCGACCGCGCCGTCGCGCGCCAGACGGCGTCGTGCCCGTGCCGCGCGCCGGCCAGCGCGTGCGCGACCTCGTGCAGCACCACCTCGCGCACGTCCGCCTCGTCGTACAGCTCCGCCAGCGGCCCCGACAGGCTGATCTCGCGGCGGTCGTACCGGCACAGGCCCGCGCGACGCCGCGCCCGGTCGAACCGGAACGTCCAGCCGGACAGCCCGTGCTCGGCCATCAGGCCGCGCGCGAGCCTGGCGGCGTCCTCCCGCTCCATGCGTCACCTCCGCCCGTCCGGACCCGTCACGTGCGGCCGCCGAGCCGCGGCCACCGGCAGGACGTTAGCGGCCCACGCGGACACCCCCGCGCCGGCCGTCCACAGGCCGCGCGCATGCCGCCGGGCGACGGGTCAGACCCCGGCCTCCCGGGAGAACCCCTCGATGTGCGCCTTCACCGCGGCGGAGGCGGCCGCGGCGTCCCCGGCGGCGACGGCGTCGAGCACGGCGCGGTGCTCGGCCCGCAGCCGGGCGGCCGTGCGCGGCCAGGACGGCAGCCGCTCGATCCCGTCGGCGACGTACCCGCCGACGGCGCCGCGCAGCCCGGTCATCACGGCCTCGACCAGCACGTTGCCCGCCATCCGCACGAACTCCAGGTGGAACGCCTGGTCGAGCTCGAGGAACTCCGCCGCCGGGACGTCGTCGTCCTCCATCCGCCCCAGGAGCCGGCGCGCCTCCTCGAGGTGGGCGGCCGCACCGGGCGCGAGGTCCGTCGCCCGCTCCGCCGCCTGGGCCACGGCCCAGGACTCGAGCAGCACCCGGGTCGCGACGACGTCCCGCACGGGCAGCGTGCCGGTGGCCACGTGCAGCCGCACCGCGGCACCCAGGCCCGCGGCGGGGCGGTCGATGACGACGGCGCCCGCGGTCGGCCCGGAGCCGACGCCGGGGCGCACGATGCCGAGCGCGTCGAGCACGCGGATCGCCTCGCGCACCGACGGCCGGGAGACGCCCAGGTCCTCCGCGAGCGCCCGCTCGCCGGGCAGCCGCTCGCCGAGGCCCCAGCGGCCGGCGGCGATGCCTTCCTCGAGGTAGGCGAGGACTCGTTCGTGGGTGCGCACGGGCTCAGCGTAACCATCGCGTGGCGCAGTGGTCTGACCACATCCGCTACAGTGGCCGCTCGGCGGCGCCGCCGTGGCGCCCCCGACCCGCCCGGGTCATGCTGGACCGAGCCGACCGGTGGCTGACCACAGCCGCACCGCAGCGGCCCGGCGCCGGCACCGCACGGGCGCGACCGCACGAAGCACAGAGGAGTCGCATGCGCATCGCCCTCGCCGCCACCTGTCTCGCCGACACCCTGTTCCCCGGGGCCCCGCGCGCGACGGTCCGGCTGCTGGAACGCCTCGGTCACGAGGTCGTCTTCCCCGCCGACCAGGCGTGCTGCGGGCAGATGCACGTCAACACCGGCTACTTCCGCGAGGCGGTCCCCGTGATCCGCAACCACGTGGAGACGTTCGCGCCCGTCGCGGACGGCGAGTGGGACGCCGTCGTCATGCCGTCCGGATCGTGCACCGGGTCGGTGCGCCACCAGCAGGCGATGGTCTGCCGCCGCGCGGGCCTCGAGGACCTCGCCGCCACGGCAGAGGCGGTGTCCGCCAAGACGTACGAGCTGTCCGAGCTGCTGGTCGACGTGCTCGGCCTCACCGATGTCGGCGCGTGGTTCCCGCACCGCGTCACCTACCACCCCACGTGCCACTCGCTGCGGATGCTGCACGTGGGAGACAAGCCGCTGCGGCTGCTGCGCGCCGTCGAGGCCATCGACCTCGTGGAGCTCCCGGCGGCCGACTCGTGCTGCGGGTTCGGCGGCACGTTCGCGCTGAAGAACGCCGACACGTCCGCCGCGATGCTCGAGGACAAGACGGCGAACGTGCGCGGCACCGGCGCCGAGGTGCTGACGGCCGGGGACATGTCGTGCCTCATGCACATCGGGGGCGGGCTCTCCCGGCAGGGCACCGGGACCCACGCCCTGCACCTCGCGGAGGTGCTCGCCTCGACCCGCGACGATCCGACGCCCCTGCCCGAGACGACGTTCACGCGCCCCGGACGCGAGCGCCGCGAGCGTACGGCACGGACGGAGGCCGCCCGATGAGCCGCACGTTCCTCGGCCTGCCGCGCACGCTGCGCCGCCCCGACGACGCGGGCGCCGTCGACGAGCCGTTCGGCGCCGTCCCCCATCCCCAGGAGCCGCTGCGCTGGGGCGACGCGTTCCCCGCCGCCGCGAAGCAGACCCTGAAGAACGACCAGCTGCGCCGCAACCTCGGCCACGCCACGCAGGTCATCCGCACCAAGCGGGCCGCCGTCGTCGGGGAGGTACCCGACTGGGAGGCGCTGCGCGACGCCGGCTCGGCCGTCAAGCAGCAGGTCATGGCCGAGCTCCCGGACCTCCTGCAGCAGCTCGAGGAGCAGGTCACCGCGCGCGGCGGCGTCGTGCACTGGGCCCGCGACGCGGCGGAGGCCAACCGGATCGTCGCCGACATCGCGAAGGCGAAGGGCGCCGACGAGGTGGTCAAGGTCAAGTCGATGGCCACCCAGGAGATCGGGCTCAACGAGGCGCTGGCCGACGAGGGCATCGCCGCCATCGAGACCGACCTGGCGGAGCTCATCGTGCAGCTCGCCGACGACATGCCGTCGCACATCCTGGTCCCCGCGATCCACCGCAACCGGTCCGAGATCCGCGACATCTTCCTCGCCCGCATGGGCGACGCGCCGCCCGACCTGTCCGACGTGCCGCGCGAGCTGGCGATGGCGGCCCGCGCGCACCTGCGCCGCAAGTTCCTGTCCGCCAAGGTGGCGGTGAGCGGCGCGAACTTCGCCGTCGCGGACACCGGGACCCTCGCGGTCGTCGAGTCGGAGGGCAACGGGCGCATGTGCCTCACGCTGCCCGAGACGCTCGTCACGGTGATGGGGATCGAGAAGCTGGTGCCCACCTTCGACGACCTCGAGGTCTTCCTCCAGCTGCTCCCCCGCTCCTCCACCGGGGAGCGGATGAACCCGTACACGTCGCTGTGGACGGGCGTGACGCCGGGCGACGGCCCGCAGGAGTTCCACCTGGTGCTGCTCGACAACGGCCGCACCGACGTCCTCGCCGACGAGGTCGGCCGCGCGGCGCTGCACTGCATCCGCTGCTCCGCCTGCCTCAACGTGTGCCCGGTCTACGAGCGGGTGGGCGGCCACGCGTACGGCTCTGTCTATCCGGGGCCCATCGGTGCGATCCTCACCCCGCAGCTCACGGCGTCGACCGGTGGGGTGTCCGGGCACCACGACCCGAACGCGTCGCTGCCCTACGCGTCGACGCTCTGCGGCGCCTGCTACGACGTCTGCCCCGTGAAGATCGACATCCCGTCGATCCTCGTCGACCTGCGCGCCCGCGAGGTGGACGCCGACCGGTCGAACCGCGGCGTCGACCCGTGGAAGACGGCCATGAAGGCCGCCTCCTGGGTGATGGCCGACGGCGACCGGTTCGCGCTGGCCGGCCGCGCGGCCACGCTGGGCAGCGGGCTCGGCGGGCGGGACCACGCCATCTCCGTGGCGCCCCCGCCCGCGTCCGCGTGGACGAGGGCGCGCGACCTGCCCGCGCCGCCCCCGCAGACGTTCCGGCAGTGGTGGGAGAACCGTCAGGACGGCACCGGGACCACGTCCGCCGCGACCGAGGAGGACGCATGACCACCGCACGCACCGAGGTCCTGGCGCGGGTGCGCGCGGCGCTGGGGCAGACCGGCTCCGGCACGACGCCGTCGGGCAAGGTCGGGACCGCGCCGCACCCGGAGCCCGTGCCGCGCGCCTACCGCGCCGCCGGGGAGCACGCCGTCGGCTCGCCCGAGGTGATCGAGCAGCTCGTCGACCGGCTGGTGGACTACAAGGCGCACGTGCACCAGGTCTCCGCCGACGCCCTGCCCGCCACGATCGCATCGCTCGTCGCCGAGCTGTCAGGGCCACGCGCGGGTTCTGATGGTCCTGCTCCTGACAAGTCACCGGGCCATGAGTTGTCAGGGCCACGCGCGGGTTCTGATGGGCCTGGCCCTGACAGGTTGCTGCGGGTGGTGGCCCCCGACGGGCTGGACGACGCGTGGCTGGCGGCGCTGCCGGCGGACGTCGGCGTCGTGCGCGACTCGCGCGAGCACCCGCTCGCCGCGACGGACCTCGACGCCCTGGCCGCCGTCGTCACCGCCGCGCGGGTCGCGATCTCCGAGACGGGCACGATCGTGCTCGACGGCGAGCCCGACCAGGGCCGGCGCGCGATCTCGCTGGTGCCCGACGTGCACCTGTGCGTCGTGCGCGCCGACCAGGCGGTGCAGACCGTGCCGGAGGCGGTCCGGCTGCTCGGCGAGCACCCGGACCGCCCCCTGACCTGGATCTCCGGCCCCAGCGCGACGTCGGACATCGAGCTCGACCGCGTGGAGGGCGTGCACGGTCCGCGGACCCTCCACGTGCTGCTGGTCGGACGACGTCAGGGCGTGTCGCCCGCGGCGTCGACCACCCCGGACTCCAGCAGGGCCCAGCCGGACGGCTCGGGCGCACCGGGGTAGTCGGAGCGGGTCCCGAGGAACTCGTCCGTCGTCGGATCGATGATGATGTCCGTCCGAGCGCCACGGGTGCTCGTCAGCCCCACCCCGACGCCGGGGCGTCCCGCGACGTCCGTGATCTCGCCTGCCTCGGTGACGCCGGGGATCCGCGCGACCGCCCCGAGCAGCCCGGCCTCGATCTCCGGCGGCATCCCGCCGTTCTCGAGCAGCCAGACGACCTGGTCGAACACCGCCTGGTCGGGGTGGTCCGCGGGAAGCCCCTCCGACGTCTCGTACGGCTCGACGGTGTCGCGCAGGAACGCGAGCATGACGTCCGCGTCGCCGTCGGTCGGCATGCCGGGCGGGAACGCGGGGATGTCGGCACAGGCGTCCCACGTCCCGTCGCAGGGCTCGAGCTCCTCCTCCCACGGCCCGCCGGCCGGGTCCCACGGGTCCTGGCCCGGCTCCGTCACCCCGCGGACGAGCCCGGTGTGCTCGGCGTCGACCGACTTCCAGCTCTCCCGGGTCCGCGTCACCATGGCCTGCACGTAGTCGCCGTCCGGCCCCTCGCCCTCGTCGCCGGCCCGCTGGACGCCGCGCGTGTAGACGAACTGGTCCGGGCGCGGCTCCCACGGCGTCTCCTGGGCGGACTGGGCGGCCGCGGACTCGAGGATCTCCACCGCCTCGGCGCTCGCGGCCGGCTCGTCGCCGACGGTCGGCACGATGGCGATCGCGCCCGCCGTGACGGCGGCGACCCCGGCCGCGATCGCCACCTTGGCGCCGAGGCGGTTCCGGCCCGACCACGTGCGGCGCGGCCGGCGTTCACGACCCGGCCCCCCGCCCTCGGCCCGGTGCGTGTCGCCCGAGCCGACCAGCCGGAGCGTCGGCGCCGGGGACGGCGTGTCGGCCTCCAGCTCGTCCAGCACCCGCCGGCGCAGCGCGACCGGTGGCCCCGCGGTCGGCGGGTCGAGCAGGGTTCCTGCCTGCCGGAGCATCGTCATCTCGTCCATCAGCTCTCCTCCGTCCAGCCGCGTGACCGCAGGTGTGCGCGGACGATGCGGCGCGCGCGGTGCAGGCGCGACCGCACCGTGCCGATCTTGATCTCGAGGGTCCCGGCGATCTGCTCGTAGGTGAGCTCGCCCCACGCGGCGAGCAGCAGCACGTCCCGGTCGCCGGGCGCCAGCGACGCGAGCGCCTCCGCGAGCGCCGGACCCGCGGCCCGTGCGCTCACCGCGGCCGCGACCGCGTCGGCCATCCCGTCGTCGTCGGGCGCGGCACCGGACCGCGCGAACGCCCGGTACCGGGCCGCCTCGGCGCGGTGCCAGCGGGCGATCTCCTTGGTCGCGATCCCGAACAGCCAGGGGCGGGCGTCCGGCCGGGCGGTGTCGTAGGAGTCGCGGCGCCGGAACGCCGCGACGAACGTGTCCGCCACCACGTCCTCGGCGTGCTCCGCCCCCACCCGCCGGTACGCGTAGCGGTAGAGCTGGCCCGCGTACCTCCCGTAGAGGGCCGCGAAGTGCTCGGGCTCGTCGACCGACGCCGCGACGATCGCGGCGTCGCCGACGACCGGTTCCCTGCTCGCGACCGCCGTCATGTCGTCCCAGGTCTCGTCTCGCACGGCTGGTCCATCCCTGCCTCCTCGTCGCTGTGCACCGACACTGTCCCCTGGTATCTCCCCTCCTGCCCGGAAGGGTTCACGCCCGCAGGCGCGATGCCCGAGGAGCCCGGACGCACGAGGAGCCCGGACGCGGCCTGCGTCGGGCTCCTGCGCGTGGGTGGTCCGCCGGGTCTCAGCCGAGGAGCGCGGCCGACCCGAACAGTGCCCAGTCGTTCAGCACGTGCGCCGTGACGGAGGCGGTGAGGTTCTTCGTCACCAGGTAGGGGATCAGGAGGATCACCCGCGCGGTCCCGATGAGCAGCACGCACTGCAGCACGTTCCAGTCGTAGGTCGGCAGGTGCAGCGCCGCGAACAGGAGCGTCGAGACGACCACGGCGAGCACCAGGCTCGACCGCCGCGACAGGCGCAGCACCGTGGTGCCGAGCGTGAGGACCGCGAGCAGCGGCAGGACCGTGAAGACCTCCTCGCCCACCAGCTGCGGGACCATCGCGAGGAACGTGAGCACGTTGTCGAGGGCACCCTGTCCGGCCACCGTGCCGCCCATCGGGTTCGCCTCCGCCCCGATGAGGGAGGCGACGAGCGCCCCGACGACGAACGTCACCACGACGTTCACCACCGCGACCGCGACGGCGAGCAGCGCGGCCCGCGGGCGCAGCCGCTGGAACAGCCGGCCGATCGTCCCCGGGGCCAGCAGGTGCAGCACCACGAGCGGGACGCCGGCGAACAGCACGCCGCGCAGCGCGAGCGAGACCCACGCCGGCCCGGGCACCCCGACGAACAGGTCGCACGCGGCTCCCACGAGCACCGCCCCCAGGAGGACGGCCCAGGCGCGGCCGGAGAGGCGCACCGGGTCCCCGGCGTAGAGGGGGAAGTCCGGGGCCTGGCCCCGGGCGGGGACTTCGTCGGTGGTGACGCTCCTGCTGGTCATGGTCCACATCGTGCGCTCCCGGCGCCCGGATTGCTCGGTGACGGCTCTCTCGGTCGTCCGCCGGTCGCCGAGCGGTCCCGGGCGTCCGCCCCGGATGGGCGAGAATGGGTGCCCGTGACCGACAGCGCGCCGCCGACCGACCACCCGGCGAACGAGTCCGACGCCCTCTTCGAGGTGCCGCCGGGAGCCCGCCGCCCCGCGCGGCGGATCGTGCTGCTCACGGGGCCGTCGGGGTCGGGCAAGACGGCGCTCACGCGGCGGCTCGGCCTGCCGGTGATGAACCTCGACGACTTCTACCACGACGCCGACTTCCCGGGGATGCCGATGCGCTACGGCATCGTCGACTGGGACGACCCCCGCAGCTGGGACTCGGCCGCCGCCCTGGACGCGTTGCGCGCGGTCGTGCGCACCGGCCGCGCGGACGTGCCCGTGTACGACATCCCCACGTCGCGCCGCACCGGCGGCACGGTGCTCGAGGCGGGCGACGCGCCCCTCGTCGTCGCCGAGGGGATCTTCGCCGCGGAGCTCGTGGCCGCGTGCCGTGCGGACGGGATCCTCGCCGACGCGATCTGCCTCAGCCAGCCGCGCGTCGTGAACTTCTGGTTCCGGTTCCTGCGCGACGTCGCCGAGTCGCGCAAGCCCCTGCCGACGCTGGTGCGCCGGGGCTGGGGGCTGCTGCGCGCCGAGCCCGCGCTGGTGCGCCGGTGGACGGACCTCGGCTGCCGCCTCGTCACGCCCGCGCAGGCGGAGCGGGACATCCGCGCGCTGCTCGCCCCCTGATCTCTCTTCGGTGCCGGCCACCTCGGCGCCTACGGTGGGCGCATGGCAACGGTGCGGAAGTTCCAGGTGACCTTCGACTGCGCGGAGCCGGAGCGGGTCGCCCGGTTCTGGTGCAGGGTGCTCGGGTACGTCATGCCCGAGGGCGTGGACTGCGTCGCGCAGGACCCCACCGGCGAGGGCCCGCGGCTGTACTTCCAGCGCGTCCCCGAGGGCAAGGCCGTCAAGAACCGCGTGCACCTCGACGTCCGCGTCGGCACCGGGCTCGTGGGAGACGAGCGGCTGGCCGTGCTGCGGGCGGAGCAGGCTCGCCTCGAGCCGCTGGGCGCCGTCTACCTGTACACGCAGTACGCCGACGGCGAGGAGGAGTCCTGCATCACGATGCAGGACGTCGAGGGCAACGAGTTCTGCATCGACTGACCTGCCCGGCGACCCGCCGATGCCCAAGCGCTGCCCATCCCCGGGCCACGACGCGTCATGAGAATGTCACACGCCGGTCATCCGCCTCACACCATCGCCGCTCACGCTGGGGGCAGGAGGTGGTCCCCATGGCCGAGCGCACGATCGAGAGGTACGTCGAGCACGGAGCGATCCGCGTGCTGTCTCTCTACGAAGGCTTCTTCAGCGGCGGCGCACGCGTGCTGCACTCGTCGGTCGTGGCGGGGTTGCACGCCCAGGGCCGCCAGCGGCACGCGGCGCTGAGCGTGCACGACGAGGTGCGGCGCGACGCCGCCCTGCAGCGGATGGTCGACGACCGCCGGTACCGGCAGCTGATGGCCGCGGGCGTCCGCGTGACGTCGCTCGGCCGGTCGTCGGACGTCCCCCACGACCCGGAGGTCCTCACCGACGCCGAGGCGGAGGTCCTGGCCCGCGAGCTGCGGCGCACCGACGTGGTGCTCTCGCTCAAGGAGCAGCCGCTGCGCCTGCTCTCCCGGCCCGACGTGCTCCCCGACCGCCCGGTGGTCGCCTGCCTGCACCGCTCCGACCCGGAGCATCAGGGCTCGGGGCTGGGGCACCTGCTGCGTGCCGCGGACGACGGCCGGCTCGCCGCCGTCGTCTGCTGCGCCGAGTCCACGCGGGCCGCCTACGAGGCCGCGGGCGTGCCCGCCCACCTGCTGCGGGTGATCCCGAACGGCGTCGACCTCACCCGGTTCCGACCGGCCCGCCCCGCACGACGACTGGCGGTCCGCGGGGCGCACCGCCTCCCCGCCGACGGGACGGTCGTCACGTACGCCGCGCGCTACGACGCGATGAAGAACCCTCGGCTGTTCGTCGCCGCGGCCCGCGAGCTGCTGGGGAGCGACGCCGACGCGCACGTCGTGATGTGCGGGTCCGGCATGAGCCCCGCCAACCCGGACCTCGCGGCCGACCTGCGCGACGCGTTCGCCGACCGGCCCGACCTGCTGGGCCGCGTGCACCTGCTCGGCGTGCGGCACGACATGGAGCAGGTGCTCGCGGCGTCGGACGTCGTCGCGCTCACGTCGGCGTTCGGCGAGGCCGCGCCGCTGTGCCTCATCGAGGGCGCGATGTGCGGCGCGGTGCCGGTCACGACGCCGGTCGGCGACAGCGCGCGGCTCGTGGACGGCATCGGGCTGGTCACGGGCTTCGACCCGGCGGAGATCGCGGCCGCCTGGCGGGAGGCGGCCGCGCGCCGGGACGCGCTCACCGGCGCCCTCGTCGCGGCGCGGCCGCGGTTCAGCCACGTGCGCATGCTGTCGGCGTACGCGGCCACCGTCGAGCGCGCGCACCGCGGGCTGGGGCTGACGCTCGCGCGGGCCTGAACCGGGCGCCCCGCGTCCTAGGCGACGTCGGGCCGCGTCATGAGGGGCGACGTGACGTGCAGCGCGAGCCCGGGGCCGGTCAGGGGCACGAGGTTCCACGTCGCGGACGCGGTGCCTCCGTCGGCGTCGACCTCCACGCGCACCCGGTGCGGCGTCGTGATCACGAAGACGTCGGCGACGAACGCGCGACCCTGCCAGGCGCCGCGGGCGACGACGGGCCGCCCGAGCGGCGAGCTCTCCCGCCACCGGTCGTGTCCCACCTCGACGTCGAGCCCGGTGCCGAGACGCAGGAGCCACCCGTCGCCGTCGGACTCGACCGTCACGGGCGTCCCGTCCGGCAGCGCGGAGCCCTCGGCGGACGCGTCGACGCGTGCCGTCACCACCTCCCCGCCCGCCGACCCCGCCACCGGCGCCAGGCTCAGCCCCCGCAGCCGCTGCGCGAGGCGGGCGTCGTCGGCCGGGGACCCGTCGTCGTCGAGGCCCGGGAGGAGGCACTCCCAGAGCGGGCCGAGCAGCGTCTCGCCGCCTCCGGCGAGCGCGGCCGTCACCACGATCACGAGGTCGCGGGACGGCACGACGAGGCAGTGCTGGCCGAACGAGCCCTCGCCCCGGTACCCGTGCTGCGACATCCAGAACTGGTAGCCGTATCCGCACAGCACGTCGGGGTTCTCGGACCAGCCGTCGACCTGCTCCGTCGGGGCGTGCGCCGTCGTCGCGACCTCGACCCACGCCTGCGGCACGAGCTGGCGGTCGCCCCAGCGCCCGCCGCACCGCAGCAGCTCGCCGAACGCGGCCACCGCCTCGGTCGTGAGGTGCAACCCGTGGAAGCCGAAGGCCGCGCCGCTCGCCACGCGGTCCCACTCGGCGTGGTCGATGCCCATCGGGGCGAAGATCCGCTCGTCGAGGAGCTCGGGGAGGCCGCGCCCCGTGGCCCGCTCCACCATGCGTGCCAGGACGTAGGTGGTGGCGTTGTCGTAGCCGTGCGCCGCACCCTCCGGGCCGGTGAACGGCACGCGCAGGAAGCCCTTCGTCAGGTCCCGCGGCTCCAGCGCCCAGGCCTCCGCGAGGCTGTCGGTGCGGTGCCCCGTGGTCATCGACAGCAGGTGGTGGACGGTCAGGCGACGTGCCTGCGCCGAGGCGTCGGGCGGGACGCTGTCGGGCAGCACGTCGACCACGCGGTCGTCGAGGGAGAGCAGACCGTCCGCGACCGCCAGCCCGACGGCGACGGCGGTGAACGACTTGGTCAGCGAGTACAGGAGGTGCGGGCGGGCCGCGGTGTACGGCGCCCACCAGCCCTCGACGACGACGCGTCCGTGCCGCACGACCACGAGCGAGTGGCACTCCACGGCCTGCGCCTCGAGCCGGTCGAGCAGCTCGAGCACGGCACGGGACGAGACGCCCTCCGCGGACGGGGTCGAGCGCGGCAGCAGGGCCGGGGCAGGATGCATGCGGGCACCGTACCGAGGCCGCGCGAGGGTATTTCGGGGCCGTGCCCGACGCTCAGCGCGTCGAGTCGCGCAGCTGCACCTCGAAGGCGACCTCGGTGACGGTGCCGGGGGCGGCGTCGCCGACGGCGGCCTGCACGGCGAGGCTGCCCATCTCCTCGAGCGGGATGCGCACGGTGGACAGGGCGGGCGCGTGGTCGCGCAGGGTGGGGACGTCGTCGAACCCGGCGACGCGCACGTCGCGCGGCACCTCGACCCCCAGCTCGCGCAGCCGGGCGATGAGGCCGATCGCCATGACGTCCGTGACGGCGAAGATCGTCAGCGGCTTCTCGGCCGCGCGCTCACGCACGAGCTCCGCGACGTCGTCGCCGGCCGCGTACCCGCCGTCGCGGGAGAACTCGGTGACCAGCACCTCCGCGACGTCGCCGCCGGCGGCACGGGCGGCCGCGGTGAAGGCGTCGGTCCGCTCGCGCGACGTCACGACGCGCGCAGGTCCGCCGAGCACGACGAACCGCCGCTGCCCCTGCGCCAGCAGGGCCTCCGCAAGGGCGCGGGCGCCGGTGGCGTTGGGCGGGCGCACCACGGAGCCGTCGCCCACGGGCTGGCCGACGATGACGGACCGGCCGCCCGCGGCGACGAACGCGTCGAGCTCGGCCGCGAGGGCGGCGTCGTCGTCGGGGGTCCACCGGGTGCCGGCGACGACCACGGCGTCCACACGCTGGGCGGCGAACGCAGCCACGGCCTCCCGCTCGGCCACGGGGTCGCGGCCGGTCGACGCGAGCAGCACGAGCCGCCCGCTGGCGCGGGCCGCGGCCTGCGCACCGGCGGCGATGGACGAGAAGTAGGGGTCGGAGATGTCCTGCACGACCAGCCCGAGCAGCCCCGACCGGGCCCGCGCCAGGGCCTGAGCCTGCGCGTTCACGACGTACCCCAGATCCGCGGCCGCGGTCTTGACCCGTGCGACCAGCTCGGCCCCGGGCTGCCGCGCCGAGCCGTTGAGCACCCGCGACGCCGTGGCGAGGGAGACCCCTGCTCGGTCGGCGACGTCCTGCAGCCTTGCTCGGGCCACGAGCACACCTCCATCTCCGGGGCGGCCGGTACCCGCCCGACGCGGGCACTCCGGACGTGCTCGCCGGTGCACAGCCTATCGGCGCGCGGAAAACGTCTTCCGTCGGTGTCGTCGGTGTCGTCGGTGCCGTCGGACCCGACCGGGGCGGCCGCCCCGCCCGCGGCGCCGCGAGGCCGGCGAGGTCCGCACCGATAGAATCGGCCCGTGCCCAGGACCAGCAGCTCGACCGCGCGCCCCGTCCCGCGGAGGGCCCTCGCCGACCACGTGTTCGACGAGCTGCTGTCGTGGCTCATGGACGGCACCCTGACGGCGGGCAGCAGCCTCAACATCGACGGCATCGCCCGCGACCTCGACGTCTCACCGACCCCGGTGCGCGAGGCGCTGGCCCGGCTCGAGGCGACCGGCATGGTGCGGCGGGTGGCCCTGCGCGGCTACTTCGTCACCCCGGCGCCGACCACCAAGGAGCTGACGGACCTCATGGACGCCCGGCTCGCCGTCGAGCCGGCGAACGCGTACTTCGCCTGCGAGCGCGGCGACGAGGCGTTCCTGGCCGGGCTGGAGCGGGCCGTCGAGGAGCTCGAGAGCTCGCCCAACGGCCCCACCTACCAGGAGTTCCGCGACTACTGGGAGGCCGACGAGCGCTTCCACGCCCTGGTCGCGGAGGCCGCGGACAACTCCTACCTGCGCGCCGCCTTCGCCGCCCTCGGCGGGCTCGCACAGCGTTTCCGGCAGTTCTCGGGCAAGGGCGTCACCGACAAGGCGGTGGCGGTCGAGGAGCACCGGGCGATCCTCGACGCCATGCGGTCGGGGGTGCCCGAGCGGGCCCAGGAGCTCATGCGCCGGCACATCGAGGGGGTGCGGACGCGGTCCCTGTCGGAACGCGAGGAGCCGGCACCCCCGCAGAGCGCGTAGCCCTCCGGGGATGCCGGCTCGCGGCCGCGGGATCAGACCCGCGCGGCGCCCCGGCCCTCGGCGCCCGGCGCGTCGGCACCCGGCTCGACGGCACCCGGCTCGACCGCACCCGGCTCGACGGCGTCGTCCGCCCGCTGCATCCGCACCACGGCACGGCGCGCGACGAACGTGCCGACCGCGCCGAGCAGCAGCACCACCATGAGGAAGTACATGCCGGCCTCGGTGGTCCCCGTCGCCTGGGTGAAGAGGCCCACGACGTACGGCCCGATGAAGCCGCCGAGGTTGCCGAACGAGTTGATCGCCGCGATCGCCACCGCGGCCGTGGCGCCGGCCAGCACCCCGCTCGGCAGGGACCAGAAGACGCCCGCGATGGAGTACACGCAGAAGGCCGCGAGGGACAGGCCGGCGAGCTGCAGCACCGGCGAGGCGACGGCGGCGCTCGCTCCCATGCCGATCGCGGACCCGACGAACAGGCACGCGAGCGGCACCCAGTTGTCCCGGAAGTGCCGGGCCGCCCAGCGCGACGTCACCAGCACGCCCACGAGCGCGAACAGGTACGGGACGTCGGTGAGGATCCCGGTCTGCAGGG